>SAMEA104315439__coassemble_17897_pt1 | contig 1702 bp, 1 predicted proteins | sample SAMEA104315439__metabat2_low_PE_016 | metagenome-assembled genome bin SAMEA104315439 (sample SAMEA104315439) | gut metagenome | biome: Monkey gut; feature: monkey-associated habitat; material: faeces | place: China | collected 2013 | reverse complement strand
TATCGGCATTGAAGGCTTAATCACATACTAATAACATACTAATCACATACTAATAGCATAGTCTTGACTCGACAAAGATGCGAGAGTGGAATAAGGAAAAGTTTAATAAACAGGCTATATAAAGGCTATGTAAAGGCTATATGAAATTTGACATATAAATAAGGACAAGGGTTGCAGATGTGCAAAAAAGGTTGTAACTTTGCAAGCAGAAATAAACGGGCGCAGGAAGAAAGGCGCGGAAAGATAGTAAATAAACATATTAAATAAGGAGAGGGAAAATGAGTATGTACGTATTGTTGACGATTTTGCTGGTGGTGTTTGGCGTGACACTGATAGTAGCGGAGATGTTTCTGCTGCCAGGGTTCGGCATAGCGGGCGTGTGCGGGTTTATGAGTTTGGCAGGGAGCGTGGTGGTGGCATACCTGAAGTTAGCACCCATGTATCCGTGGGCAGGGCACGTGACACTGGCAGCGTGCATAGTGCTGACTGCGGTGGCTATATACGCCTTCGTGAAAAGTCATGCGATTGAAAAGATGGCGCTGGACACCACGATAGACTCGAAAGTGGAGTTGGCAGAGCCGGGGAAGAAGATTGAAGATTTGGAAAAAGCGGCGAAAGAAATGAAGGCATCGGAACAGGACAATGCCAAGACACAGGAAAATAAACATTAATTACCGTGTAATTAACCATTAATTTCAGAGAATGGTGTAATGATGGCGGGGAAACAAATCATATAAGTTGCAGAGTATTAACCCTTAAATTGATAGAAACTATGGACCCGATTACGATTGTGGTGATTGCGATTATCGTCGTGCTGCTGGCGATATTCTTCTACTATGTGCCCTTCATGCTGTGGATTAACGCGGGCGTGAGCGGTGTGCATATCTCGCTGGTGCAGTTGTTCCTGATGCGTATCCGCAAGGTGCCGCCAACGAAGATTGTGAATTGTATGATTGAGGCGCATAAAGCCGGACTGACGGACGTGAAACGCGACGGACTGGAGGCGCACTACCTGGCTGGCGGGCATATCGAGCGCGTGGTGCATGCACTGGTGAGCGCGAGCAAAGCCAATATCCCGCTGTCGTTCCAGATGGCGACCGCGATAGACTTGGCGGGGCGCGACGTGTTCGAGGCCGTGCAGATGTCGGTGAACCCGCGTGTGATTGACACGCCGCCCGTGGCTGCGGTCGCCAAAGACGGTATTCAGTTGATTGCGAAGGCGCGTGTGACCGTGCGTGCGAATATCCATCAGTTGGTGGGCGGTGCCGGCGAAGATACCGTATTGGCACGTGTGGGCGAAGGTATCGTGAGTTCGATTGGTTCGGCTGACAGCCACAAGCAGGTGTTAGAGAACCCCGACAGCATATCCAAGTTGGTGCTGTCCAAAGGGTTGGACGCAGGTACGGCATTCGAGATACTGAGTATTGATATTGCCGACATCGACGTGGGCAAGAACATCGGTGCGCAGTTGCAGATGGACCAAGCCGAGGCAGACAAGAATATCGCGCAGGCGAAAGCCGAGGAACGTCGTGCGATGGCGATTGCCAACGAGCAGGAGATGAAGGCGAAGGCTCAGGAGGCACGTGCGAAAGTGATTGAGGCTGAGGCACTTGTGCCACAGGCAATGGCAGAGGCGTTCCGCAACGGGAACCTCGGAATCATGGACTACTACCGTATGCAGAATATCCAAGCCGATACCACG
>SAMEA104315439__coassemble_4158_pt1 | contig 3812 bp, 2 predicted proteins | sample SAMEA104315439__metabat2_low_PE_016 | metagenome-assembled genome bin SAMEA104315439 (sample SAMEA104315439) | gut metagenome | biome: Monkey gut; feature: monkey-associated habitat; material: faeces | place: China | collected 2013 | reverse complement strand
GGTTGTATCTTGGTCGGTGTAGCAGACCTGCTCTACCCGCCTTTGGACTCTACCGAACCGGCACAGCCGCGCCTGCTGTCTTCCCGTCGCACGCTCAACAGACTGCGTGACATACTGCTAACCAACTACAACGACCGTAAAACCAAACGTTATAAACCCGTTTATATTGAGATTATCAACTTTGACCTGTATCCTCTGTATGATGTGCCTTGTCCTTTGGAGCAGCGCATGCACTACATCGAAGGTCAGCGTGCCGCCTACGAGTACGACCTCGCACACCCAGACGAACTCGCAGCAGCATGACAGCACTTACCACCTCATCAAGGATAGTATTGTTGTATATGTGTACGATACGATAGCCCCTCCTCTGAAGGAGGGGATGGGGAGGTCTCGTTTCAGGACAGAGTATCGCGACCGCATTATCATCCGTACAGATACTATCTACCAAGACAAGGAAGTCATCATCCATGCTCCACCCGAACGATACATACCACGGATAGTGAAATGGCTCGCTTGGATTGGCTGTGTCGCAATACTTGTATTCCTGCTATGGTTATTCCTGAAAATTCGTGGTTAATTCGCGGATAATTATATGTTCCATTACATACCGTTCTCTGCTTTAACGGTCAATTAACGGGCATTAACGGAGAACTTCGTCTTTACGGGGCTTCCGGCGGGCTTTGTGCCAGACGATGGTGACGAGGAGGACTGAGAGAACGGCGGCTATTATCCAGAACCACAGCGCGTACGTGAAGTCGTAGCGGAACACTTCGGGTTCGCCGGCGGCGGAGACGAGTGTCTTATGCCCGTCGATGAGCAAGCCCGAGGCAATGTCCTGCAATCCCGCGGCAGCGTAACTGGCTATCCCCACCACGCCCAATGCCGCGCCGGAGGCTTCGCGAGGAACTATATCCACCGCCATCAAGCCTCCGAGAAAACATATCAGCACCCCTATGGCAATTCCGAAAAGCACCATCGCCAAGATGTTCACCCACAGCGCATTGCCGCCGAAAGCAAACAGCACCAGGGCTATCACCTCCAGCACACCTGCCGTCACGGCAGGAATATAGCGGTTGCCGCGAAACGCAACATCACTCAGCCACCCCGAGAACACCGTACCGATGATGCCGAGCAAGGCGTTGATAGAGATAATCTGCGTAGCCGATGCCAGTTCGTAGCCTTTCGCCTCCTGCAGGTACAGCACGCCCCACCCGTTGACGGCGTAGCGGCTGATGTACATGAACGCCGACGCAAAGGCAAGCACCCACACATACGGGTTGCGCAGCACGGACAGTTGCGCCTTGCCGACAGAAGTGTCACCCGCAGGCTTGTCCTTGGGCATGGAGGGCGAGGGCAGACCCTGCGACTCGGGCGAGTCGTACAGAAAGCATACGATAAGTATCACGCCTATCGCCCCTGCCACCGCGGCACCGATAAAGCCGTATTGCCAACCGAAAAGGCTCACCAAGCCACCGACAAAGAGAAAAGAAAAGAACTCCCCCAAGTTGTGACTGGCAGAGAAAAAGCCATAGAACGTGCCGCGATGCGCATCGTCGTACCATCGCGACAACGCCACTATGCTGGGCGGTGCGCCCATGGATTATGCCCAGCCGTTGATGCCCCACAGCATGGCAAAGATAATTCTTTTTTTCGCTTATTTTCCACTCCTTTCTTTCCCATTTCACTCTCGCGCCAAACAGCAAGGGATAAGCAAGGGATAAGCAACCCTTACACCACCTTTTTTACTCCTCTTTTACACTCGATTCATATTTTTCCACCATTCCTCTATCCCAACCGTCGAAAAAGTAGCACCGTCTTGCAATATTTTTCACTTTTTCTTCTCAAAGTGTTGTGCATATCAAAAAGATATATTACCTTTGCATACGGTTATACTCGTATGGCTGCCATAGTGTACAATCGCGTAGTGACAAACCCGTAAAATCCATGCAACATGAAAGACGTGCATCTGTTCCCGAAATACGCCTTGTGCATCGTCTTCTTTGTGTGCCTGCATATTTCCGCTTGGGGTGCACCCTTTATGGATGCCACTGCTACGCCACAGAGACGGAGTACAACCGCGCGACTGACAGCCCGCCAAAACCAACTGCCTATCCAACCGACCCTTTGGCACCAATCCGATACCGCCATTATCTCTCCCTCGTTTACCGATACCATTGCTCCCCCGACCTCTTACACGATGATGATGGTCTATCAGACCTTGCAGCCCGCCACTCCCCAGCAACTATGGCGTATCAGCCGCACCGACAGTGTCTTCTATGCCATCACCACCCACGGGCTATCCACCGAGCGCATACAGCCCTCTGTCCGCAACAATCCACCACGTACCACTCCCACTATCTACACCTTACAGCACACCCTACGCCAAGATACCGCCTATCGTGGCATTTACCGACTGCATACGGGTGCTACCGTTTCCGACAGCAGTCAAATCGCCCTTTACGAGGTAGCCTATTTCGACAGCCGTTTGACCAAACGCCAATCGCTGATGTTCCAAACCTACTTGGCTATCAAACACGGCATCACATTGGATAACGCCCCGTACCTCTCTACCCGCGGCGACACCCTATGGCACCCGAAAGCGGATAAGACTTACTACCACCGCCTGCAGGGTATAGGTACCGACACCGTCTATCACCTTAATGCCAAACACAGCAAATCATTGGAGGATTCACTACTACGTATCTTCACACCCAATATCCTACCAATCAACACCTACGCCCTTGTGGGTGATGACGATGTGCCTTTGGGGTGGTCACCTTATGAAAACGGTTATGCCCTGCTACAACGCACATGGCTATTGCGCACCTCTGACACACTGCCTAATATCTGTATTGCCCTCCAACCTGAGAACTTGCTCGATACTCCCGATACCCTTGCACTGATACTATTCAATACCGACGGTGATATTACCCAAACTATCTATCCCGATTCCACAAATGCGGCAAACCAATTATGCTACACCATTTCTTGCCCAACCACGCACACACTATTCTCATTTCTGACCACAGACAATGAGACACCCCACCGCCACCAAATACAAAAGAATAACAAAGGAAACAATAATAGCGACAAAGACAATAAAAACGGAGACAACGGAAACTACGAAGACTACGAAAACTACGGGACCTGTGCCATCAGTCTCACCCCTAATCCTACGCATGGCGAATACGTATTGAGTATATCCCTGCCACAGGAAGCAGACCTTGTACTGACTATCCAAGACCCGACAGGCAAAGTCCTAACCCGACAGCCCCTGATGGGTGCTACCGACTACCGGCACAGCGGCTTCTTGCCTGTTGCCGGTATGTATCTGTTCTCCCTCTACACGCCAGACGGAGAACTGCTCACCACGCGCGAACTGCTTGTATATTGATGTCAAGAGACCAAAATAGTATTAGCGAATCTCAATAACCACCTGTAAAAACCATTGCCCATGAAGCACCATCTACTACAGACCTCACTCGCCTGCATACTGATGCTCCTGTTCTCTGTCGGGGCAATGGCGCAAACGCAGCAGGCACAAGCACAAACATCAGCCCAAACACAGGCGCAAGAACAGGTACAGAGCCAAACACAAGGGCAAGATAGTAGCCCCATGCTCGCTGTAGCTACTACTGATGTGCTACAAGCAAAGGACAAAATTCCCCCGACAGCAAGTAAGCCATCACGCAACGCACAAACAACCCCTACTGTCCCGAACACCGCATTTGCTCAATATACACTCTCCGAGTCCTATACGCAATCCCAGCCCGTAAACCTCTCTTTGTCGGGCATACGCTTGGTTGCCGATA
>SAMEA104315439__coassemble_3798_pt1 | contig 4012 bp, 3 predicted proteins | sample SAMEA104315439__metabat2_low_PE_016 | metagenome-assembled genome bin SAMEA104315439 (sample SAMEA104315439) | gut metagenome | biome: Monkey gut; feature: monkey-associated habitat; material: faeces | place: China | collected 2013 | reverse complement strand
CAAGCGGACCATCGGTATGGGTAATACAAAACGACATCGCTACACGCAGACGGGTGGAAATTGGTCAGTACGCCGCTGCAGGCGTGGTCATCACCCAAGGGTTGAATGAAGGCGATCAAGTAGTCGTCGAGGGCTTCCAAAAGTTGTACAACGGAACGAAGGTAACTTACTAGAATATAGAAAACCATTTGTATATTTGCATAAATAATACTAACTTTGTGCATTAAATAAAAACAAACGTGAGACATTTCAAATTCATAGACCTCTTTTGCGGCATAGGCGGTTTCCACCAAGCTATGACTAATCTCGGCGGGGAATGTGTCTTTGCCTCCGATATCGATGCCGATTGCCGCAAGACATATACCCGTAACTATGGACTCCAACCCGAAGGTGATATCACCCGAATAGATGCCAGAGACATCCCTGAACACGATGTCCTTTGTGCGGGATTTCCTTGCCAATCGTTCTCCAAAGCCGGCAAACGTTTAGGCTTTACGGACGAAACCAAAGGCACGCTTTTTTTCGATATTGTGCGCATTCTGCAATACCACCAGCCTAAATATGCACTCCTTGAGAATGTCAGGAACCTCGCTTCGCACGATCATGGCAACACGTGGAATGTCATACACGATACGCTGGTACGGATAGGCTACAATGTCAGCCCCGAACCGGTCATATTCAGCCCGCACTATATCGGTATTCCCCAACACCGCGAGCGCGTGTTTATCATGTGTGTGCGTAAGGATATCGGCACACTTCCCGATTTCTGCTTCAACGAGAGCAATATCTCCGCCTGCCGCATTGACGATATTCTGCAAGACGAAAGCGAAATACCCAATCTGCAAAAATACCTGCTCAAACCCGAACAAATCCAATGGATTGACCTTTGGAACGAGTTTATACAAGGCATCCGTTGCACCAAACTACCGGGGTTCCCCGTGTGGGCGGATAGTCTCTGCGAACTCCGCGACAACCCGATGATTGGGCAATGGGACACCATGCCGGGGTGGCAACGCAATTTTATCCTCAAAAACAACGAACTCTGGAAACAGAACAAAGAGTTTATCAATACGTGGCTGCAAAAAGCCAAACAATGCCCGTTGTTCTTCGGAGCAAAAGCCAAACTGGAATGGCAGGTAGGTGTGGACGAAAAGAATCCCGACTTATGGCAGCATATTATGCAAATCCGTCCGTCCGGACTGCGGGTCAAACCCGGTACGTATTTCCCCGCTTTGGTGGCTATCACGCAAACATCTATCGTGGGCAAGCGCAAGCGTTTCCTCACACCGCGAGAATGTGCACGTTTGCAGAGTTTCCCCGATACATTCCAATATGACGACAAAGATGCACAGGCATACAAACAGTTCGGTAATAGCATCAATGTCGGACTGGTAGAACTCTTTGCGCGCTATATGTTTGGCGACCCCGAGATACAACATCGTTATTCGCTGGGTGTCCAATATGCACAGCAAAAGTCCGCTGTTAAAATCATACGGAAACCCAAAACAAATACATACGATTATCCCACCTTATTTCCCGTAGCAGGGTTCTAGAAGCATCGCGAAAGCGGTGCTTTTTCATTTTTAAGAACACTTATTGTTGGTTAAAATATGGAAGAAAGAGACGAATTAAAGCAATTAGGCAACCGCCTAAAGACTAAGCGCGAGCAATTACAACTCACGCAGGAAGAGTTTGCCAATAGATGTAAACTTACCAAAAACTATATCGGTATGTTGGAGCGAGGCGAGCGCAATCCATCGTATCTCACTTTGTTACAAATAGCCCACAACCTCAAAGTTTCACTCAAAGAACTTATATAAAATATGCTTTACCCAAATACTATCTACGAAATTCAACACAATAGTAATACCGGTGTTGAGTACGAAATAGCCCTTTTCTATGTCTTGTTACTCCAAGAAGAGGAAAAGGTACAAGTGTTTTCCGCTATCCGTATGCGTACCGATGCAGACGAAATCGAACGAATCATCCAGCAAACGGACAAAGTTATCATAGAGCAGGCACTTGCAGCACAAGGCTTGTCTTACAATGATTGTTCATTCGAGACACAAAACGATCTGGTCGGTCCTGCCGATATTGTCCTCTATCTCACCAACGGGCAGCAACTTGGCTTGTCTGTCAAATTTGCCAATACCTGTACGCTCAATGTAACAGGATTGCGTTTCATCACCAAACAGCAAAAAGAGCAATTACAAGAGCAACTCAAAAAATATACCCGCCTCTATATAGAAGAAATGCAGCAGCAATATGGTGCAGTTGAAAACTGGTTCCGTTTGCGCAAGCCAAGCAAGACCACAGACGCTTTTATCGACCTTGTTCGGGATGCCGTAATTGCCAATTGGAATAATATCCCCGACAAAGTCCAACTACTGCAGAATCTATATCACGCCGATTCTCCCATCGACTATTGGGTAGCAGAATATACCCACAAAGGATTGACCGTCAATACGCACCCTACCAAGATTGATGCCGCGCAAGCCGATCGGGTAACCCTTGCCAAACACGAGACATCTTTTGTGGCATTCTATTTGGACGGCGAGCGCATCGGACACATGCAAGTGAAATTCAACAACGGCTTTGTGGAACGTTGCAAAAAAGCACATCCTGATTTCTCCGTCGAAGGCATTGCTATGACATACGGCAAGCCCTTCTCTTCGTGGAACTTCAGTATCGAAAGAAAATAAATTCTCCCATGTCGAAATGAAAAAACGCAATCACATAGAGGGTGCTATGCGGAGCCACAACCTTGTGTTGCTAGTAGTATTGGTACTGACGGCGGTAGGCATATGGTCGCTGCCGAAGATGAACAAGGACGAGTTCCCGCAGTTCACTATCCGTCAGGGCGTGGTGGCTGCTATCTATCCGGGGGCTACGGCACAAGAGGTGGAAGAGCAGGTTACTATCCCTTTGGAGAATTTCCTCAATAGTTATATCGAGGTGGACAAAGCCACCACCTATTCCACCACCGAGGACGGAGTGGTGTACGTGTATGTCAGTATCCGAAACTCCGTAAAGTCGGCGGCTGACGCCTGGACAAGTATCCGTGCGGGGCTTGACCTGTTCAAGAAAACAAGCCTGCCCGCAGGTGTATTGCAGATTGTGGTGGTGGACGATTTTGGCAGCACCTCGTCTATGTTGCTTGCCGTGGAGAGCGACGAGCGCAGTCCGCGCGAGTTGGAGACCTATACCCGCCAATTATGCACCCAACTGCGCACCATTCCCGAGATGGGCAAACTCAAGATACTCGGTGCGCAGCACGAAGAGATAGCCGTTACCATAGATGCGGCACGCCTCTCCGCATATGGTATCGACCAAAAGGCTCTACAGATGTCGCTTATGCTGCAGGGGTTCCGCACCCTGAGCGGCAACCTGCAAGGCAGCACGGGACTGCAAGTGGCTATTCCCTACACAAGTGAGCGCGAGATAGCCGAACAGATAGTATGGTTCGACCCCGCTTCGGGAGCGACTATCCGCCTGAAAGACATCGCCACCATAGAACGTCGTTACCCAAAAGCGGACAAGTTTGTGGAGTACTATACGGGCGATGCGGCTGCCTCTATCGCCCCCGACCGATCGTGCCTTATCCTGAATATGGAGATGGTTGCAGGCAACAACATCGTGGCGTTTGGCAACAAGGTGGAGAAGGAATTGGACAAAGCCCGTGTGCAACTGCCGCCGGACGTACATTTCCATCGCATCACCGACCAACCGAAGGTGGTGGACGACTCCGTGAAATCGTTTATGCGCGACATAGTGATGTCTATCATCGTGGTGATAGCCGTAATGCTCGTGCTTTTCCCGCTCCGCACGGCATTAGTAGCATGCACGGGCGTGCCTGTCTGTACCGCCATCGCCGTGGGACTGATGTACCTGACGGGTATCGAACTCAATACCGTAACCCTTGCCGCACTTATCGTGGTACTGGGTATGATTGTGGACGACTCGGTAATAGTCATCGACGGCTATACCGACCTGCTCGAACACGGACACAGCC
>SAMEA104315439__coassemble_2483_pt1 | contig 5147 bp, 5 predicted proteins | sample SAMEA104315439__metabat2_low_PE_016 | metagenome-assembled genome bin SAMEA104315439 (sample SAMEA104315439) | gut metagenome | biome: Monkey gut; feature: monkey-associated habitat; material: faeces | place: China | collected 2013 | reverse complement strand
CCTTGCGCTCTGCTTCGAGACGGGCAGCCTCTTCGGCAGCCTTGCGCTCTGCTTCGAGACGGGCGGCCTCTTCGGCAGCCTTGCGCTCCGCTTCAAGACGGGCGGCTTCTTCGGCGGCTTTGCGTTCTGCTTCAAGACGGGCGGCTTCTTCGGCAGCCTTGCGCTCTGCTTCAAGACGGGCAGCCTCTTCTGCGGCTTTGCGTGCCTCTTCCTCTTCGTCAATCAGTACCAATCCGCCCTTTGTGACAGGCTGTTTCGAGGTCTGAGCAGCAGACTTAGAGGTCGTCTGCTTGGAAGTAGATGTAGTTGTCGTGCTTTGTGTCGTAGTGGTCTTTGGCTGTGCAGGTTGCTCCACCATCCCATCTTCATCCTCCAACAGGACAAGCGGCGGAGCAGGGTTCGCCACTATAGATAAGTTCATACCCACTGCCAGAATCGCAGCAAAAAGATAACGTTTGTTACTCATAATATCGTGTTCGTTTGTTGTCTAATAAAAGGACAATACAGTATGTCTGTTTGTCGCGTATATCCCCGCGGAAGACAGGTACCGCTTCCGCGGAGATATGCAAATCAGGGATGGGACGCCTATGGAACAAGGGAGGCTTCCCTTACTCACATCCTATTGAAAGTCCCTGTTGAAAGCAGCCAGACGGCGGTCAAGTTCCTCGTACTGGTCGTCGCGGATGCAGGAGGCGCAACCGCGCATACCCTCGCGTTGTGCGCCCGTACTGCCGAGGGCAATAGCCGATACGCCGTAGTATATCAGTTTGTTGAGCAGTTGTTCGCCTGTCCAGTCCTTGTAACCAAAGGTGAAGAAGAAGCCGTCGCCCACGTCCTTGCCGTCGGCATCTTTGTCGTAAACCACATGGAAACCGTTGCGCACCATTATCTCTTTGATTTTGGCGGCACGACGTGCATACTCGCGTGTGTTCTCCACAAAGTGTATCTGTCCCTGGCATGCCGCACGGAACATAGCCGCCATGGCGAACTGTACGGAGTGGGTTACGCCCGAAGACAGGCTGTAGAGTATGATATATACGAAGTTACGCAGGAATTGTCCGTCGTTGCCATAGCGTTCTGCCAACGAGGAGAAGGTGCGGTGTGCCAATACGGGGTTCATGGCTACGATGGCACCGCGCTGACCTGCGTAGGAAAACATCTTGGAGCATGAAATCATGTGGACGCAGTTGTTGGTATAGCGTCCTACAGACGGTTGATAGGGCGGCTCGTAAGGTACGCCTCGTTTCTCGCGGAAGTCCATATTAAGATATGCCAAGTCCTCGATAACCAGCACGTTGTATTTGGTGGCAAGGCGTCCGATAATCTCCAGTTCGCGCTCGGTCAGGCACATCCACGAGGGGTTGTTGGGGTTGGAGAAGAGCATGGCTGCGATACGTCCTGTCTTGAAGTGGCGCTCCAGTTCTTCCTCCAATGCCTCACCGCGGAAGTCGGCTACATCAAAGCAGTCCACACGCACGCCGATGACTTTGCATTGCTGTTTCTGTACCGGAAAGCAAGGGTCTATAAACAACACCGTGTCACGCTCTTTGTCGAGTTGTGACATAGTGAGATTGAGCGCAAAGGCTGCCTGCATGCTACCCACCGTAGGCACGATGCAATCGTCGGGAATATCCAGTCCTACAAAGGCGCGCACGAACTCGCTGCCCCAATGCTTCACCTCGGGAATACCCGTGATAACGGGATAGTGTGCGGCATATCCGTTGAGCAACGCCTGATGCTCCGCCTCGATACCCACTTGCTCTGCGGGCAGTCCGGGCTCGCCCAACTCCATGTGAATAAACTCCTCGCCCGTGGCGCGCTCGATGTCTTTGACTACGCCCACCAACTGACGGATAGAGGCATTGCCTAACTCGTGTGCATTACGCAGACCGAAATCAATACAGGTCTGGTCCACCAATTGTTTGTCTAATGGAAACATAAGTATTAGTATTTAAGTATTCGTTCTATTGTCGTATTATTTTATAGGTACCACACACCAAACCAATGAGTAATTCAAGCAGGAGTATGGACGTTTGTGCACCAAAGCAGCGGCAAAGTTACACAAAATATCCGAATTGTGCAATATACATGCAGAAGAAACCTGTACAAAAGTGTTTTGGCACAGGGAAACCTGCTCTGTTTTTCATTAGGAGTTGCCTTGTTTGGCTATAACGCGGCGGGCAAGAGAGAAACGGAACTCCAAGCCACCCTCGGGACGATTGAGGGCGGTGATAGTACCACCGTGGAACTGTACGGCGTGCTTGACTATGGAAAGCCCAAGGCCCGTGCCGCCTGCGTTGCGGCTACGCCCTTTGTCCACACGGTAGAAACGCTCGAAAAGATGCGGAAGACTCTCGGGGGGAACACCGGGGCCGTTGTCCTTAATAGAGAAATAGATATGCTCCATGTCCTGACTGGTACAGTCCACCGACACGTGCGTGCCCTGGCCGCCATAGGTGAGAGCATTGTCCACAATGTTGCGGAAGATAGAGTAGAGCAGCGTGTAGTTGCCCGAAATGATAAGGTGCTGCGGCACATGGTAGGTGATGGTGGCACCGAGTTGCTCGGCACGGATAGAGACATCCTCCACCACGTTCTTGACCACGGCAAAGAGTTCTATCTCGAGACGGTTGTAAAGTTCGGCTTGCGTGTCGAGTTTGTTGATAGTAGAGATGTCCTCCACGAGGTTGCTGAGCCGCCCAGCCTGCTGGTAAGCCCGCTCGAGGAACTGGTGACGCTGCTCTTCGGGCATCTCGGGGTGCATGAGAATGGTCTCCAATGCCCCGCGAATACTGGTGACAGGGGTTTTGAGTTCGTGGGAGATATTTTGCGTAAGGGAAAGGCGTTGCTGTTCACGCGCCTGCATGACGCGTCGCTGCATCCAATAGCGATAGGCGATGATACCGAGAAGGAGAATGACTGCCGTGGCAATGATAATCCATACAAAAGTAGATGTCATAGGTCTGATTTATAGTTTGTTCCACATATATCCATAGCCGGACTTCGTAACAATGTGCGTGCCATACTGCCCAAGTTTGCGTCGCAGGTGGGTGATATGCACATCAACGGTGCGCTCAAGCACGTAACTGCCTCCGTCCGCCCATACGGTGACCAACAGGTCCTGCCGCGAGAAGAGTTTGCCTGCGTGGCTGATGAGGTGGTAGAGCAACTCGAACTCCTTGCGCGTGACGGTGACAGGGGTGCCGTCCACGGTGAGGGAACGGTCGTGAAGGTTGAGGCTAACGCCCTCGAAAGTGAGCACATCGGGGTCGGGAGTGGCGGTAGCCGTGCGCTTGAGTACGGCTGCTACACGGGCTATAACCTCCTGAATGTGAAAGGGTTTGGCGATGTAATCATCGGCACCCAATGAGAATCCACGCAGCACGCTGGTCTCATCGCCCAAGGCAGTGAGGAATATGACCGGCATAGTGAGAAGATTGTGGTCGCGCATGTATGCGACAAGTTCGGTGCCCGACATACCGTCCATCATGATGTCAAGCAGCAGCAGTTGCGGGTGCTCTGCCGCAATGATTGGCAATGCCTCCTCTGCGGAGTGCGCAGTGAGTACTTCGTAGCCTACCTGGCGCAGGCTATAGGACAGAATCATGCAGATGTCGTCCTCGTCGTCGATAATGAGAATGCGTTGCATAAGCAGTGGATGAATGGTTTATGGTTTGCCCTCGCGTCCGTGTTTGGCCGCGATAACGAGTTGGATAGAGTTGATAAGGTTCTGCCAGATGATATAGGCAGCCGGTCCGATGGCTGACATGGGCTGCAGGTAGGTCTGCGCCATCCATACGCCGAGGGTGGTGTTCTTCTGCCCGAAAGCCTGCCCTGCGGTGATGCGACTGACTTGCGGCATGGTGTAACGGGCTGCCTCGGGGTTGACAAGCACATCGTGGTAGTCCTCGCCACGGCTGGGGGCAGGGAAGCGGTAGCCTATCCATCTGCCGAGCAGGAACTGAACGAGGAACGTGAGCAACGCGCCGATGCAGAGCACCAGCACCGTCCACCAGTTGTAATGCTGCGTGACAAGGGTATAGGTGAGGTCCGCCATGAGCAAGACAAGGGTGGATGCCCACAGGTAGAAAGGCATGGATGCCCACGTGCGGGAGAGCGCAAAGGTCTTGGATGTGCCGCGGTGGCGCTGACAAGCATCATAGCCCAGACGCAGGAGCCATGCGGCAAGGAACGGTCCGAGCAGGAGCGGCCCTACCTTGCAGAGTATCAACCAACTGGCTTCGGCAAAGTGTATGCCCGACGTAGGGTTGACAACAGGAAAGAAAGCAGGCACCACAATAGCGGTGGCGATATTGCTGAGCAAGGTGAAGGTGGTGAGATTCTGTATGCTACCGCCCAGTTTGCCTGCGATGATAGGTGCGGCAGTGGCCGTGGGCATGATGATACACACCATGATGCCCTGCGTGATGATGGCGATGTCGCAGGGCGAGATGTTCCACACCGTAGCGAGAGCCTGAAGGGAAAACAGTAGTCCGTAATAGACGGCGGCTGTGAGTGCCAACTGGATGGCGAGCACTATCCAATGCCACGCATGCAAGCGCAAATCGAGAGGATTGACCTTGCAGAACGTGAAGAAAAGCATGAAGAATATGAGCGGCGGCAGCAACCACGTGAGGTGCCTGAACCACGGGTAGCCCGCAGCACCGATGAGCATGGCGAGCACCAAGGCATTGCGGTCGATAAACGCCTTGACGGCATTGGCTTTGGATGACATACAGGCAGGTCAGTTATTTGATTATCACCATGGTAGCCCCAAATCCGTATTGCGCGAAAGAGGCGTCCTGATACTCGCAGGTGGTGTAATGCTGCCGCAATTCAGAAGCAATAGCCGCCTTGAGGATACCCTCTCCGCGTCCGTGAATGAAGACAATCTTCTTGCCTTTGTAGCGGATATTGTCGCGCATGGTCCGTCGGAAGATGTCCATTTGCAGGTGGAGCATCTCGCTGCGCTCCATCTGCTGCCAGTTGTCGGCAAGGGCACTGATGTGGAGGTCTATCTCGAGGATGTCGTCTTTCTTCGCCTCGCGTTTGCCTTTGGCACGGCACTCGATGGCAGAAGGGATAGCAGCAGTGCCTGCAACCTTGGTCTGCATGTCGCGAGGCGTGGGGGCGACCTCCTTTCTGGC
>SAMEA104315439__coassemble_1495_pt1 | contig 7151 bp, 7 predicted proteins | sample SAMEA104315439__metabat2_low_PE_016 | metagenome-assembled genome bin SAMEA104315439 (sample SAMEA104315439) | gut metagenome | biome: Monkey gut; feature: monkey-associated habitat; material: faeces | place: China | collected 2013 | reverse complement strand
TTGACTCTCCATCTTAATTTTTGATACCTCTACTTTCACGGTGCAAAGGTAAAGCAAGTTGTGTTGTGAGTGCAAGTGATGTTTTTCAGGCGTCGAGAATTAGCGCGTTTGCGTAAGTGGGAGAAAGTTTGTAACTTTGCGGTGCGATTAGGAATTTAGTAATTGGTAATGTGAAGTAGTAAGTAGTTAGTAATGTGAAGTAGTAATGAGGGTGAGACGTAAAAAGAAGTTTCGCATCAATCCTGAGACATTGGCGTTGGAGCAAGTGGAGCATGGAGTGGGGTATTGGTTGCGACAAAGCGGTATATATATATTGAGCGGCGTGGTGTTGGGAATCGTGTTTCTGTATGTGTTTCTGACATTGTTTCCGTCGCCAAGGGAGAAGCAGTTGCAGCGGGAGAAAGAGGCATTGGTAGCCCAGTTGGAGATGCTGAACAAGCAGGTTGATCAGATGCAGTTGGTGATGACAGACTTGCAACAGCGTGACGACAACCTGTACAGGGTGCTGTTCGGTGCGGAACCTATACCGCTGAGTATCCGTCAAGGGGCGCAACGCAAGATTTCGTACTATGAACAGGTGGCGCAAATGACTAACAATCAGTTGTCTGCAGACCTGTCACTGAAAGTGGACGTGCTCGAAAAAGAGATGTATGTGCAAGCCAAATCCTACGACGAAGTATTGGATATGGCGAAAACTCAGGAGATTCGCATGGAGAACATCCCCGCCATTCAGCCGGTGCTCAACAAAGACCTCAAGCGCGTGGCATCGGGCTACGGGGTGCGGGTTGACCCTGTATATCACGTGCGCAAGTTCCACGCAGGCATGGACTTTACGGCGCCAGTAGGCACGGAAGTGTATGCCACGGGTAATGCAAAAGTTGTGTTTGTGGGTTGGAAACAGGGATATGGAAACACCGTGATTCTTGACCACGGATTTGGCTATACGACGTTGTACGGGCACTTGTTCAAGTCGTTGGTGAGGGTGGGGCAGAAAGTCCACCGCTCGGACATCATCGCGCTGGTGGGCAATACGGGTAAGAGTACGGGACCACACCTGCACTACGAGGTGCGCTACAACGACAAACCCATCGACCCGCGCAACTACTACTTCTATGACCTCTCACCTGAGGAGTACGACCAAATGGTGCAGTTGTCGAATAACTTCGGACAGATGTTGGACTGATGGCATTTACGATTTCTTAATTAAGAATTGAAAATTAAGAATGAAGAATTGCAAGTGTCGTCTGCCACAAGATAGTAATTAAGAATTAAAAATTAAGAATTAAGAATAAGAATGATGAGTAGTGATATAGAACTGAGTCTGTTGGACGCAGAAGAAAAAGAAGAGTTAGCGTATATTTGGGACCTTATTCCCGAAGAAGACAAAAAAGGTATGAGCAAAGCCGATGTGCTGCTGGTGTTGGATTTGATGGACGATTTCCTGAATGAACAGGGGCTCTTGGAAGAAGACGAACAGACAGGAGAAATAACCTACTTGGAAGGCGAAGTGGACGAGACAGAGCAAATGGAATACCTTCGCAACGCCACAGCCAAAGAAGGCACACACCTCACACCTGTGCAACTCCAACTAATACTGGACGCCGAAATGCAATACGGGCTGAAAAAAGGGTGGTACGAGGAAGAGGAGGGTTTGTAATTAAGAATTAAGAATTAAAAATGAAGAATGATGAGTAATTTTTGGCAACGAACCCTTTCGGGGACAATATATGTGGGATTGGTGGTGGCATCGGTGTTGGTGCATCCCGCCTTTTTTGCAATCCTGTTTATGATTATCACAGCCCTTGCCGTGCGCGAATATCACCATCTGACACAGTCCTATAACGGGTTGACGGTGTGTGCTACAGGTGCTGCCGCACTGCTGTTCGGCGAGTCCTATTTTTGGTTTTCGGGGGAGGGTATGTCGGTGCTTATGGTTTGCGGGTTCGTGTTCTTTACGATACTGGCAATGCTGGTGGAACTCTTCCGTAATCCGACCACGCCTATCCGGAACTGGGGCAACCTATGGACGAGCCTTATGATGATAGCGTTGCCGTTCTCGTTGATGAATGGCATACTGCTCTACAACAAGTACGTCCTTCTTGCCCTCTTTATCACCGTTTGGGTGAATGATACGGGCGCGTATTGCGTGGGGTCGCTGATGGCGAAACGCAAGGGCGGCAACCATAAGATGTTTCCTCGTGTGAGCCCCGGAAAGTCGTGGGAAGGGCTTATCGGCGGTGTTGTGTTTGCCCTCCTTGCGGGGTATATCTTCTACCGCGTGGGCTGGACGGACGGTATGCACCTCACTCCGTCGCCGTTGTTTGACAGTCTGCTGTTTGCACTGGTGGTAGCAGTATTCGGTACCCTTGGCGACCTGGTGGAGAGCCTGTTCAAACGCACAATCGGGGTCAAGGATTCGGGACGTTTCTTGCCCGGACACGGTGGTGTGTTAGACCGTTTTGACAGCCTTCTGTTGGCTACGCCTGCCGTGTATTTCGTTTTTGTGTATCTTGCATCTGTCTTGTGATTTTATGCGAATGTGATATGTAAGGTATGATGTTTTTGATTCGTATATTAAGCAGGCTACCATTAAGTGTATTATACTTTCTTTCTGATACGCTGCTTTTTCCGTTGATGTACTATGTCATCCGCTACCGTAGAGGTATAGTGGCAAAGAACCTGCGCCTGTCTTTCCCCGATAAATCTGCCCATGAACGCAAACACTTGGAGCGTGCCTTCTATCACCATTTTGCGGATGCTATCGTTGAGATTATCTACGGTTACCGCATCTCGGAAGAGGAGATGATGCGGCGTTTTGAGTTTGAAGGTGTGGAGATGGTGCAGGACATTCTGAAGCAGACGGGGGGAGTGCTGTTGCTGATGGGGCACCTTGGCAATTGGGAGTGGACGGCGGATATGGCCAAGCGTTATACTAACCCCGACATTTTGCATTACAATGTCTATCGGCGTCTCAAGAACCCGAAGACCGATGAGGCAATGCTTGCTTTGCGTGCCAAGCGGGGTGGCAGCGGGTGCATAGAGAAGAACCAACTTCTGCGTCGTATGGTAGCCCTGCGCCATGAGGGGAAACCTATATCGATAGGACTGATTTCCGACCAGAAACCCTCGCCGCGCAATGCGCATATATGGACCACCTTTCTGCACCAGGATACTGCATTCCTGGATGGTGCCGAGGTGCTTGCGCGCAAGTTCGGTTATGCGGTAGTCTATATGTATGTCACATCGCCCCTCCGAGGCTACTATCGCGGGCATTGCGAGGTGATCACAACCGACCCGAAGAACACTGCCGAGGGCGAGATAACCCTCTCGTTTGCGCAGAAATTAGAGCGCAATATCCTCGAACAACCCGAACAATGGCTGTGGTCGCACAACCGTTGGAAATGGAGCAGGACGACTGAATAAACCAAAACCTGCAAAACCAAACAAAACCTGTTGTGCGCAACATGCGCACAATGAATAGTCTCTACGATGCCTAAAACACCGCTGATACACTAAATGAACATGTAATTAACCGTGTAATTAACCATTAATTTTGCATAGCGAGCGATTTGGGCTTCACGGCTGCATTGCTTCATTCGTTTTTAAGCCTCTGTTTTAATGAGGTCTCTTATTGGTGGTTAGGCATTGTTGGTAAAAACAACGCTACAAATAACACAAGTAGGGTAATACTCTGTGTGATTCTGAATGACAACTGAGAATTGCATATTCTGACCCGTAGCACAGTTTCATACGAAATATGCGATTCTCGTGCATTGTCGTGTCTTATTGTGCAAAACGACAATCGAACAAATCTTTTCTCACACAATTCACAAAATAAAATAGAGTAGGGTGGTTTACATTTGTAAAGTTCAAGCCTATACCGTGATATGCCGTGTATATAGGTTCACAAATATGTTTCATAACAAGTACGTGATACACATAGATTGTGCATAATGTAAACCATGCCATATTTTGTAAATAATTGGTATTTAGACACACAGAAAGAGCATGTATATGCTTGTTAAATAGCACTAAATCAATGTGTTAGTAGTAAAATATAAAGTAGTAGATTAGTACTAATTAGGTAAGGTTGCAAAATCGTATATATTGTTTGCTGAAATGCAGGTTGTGTTATGGATATGTATTGATTATGAGTGTACTATACGGATTACAGAAACTACGAGTGTTATGATGGATCCTGTTGCTGTATAGCAGTTTAGATATCTGTATGCTATTTGTGAATCAGTTACTGCGCATACGGTTTGTGAATTGCATAGCGATTGCATTTTGTGGTTTTGCGGTTTGTGTATGTGAAATAGTTTTCATATCTTTGCACTCAAATTAGGACTAACAAAAAGGCGATATTATGAACGACCGTGATAGGATTGCGAAAATAATGGAATGTGAGGGACTTAATGCAAAGCAGTTCTCTCAAGAGATTGGTGTGAGTGCAGGGACAATCTCCAATATCATGGGGGGACGCAACCAGCCAAGCCTTGAAGTGGTAAAGGCCATCATTCGGCGTTTTCGTACCATAAATTGCTTGTGGCTGTTGGAGGGAGTCGGCAATATGTACCTGACTACTCCTGCTGATGCTGCACCGCGTTTGCCTTTCCCTGATGAAGATGCGGGCAAAAACGCTGTTCCTGCTTCCACGACGAGCAGCACCACTCAGCCTGCCACGACCTTGCCTGTGCCTAATCAGTCTGTTACAAGCCCTGTAATGCCTTCTACTCCGCCTCGTACTGTCCGCAAAGTCGTCATTTTCTATTCCGACGGCACATTTGAAGAACGATAAGAGATACGTACAAAAAGTGACATACCCTTTGCGAATATGTCACAACACTCTGTATATAACTATAATACGCTGAAAGTCAGAATAGTTGCAGGGCTTCACCGACAACATAGTTGCTGCCACCGATGAAGATAATGTCGGTGTCGGAAGCATCAGTTTGTGCTGCGTGGACCGCCTCTGCTACTGAAGGATAGGCGGCATATTGCTCGGCGGGAAACTGTGTATGCAGTGTGCACCATAGTGCGCGCATGTCCTGTGCAGGAATGGCACGGTGCGTAGCGGCTTGCGTGAAATAATATACCGCCTCAACGGGCATCAGTTGCATGACCACATCCACATCCTTATCATTGACCATGCCAAACACAATACGGAGTGTATGTCCCTCGCTGACAAGCGATTGTAACTGCTCTGCTACGTAGCGAATGCCGTGCGAGTTGTGACCTGTATCGCATATTGTGAGCGGCTGACGGCGTAGGACTTCCCACCTGCCACGTAGCCCTGTCATAGTGCATACATGGGCAAAACCATCTGCAATAGCGGCAGTAGGTATGTGCAACGGTGAGTAATGGTTGAGCACTTGCAGAGCCACGTATGCTGTCTGTATGTTTTTGTCTTGGTATGTCCCATGTAATTGGCAATCAGGCACTTCGCGTATGCGGCGTTGGCGCAGGTAACCACATTGGTCGGCGAACCATATACGGCAATCCGTGGTTTCCAATCCCTCGCCGAGTATGCTACATTCCTGTGCACACGCCATAAAGACAGGTGACGTTTCCTCGTGCGTCTCGCCAATCACACATGGCGTATGAGGTTTCATAATGCCCGCTTTCTCGCGCGCAATGGCAGCGAGCGTATTGCCAAGGAACTCGGTATGGTCCATGCCGATGTTCGTGATAACAGACAGCAGGGGTGCGATAATGTTCGTGCTATCCAACCGACCTCCGAGCCCGACCTCCACAACGGCAATATCTACCTGTTGCTGAGCAAAATAAGAGAATGCCATAGCCATGGTAGTCTCAAAGAAAGAAGGCTTGAGGTCCTCCAAAAACACATGGTTTTCCTCTACAAACTGCACCACAAACTCTTGGGGCACCAACTGTCCGTTGATGCGAATACGTTCCCGAAAATCCACCAAGTGGGGCGAAGTGTATAGTCCAACCTTGTAGCCGGCGGCCTGCAATGCGGCAGCAATCAGGTGCGAAGTGGAGCCTTTGCCATTGGTGCCCGCTATATGAACACTGCGAAACTGCAAGTGCGGATTGCCAAGATGCTCCATAAGGCGATAGGTGTTGTCCAGACCGGGCTTGTATGCTGCTGCGCCTACCAAGTGGAATGCGGGCTGCGATGCGTATAGGTATGTGAGCGTTTGTTCGTAAGTCATGTGCATTTATTTGTTGGCAGAGTCGATGATAATCGTTACAGGACCATCGTTGATGAAGTCCACCTGCATATCAGCACCGAACCGGCCTGTCTCTACATGGAGACCATACCCGGTACGGAGACGGGTGTTGAAATATTCATAGAGCGGCAGTGCCTGTTCCGGGCGGGCTGCTTGGATAAACGACGGGCGGTTGCCGTGGCGCACATCGCCATTGAGTGTGAACTGCGAGACAGAGAGAATGGCACCATTTATGTCCTTGATACTCAGGTTCATCTTGCCTTCGGCATCCTCGAAGACGCGCAGTTGTGCCACCTTCTTAGCGATATAGTCGGCATCGTCCTGCGTGTCGGTATGGGTAACGCCCACGAGGAGCATAAAGCCCCTATCAATATGCCCGATTTCTGCACCGTTGATGCGGACTGTGGCATGGGTAGTGCGTTGTACGATAACTCGCATATAGTCTGTTCTGTTTGTCCTAAAATCTGCGCAAAGATACACTTTTCAGGGCACATATCATAGTGTCTTCTGACTTTTTTAGATTCGTATGGTTGAAATTTGCGTGTTTGCAAGTTTTATTGTAATTTTGCAGACGTGAATAGTAAATAAATAGAGCCTATGGTATAAAAAAGCGTATCATTGTACGCACCTTGAAATAGAAAAAATGCAGTAACGCTAAGGACTTGGATTGTTGGAATCTCGACAGTTTCAATAAAACCGACCAAGAACGAAGCCTTATGTGCTCACGCTTTGGCGTGGGTTTTCGTTCGTTATAATTTGGTCGGTATAGGTAGTCGAGAACCTCAACAATCCAAAGAATAGGCGTATAGGTCATTTTGCAGGCTGGAAAGTGAGTAGTATGTTTCTATGGGTCAAATTGCAGGCTGTGTAAAATGGTGGTATAAATTGTCTCTAAAAATCTCTCTGCTTTGTCCGTTTTCGGGTTGACTCGTTTCCGTGTTTGTTTTGTTAAAATAC
>SAMEA104315439__coassemble_1113_pt1 | contig 8679 bp, 6 predicted proteins | sample SAMEA104315439__metabat2_low_PE_016 | metagenome-assembled genome bin SAMEA104315439 (sample SAMEA104315439) | gut metagenome | biome: Monkey gut; feature: monkey-associated habitat; material: faeces | place: China | collected 2013 | reverse complement strand
TGATTGCTTTTTCAAATATTTTCACTAACTTTGCACTTGCTTGTTGAATCTACGCGAATAAAAAAATACGCAATAGATTTGCGGACGTTAAATTTTATTACTACCTTTGCGCAGTTTATGAATTGTTTAACCAAATAACCCTAATCAAAATGAAAAAGACAATTGTTATGACGCTTGCCCTTTTGATGGCAGGCTGTTTGTCCGCAGGGGCACAATCCATTTACCATGTGAGCCGTGAGAACGGCAGTAACAAGAACGATGGTTCGAAGACAGCACCATTCAAGAACTTGCAAAAAGCATTGGATGTTGCCGACGACGGTGCTACCATCCTGGTGGCAGAAGGAAACTATTTCGGTATGCTGAATAGCGGGACGATTGATATTCGCAAACCGGTAACTATCAAGGGCGGCTACAATGGCGATTTCACGGAACGCGATGTGCTGAAATACAAGACGCTGATACAACCCTCGGCAGAGTCCAACGGCTCGGCACAAGGGAAAGGTACCATGCAGATTACCAGCATTGTAGCCCCCGGCAAACAAGTGGTGATAGACGGTCTGATTTTCGACCGCGGCAACACTATTTCCTACAACGCGCGTCGTGAGGGGCAGCCCGAAGGCGTGGAAACGCCGATGATGAACCCCATTGGTACAGAGGGTATCGGTGGTCCGGACTTGGCAGAAAAAGTGTTCACCAAAGAGTCCTATATGATATACCTGAACGGCGATCGCGGTATCGTGAATACGTTGGATGTGGTAGTGCGCAACTGCGCCTTTATCAACGCGCCCAACTATGCCATCAACGGTTTGCTGAAAGGTGCCATCACGGTACAAAACTGTATCTTTGTGAATGTGCGCATGGCTACTATGGACGTGCGCGGTGCCGACCCGCAAAACATGACGCAGGTGAATTTCTGCGACAATACGGTGCTTTTTGCATGGTCGCGTCTGAAAGACCTTGCCTCGATGGGCTATGGTTTCCGTCTGCAACCCGGTACTTGCTGCACTATCCAACGTAACATTTTCGGCTGTGCAGTATTCTCGGCTATCGACCGTACACATATCGACAGCGACAAAAACCGCGAGGCAAAACGTGTGGACAAGTGTGAGGACAATATCTTCTTCCTCAACCGTGTAACCGATTTGACATTGCCGGGCGGTGGTATGTTGCTGCGCGTGAAAGCCGACGACTTCGACGATGTGGAGGCAATCGATTGCCGTAGAAACAAGTCGCTGAAAGACCCGAGTCTGTTCAAAGGAAAGATTGACGAGGCGTACCTCAACGGGTTCCTGAATGTCTCGTACAAAGAGAAGACGGACTACAATCCCAACTCGCCAGCCAACACTTTCCGCCAAGCGATGGGTATGAATATGGTGGGTACGATGCAGTCATCTGTTACGATGTTTGCCAACCGTTATCCGTGGCAAAAAGCATTGGACCTCTTCGGCGCAGTTCCCAACTGCGGCGCACAAATACCGCAATAATCCAACGCCACAAAATTTAAGGTAGTTTTTACGTTTCCCGACTTACCTTCACACCGGCTCTGCTATCGGAAACCCGAACAGCAGAGCCGGTTTTTCGGTGTCTCTAACAGTCCCGCCTCCGTATTGGGCAATAAACGGCGGGTTTACATTTGCTGCTGTAAACTGACCAAGTATTTGAGGTCGTCGATGGAAGAGTGTGGGAAGTGTCGGTGCCTTCGCCTCAAGAGGGAACCGATGCATCTCCAACAATTTGGCAAAAACAGGCAGTTCCTGTTTCGACAACTGATATACGGTAATGCTTTCTTTCTTATACCAAACATACATCATAGTAGAGATGTTTCTCTCGTCAGGTAAGTTGGATTTGACAGTGAAGCCATTTCCATTTTTCTCTGCAGTACGTGCAAATTTTGCACATACTTGACTAAGAGGTGGCTCGTTTATTTGCGTGTGGGGGCGTAGGTTATTTTTATGCTATATTTCAACATTTCCATCATCATCTTCTTCATAATAATAAGAATAGTCAATGCCTTTCATAAACATTTCACGGTCGTTAATTTGGTCGGTCAGGGCGGGACGCAGCAGGTCTCGGATTGCCATACTATCTGCCACACTGGCAGTCATAGCCTCCAAATAGGCTTTCTTGTTCACACTGCTCCAATCAATGCATTGCCCCAAGTGTTTCTTAAGCATCAAGTCAAGCCAAATACGGGTGCTACGACCATTCCCCTCGCGGAAGGGGTGTGCCACATTCATTTCCACGTATTTATCCACTATCTTGTCGAATGTATTTTCCGGCATACGCTCGATGGTCTCCAACGTAGCAGGCAAATAATTCACCATAGCAAATTGGAAACCGCCTTTAGCGATATTTACGGTACGTATCTTACCCGCAAAATCATACAAACCTCCAAAGATATAGGCATGTATCTGTTGCAACCCGCGAAAAGTCCCCTCCTCAATACTATCTATCACGCCACTCTCAAAAATGGTGTAGGCTTTTTTCTTGCTTTGCCCGTCAATGGAAGTGTCGCTATACGTGAACCAATCAAGAAACTTTCCCGCACGCGTATTGGGAAATTCTTTGGCTAAACGAATAACGCCTTCGCTGTCAAGGACATCGGTATTATAACGTTTTCCATCGGCAGCAAGTATTTTCAGTTGGTTAGTGGCACTAACCAACTCATTTTGTTCCCGTTTGAGTTTGGTTTTGAGGTATTTCCAGTAGTTGCGGTTTTTGGTATAGTCGTCTTGCCGGTTGAGTACGCCCACTATATCCAAGACAGAGAACCACCATTTGGCGTATTCGTCGTCCCAGATAGCCCGCACTTCACGGTCTTCAAAGAAACGTATGGATATTTTGTCACTCATATTGTTGTATAATGGGTATTTACACCGCCATTTTATGTTTTTGGGTGTATTTTACACCGCCAAAGTGCCTTTTTACACCGCCACATTAAATTGTGCAGTTGCCGACTGCACAATTTCCACAAGTGCAATTTGAACTATAGGTACCGAGTTCTTGAGTATTCATATTTGCTTTTTTTACTCGTCTTTGTCTATTTCCTGCATGAGGCGGGCGGTTTCCAAGAGGATGCGGATGATGCGAGTGTAGTGGGCGAGGTCGTCGAAAGAGAGTGTGCGGGTCTTGCGGTCTTTGAGCCATTTCTGGGCGGGTTGGTAGCCGCCGACATAGAACTGCCATGCCGTGTCGGGTACGTTGTCAAAGTACTGGGTGGCATTGATATAGACACGGTTGTTTTCAAAGTACGGTTTCTCTACTACGCAGTCACCCGAGACGGGGAAGGCGGCGATGTCGGGCATATCGGGCAGAGTGTGCATCAAGTGCAACTCACGCAGGCGGTGTCCATACGACACAAAATGCTCGAATCGGTTCGGGCTTTCGGGGTATGGGATACGGGGGAAGTCCACTTTGAGGAACTCCTTGTACTGCTCGCGGTAGCGGGGCGAATGGAGTACGCCATAGATATAGTCGAATACTTCTTCGGGCGTGGTGTCTTTGCCCGCATGGCGGCTTATCTCCGCCCAGATATTGGCATCCAAGTTCGGACGTCGTTCCGTATCCATAGACCCCTCTTCGGGATAAAGGTAGAGAGGAAAGACATAACCACCACCTAATTTTCCAGCAGATGCAATCAAATTTATGTCGGACACTTTGTCTGTTACAAAAACAAATCTCCAATCATCAATACATTGCCGAGATACTGAAAGGGCGATATTTTTATGAAGCATATGGCGCATTATATTGTAACGCGCTCTGACAACTTTTGATAAGTCATAGTTAATATAACCCGTATCAAAAGTCCTATAGTCGTATGGTATGTTATATTCTGTATCGAATGGAAAATTAGAAACTAATTCTGCGTCGTGGTGTGTTTTTACACCACTTGTATTTATAAGAAAAAACTTATCCACAGCAAACCCTTGTTGATACCGTTCTTCTAATCCGAAATCTTTTGGTACAAAGAAATACTGTGGTTCTCGTGGCTCGAGTTTTTTCCAAGCAATAGAGGTTAGGCTATTATTGGTGAGGAAATCATATTTGCTATTGCGGTTACCATATAAATCATAGTGATATACCTCCGCTAATTGCTTGTCGTGGTTGCCTGTTTTGACAAAGATGTTGATGCTGACACCCTGCATAATGTCAAACACGTTTTCGTCTTTGCTGCCATCGGGGGCTGTTTCTTTCTTGCGGGCATTGCCGTGCAAATCAATGATGTATATCTTGTCGAAACAGCGCATTAACTCGTGGCGCATTTGGCGGTGTATAAGTCCGTCAATGAAACTATTATTGCTGATATATGCCAATACGCCCTCGTTGTTGCGCTCTACGTAATACTGACCAAGGCGGATAAACTTAATATAGTCATCTGACAACGGCTGAATGTTACGCTCGTTGAGGTTCTTCTTGTAGTCCTCCAAGAGGTGGCTAATCCATTCGCCTTTGTTGTTGGACGAGACAGAGTACGGCGGGTTGCCGAGCATGACCATGATAGGGGCGGATTTCTTGATGGCACTGGCGGCGTTGGCTTCCTGACTGAGGGCATTGCCGAAGAGGGTACCTGCATCGGGGTTACTCTCCTCCAAGGAGTTGGTGAGGAAGATTTTCAGCCGCTCCTGCGCCGATACGCCTATCTCCATGTCGAGTTTGAGGTGGGCGATGGTGTATGGTGCCATCATCAGTTCGAAGCCATATAGGCGCGGCAGGAGGTGTTCGGGTACGTAGGCATTCCATCCGCCCATCTGCCCTGCGAGGTTGCGTTTGATTTGGCGCACGACCTCTGCGAGGAACGTGCCTGTGCCGACTGCGGGGTCGAGTACCTGCACACGGTGCTTCTGCACCTTGTCCGTGCGGTGGCGGCTGTCCTGCATGCGTTCCTGTTCCACTGTAACCTTGCTTGTGTCCGCCAGCCCCATAGGCAACCCGAAGTCGGTGCGCAGAATGTCATCCACCGCGCGGACGATGTAGTTGACCACAGGTTGCGGGGTGTAATAGACGCCGCAGGCTTTCTTGGCGGCAGGGTCGTATTGGTAGAGGAAGTCCTCGTAGAAGTGCATGAGCGGGTCGGTCATCTGCGTGTTCTTGCCGAAGCCCTGCATAATCTTCTCAATGTCGGTGGCAGCAAAGACCGCCACGAGGTCGTCCACTATCCATGCTATACGCTCGTCGAGGTCGTAGCCCGCTATCTCGTGGAAGACTTTGCGGAGGAAGGGGTTGGTCTTGGGGATAAGGTTCGCTGCTTCCATGCGTGTGAAGGTCTCGGGTGTGGTGTCGTGCAAGCGTGCGGCGAACATACCGTAGGCGATGGTCTGTGCATAGATGTCGGCGAAGGTCTTGGGTGTGATGTCGTGGAGCAGGACATCTTGGAAGGACTGCATATAGCCCAGGAGGTCGGACTCGTAGGGCGTCTTGTCCTGCTGTTGGTCGTTATGGATAGCGGTCTCGATGATGTCGCGCAGGAGGCGTGCTTTCGCTGCCATGAGTTGCGCCAGTTTGCCCGCCGAGGTGATTTGCTGGGGTGTCTGCTGCCGTATGATGTCCGCCATCTCGATGAGGCGTACCTCGTCGCAGAGGCATATATGCTTGCCCTGTATCTCCGCCAGATGGACGGACATCACCCACTCGCCGTGTTGGTAGAGTTTGAAGTCGAGGTAGTCGGTGAAGATAATCGTATCGAGAGATGCTTTGTATCGGTCGAACTGCTCTTTGTTCTTCCTGCGCCCGTCGAGGTCTCCGTCCTCGAGGTTCTTTGCCTCGACAAAAGCGATGGGGAGGTTGTTGCGCAGGAGTGTGAGGTCGGGCGCACCGCAGTCGATATGGCTCTGCTCGTTGACCACCGTACATTGGCAGAGGTTCTCGAGAAGTTTCTGCAAGGCGGGGCGGAATGAGTGCTCGGTGGTGAGACCGGTCAGATAGAGGCGGTCTAACTCTTTGATATAAGTGGCGATGAAAGGATTGGTGGTCATAAGCGCGGTGATGTAATTATGGCGGCAAAGATACAAAAAATAATTGGTATGGACAAATTCAGGATAAGACCAATGGGGCGAATAGGGCTAATAAGACCAATAGGGCGAATGGAACTAATACTAATTGCTCTTTAAGGCGGCGATTTCGCCTTTTAGACGCGTATTCTCCTCTTGTAGGCGGGTGTTTTTCTCACGGAGTTGTTTGTTCTCGGCTTCGAGGGCAGCGAGGCGGGTGTCTTGCTCCTGTCGGTAGCCTGTGCGGGCGGCATACATACGTTCTTTGATGCCGCCTTGGCGAACAAAATCATCTTCCAAACGTTGCAGCAGTTTGCGGAGCAGCACATCCTCCTGATGAATCAGCGTGATGGCGATGTTGGCGATTGTTTCTGCACTCCGTTCGGCTATGGCCGTACGATAATAAGCCGTATCATTGTGTCGGCTGCACACTTGGCGAGCCTGTCGTGCTTTCTCGGAATCCATAGCCCATTGTTCCAAGCCGTGCACTCGCAGGTAATCGGTATAATCGACCAGCAATTCTTGAAGACTGGCACGTGCCACGTTGATTAGTTTGAGTTCCGTTTCGGTAGAAGTGGCAGATGCGGCACTGCCTTCGGCGATATTCTGTTTTCCGCTGCGGGCGGCTTGCACCATCTGATCTATAGTGCGGTCGCTCTTATCCAAATGGGTGTGAGCAAAATAGAATGTTATATCGTAGATACATTCGGCTTTTTGATAGGTTATCAACCCACGGTAATTGCCACGCTTGGGCAGAAAGGTATGAGGTGTAGTGATAGGCATAATTCTTTTGTAGGGCTAATAGGGCTAATAAGTCCAATAGGGCTAATAGGACCAATAAGCCTAATTGAACTAATAGGGTACAAAGATACACAAAAATTTTTACTTGGGCAAATAGAACACCAAAAATAAGCCCTATTGGACCAATAAGACCAATAGGGCTAATAAGCCGAATGGGGCTAATAAGGCTAATAAGACCAATAAGGCTGATAGGCGGATTAGTAGGGGGTGTTTTGGGGGTCGAAGTTGGTCCAGCCGGAGAGCCAAGAGGCAGAAGCGGAGGAGGTAAGAGCAACCATAGCGGAGGATGCGGAAGCAACCGACGCGGGGGCATCAAAGGCACCGAGGAAGGGGACTTGCTCCATTGCTTTGAGGGCGGCGGAGGTGAAGTCGGCAGCGGTCAGGACCGGGCTGGAAGATGTGGGGAGGTAGGGGGTGGAGGACATCAAGAGAGAGGCGAGGTCGGCGGTGCGGTTGCCCGGTTGCGCGAGGAACCATGTGGTGGAGAAAGAGTGGGCTGCGGTGGGGTCGAAGGTCTTTGCCTTATAGTCCAGCGCAAGGGAGTCTTTGTACTGCTTATTCATATCCGAACCGATGATGTCGTAGTCTGCCATCCATACATTCTGCAGGTTGATGAGTTGGTCTTTTGCCGCCTGCCAGCAGTTGCCTTTCTCGTTGTCAATCATGACACCAATAGGCCAGCCTATGACAAGGGAGTTGTAGCAGTTGAGGTGGGAGTTGCGGCGGATTTGCATAGCGGATTGGAAGCGTCCGAGCGAGGAACCGTTGTTGGGGAACATGTCGCCACCGGTGATATAGTCGGCGTTGTTTTGGAACTGAGCGTCGAGTTTGGGACCGACAAAAGTGATGTTGGAGAAGACACACGATGTGTATGGTGATACGGCTGCTCCGTCGGCGCAGTTGTCGGACTCAAAGCCGTTGGACTGGCTGACATCGGCGATGCGGGAATCGCGGATGGAAAGACCGAACTGCACGTTGCCCGAATATCCATTGTCGGTGTCGAAATCGTCGTCCCAACCATGGTAAGCGACCAAGTATTTGCAATTGACGGTTCCACCGAACCACTCGTAGGAGTCGTCGTTGCTGTAACTGACTTGTATATGGTCGATTTGGGTTTTGCTACCGATGGAGCCGAGAGTGATACCGTTGATTTCTTTGTCGGTCTGGAAAGGATAGCCGGCGAACTCGACACGGACATAGGAGAGGATACCCGAGTTGTCCTCGTTGTCGTTGCCGCCGTGCTTAGAACGGGGACCACCCTCTATCTGTTGCTCGGTTTGATTGTTGTTGGCGCGTCCGCAGAGGATAAGTCCTCCCCAGTCGCCCGGACGGCGTTGCCCGGACGGCATCTCGGAAGTGAAGACGATAGGCGCGTCGGCTGTACCCTTGGCGAAGAGTTTGCCACCACGCTCGACGATGAGCGCGGCTTTGGTGTCTTTGTCGCCCTTGATGACGGTGCCGGGTTCGATGGTCAATTCGGCTCCGTCAGCGACATAGACCCAACCCTTGAGCAGGTAAGTGCCTTTGCGGAGGGTCTGTTTGCCCGTGAAGACAAACTCGTCGTCGCCATTGCCGATGGTGTTGTTGTCGTAGAGGAGGTTGTCGTCAGCGACGAGTCCACCATCCTCGTGCGGGTTGTGGGTGGGGTCGGTGGGAGTGTTGTTTTCTTTGCAGCCCACGAAAGCGGCTGCGAGAAGGGCGGTGCAGAGCACCAGTGTACGGAAAAAAATCTTTTTCATACCTTATTGTTTGTTGAATTGTTATTTGTTGTGCGGCGATAATATCGCCTGCTAAGAAACAATATATATGCTATACCTTGCGTATGGGTTGCTTATGCCTGTCTTACACGGAAAAAGGTTGACTCATAGAATATAAAAAATAAATAAAAGAT
>SAMEA104315439__coassemble_1072_pt1 | contig 8955 bp, 9 predicted proteins | sample SAMEA104315439__metabat2_low_PE_016 | metagenome-assembled genome bin SAMEA104315439 (sample SAMEA104315439) | gut metagenome | biome: Monkey gut; feature: monkey-associated habitat; material: faeces | place: China | collected 2013 | reverse complement strand
TGTTATATAATTTGAAAAAATGTAACATATCGTACAATGGATATACTCCGCATTACACATAGTGATTTCACGCTCACATTCGAGTGCAACAACCTGCAGAAGATTTGGGAGAAAGGTTGTCTCAAACTCGGGGGTGCGCACCATCTGACCTCGGCTTACACGTGGTCGGATGATTGTGTAGTAGAGCGGATGGACGAGACGGAAAGGCATACCGGCGAACTGGTATATGGTGCTGCGAACAGTAATGCCTACTTCTTCGAGCAGACTGACTATAGCGTGTGGATTGATTTCAAAGAGGGAACCACACAGGCAGCCATAGATACTCCTCAAAGCGATGTGAACGAGCGTTTCCTGTGGAAACGCGACAAACGCGTATTGACAGGATTTATCAACTATGGCAACGAGATAGGGCGTGCAGATTTTCCTGTTTCCTACACACGCAACGGCGAACAGAAGCATTTTGTTTTCTCTTATGACGTGCTGTCAGCCAAACTGGATTACCACCACGACTGGAAAATCATCTTGCACGACATTGAGACCGAATACAGGATGCTGTCGCTGGACTATCTGCGCAAGACGTATCATGGCATATCCGAAGGTGAGGGAGAGACGTTTGACCTGATATGGTGGAACATATTCCACTCTCTCCAAGATGCCTATATCCGTGCCTGTAAAAACATCATCGAGTGTCCGCGCCATCGTCTGCGTGCCGTCAATGCCTACAAACGTGCCGACAGGATACGCCGGTTCACGCCTTTGTTGGAACAGCAGTTTGCAGAGCACCGCACAGAGGAGCAGCGGCTCTATTATGTGGAAGAGCAGCAGACTTCTCAGAATACGTTGGAGAACCGTTTTCTCAAATACACACTCGGCATTATTGAAAAGCGGTACCGTTCGTTGGCAGACCGGATACTGTCCAATCCTGCATACCGGATTGCAGACAGCGAGAAAGAACGGATACGGCAGACACGCGATGAGTTGCTGCACCTGTTGCGCAATCCATTCTTCCGCACCATTGGCAAGTTCGAGGGACTGAAACAGGAATCGCTCGTACTCCAGCGCGATGTGAACTACTCCAGGATATTCCGTACCTATATCATCCTGCGCAAATCGTTCAATCTCAACGACGGATTATACCGCATGGAAACAAAAGACATTGCCACGCTTTATGAGATATGGTGCTTCATCCAAGTGGAGAAAGTGGTCAAAGAATTGTTCCAAAAGGTGCATAAAGAAGACATTCAGGTAGAGCACCCATGCCGTCCTGAGATGAATGGATTGTTCACCCGTGATTTAGAGCGGGGCGAACAGTCCAGGATAGTGTTCAAACAGGGGGATATCACACTTGCCGAATTGTTCTACAATCCGCAACACGGCGATAATGTGAACGGCGTGGGAGGTATTCACGGTTTGCGGACTTATACCGTACCGCAACGTCCGGATATAGTGCTGCAATTGACCAAAGATGACGTGCAGCGCGGAATGCACATGACCTATCTGTTCGATGCCAAATACCGCGTGGAGATAGATAGCGCAGGACGGGAGATGCCACCGCAGGACGCCATCAATCAGATGCACCGTTACCGCGATGCCATTTATTACAGCCAGTCAGAAGACGGACTCAAAAAAGAAGTGCTGGGCGGATATATTCTCTTTCCTGGCAATATGTCCGACAGAGATATTTACCGCAAATCGGTGGACGAGGTGAATATAGGGGCATTCCCTATGTTACCGGGCGATGAGGCACACCGGATGTTGCAGGATTTCATCTCTGACCTGATACGGAAGAATGCCACACAGATTATCGAACAGGTCATCCCGCAAAAGGGTACTTTCGTGGAAGTAGGTAACAGGGTGCTGATGGGGTTGGTGAAACAGAGTGCCAGAAAAGGATATTTTGAGGCATTTGAAGACGGCACGGCTGAATTATACTACACTGGGGCGCATTTCCCGACATCCGTTTCGCTGCACGACCTGCATTTCTTTATGCCGATTATCAAGGGGAAAGGCATCCGCGATGTGTATGAGGTGACAAAAGTACGCACCATCACAAGCCGTGAGGCGCATCAGGTATCCACCGACCCTGACGATGATATGCGCTTGGCGTTTACGTTGAAATTCCATCACCGCCATTTTGACCGGTTCCGTAAGATAGATATGCAATCCGCCAAGTTGTACAGTTTTATCGATACCACTTTTGCGGAATTGGGAAATTATTTGGTTGACTGATATATAATCAATAACAGTTATTGTATATATGAAATCCATACGTGAAATAATCGGATTGCCGGAAAATGCAGAAATAGAATACAAGTCTGCTAAGGGTGGGTTCCCTGAAAGTTTATGGGAGACTTTTTCTGCATTTGCCAACACGAACGGTGGCGTCATCGTTTTGGGTGTGAAAGAGAAAGACGGAAAATATATTCCTTCCTTTGCCACACAAGAGCAATTGCTGTCATACAAAAAGATATTCTGGGATACAGTGCGTAACAGGGGTAAAATCAGTACTACATTAGTGACGGAAAACGATGTCATGATAGGGAATTGGCAAGATGCACCTGTATTGATTATCAAAGTGCCTCGTGCCTCATATAATATGCGCCCTGTTATCGTTGAATCTGTAGCCAAGGAAGAGACTACGCTCACGATGCCAATGCAGCGTTTCGCAATCAAACACAGCCAAAATGTCCCAAGTGTTGTCCCAAGTAATGTCCCAAGTGATGTCCCAAGCCAATCTCTGATTTCGGATAACTTAGGTCTTGTTTTTGTGGATATGACCGGAACACAATTAACCAAGGTTATTTTGGCAGTGTGTGAAACAGAAGAATTACCGATGCAGGTACTTATGCAGTTTGCAGGAGAAAGTAATCGTAGCAGATTCCGGCAAAATATTATGACACCGCTTATTCAAAAAGGATATGTAACACCTACATCTGCTGAAAGTCCGAATAGCCCCAAACAAACATACAAACTGACGAAACAGGGATTTTCGATTATGCAACCACCTGCATATATGACAGACTCGCAATCGTTGTAAAAGTTATAGCAAAACTATGCCCGATGTTCTGACACCTCAACAACGCCACCGCTGTATGTCGCATATACGCAGCAAGGGGACAAAGCCGGAGATGGCGGTGCGGAAATGGCTGTGGGCACACGGATACAGATACCGGCTGAATGTCAGGAGCGTGCCGGGCAAACCGGACATCGTGATGCGCAAGTACAGGACGGCGATATTCGTCAACGGTTGTTTCTGGCACGGGCACGAGGGGTGCAGACAGTTCGTACTGCCGAAAACCAACACGGCGTTCTGGCAGGCAAAGATAGAACGGAACAGGGAACGCGACCGGCAAAACGAAGAACTGCTCCGTGCCAACGGCTGGCAAGTGATTACATTGTGGGCGTGCAGTCTGACAAAAGACCAAATAGAATCCACTATGCAGCAAGTCGCCGTTGCGCTGAACCATAACTTGTTACAAATAATGACCAACTATGCCCGCCATTGCTGAAATAGAGCGTCATCCCTTGTCCCCGTTCTTGTCACAAAAAAAATAATTCAAAAAAATCCGTCTTGAGTGATAGATTTTGACCTTTTTCCTGTTATACAGGTAGAGAGGGGAAGTTTAATCTATCAACCAAACAATATATGAACCAGACAACAATATATGACAACATGACAGATCAGCAAATCGTTGAACGGCTGATACGCCACGACCGCGATATGGAAACGTGGTTCTTCTCTGTGTATTGTGCGCCTATACTGCAATCCGTCAACCGACGGTTCTTTCATGGTGGGCAACCGATGGAGAAAATGACCAACGATTTCTATCTGCACCTCAAGCAGCAGGATTGGCACGCACTCAGGCAATACCGTCCGACCGGAGCACTCAAGGCATGGCTCACCACTGTGGCAACCAATCTCTTCATGCCGTGTCCTGATGCAGTTTCAATGGTCACGACAATGGACAGTGACGAAATGGATGCGTTCTTGGAAGAGGACAACCTGTATTACACGCAACAGCATGAGAAACTGCAAGCCATAGAAAAAGCATTGGACAACCTGCCTAATCCGCGTTATCGCTACATTTTGAAAGGAATATACTGTTGGCAGTTGCCTCCCCAACTATTAGCAGAGAAAATGGGCATCACCCTGCCTAATTTCTACAACCTCCACCACCGCGCCCTTACAGCATTGAAGAAAAATATAAACCAATAATAGTTGCCATCATACAGAGCCACAACTTATTACAGATAATGATCCATTATGTTCACCGTTACTGAAATAGAATATCATCCTTTATCGCCCTTTCTGCCGGAGAGGGCGAAGGTGCTGATGCTTGGCAGTTTTCCGCCACCGAGGGAGCGGTGGTGTATGGACTTCTTCTACCCCAACCCGCAGAATGATATGTGGCGCATTATGGGACACGTGTTCTTCGGCGACAAGACACATTTTGAGGTGCCCTACTCCGAAATACACGGCTGCAAGATACACAGTTGTGAAGCACATAGTTCCACGAAGCGCAAGAAAGGGTTTGATTACGAAGCCATTGTGGCTTTCTGTCGGACGCAGGGTATTGCCATCTTCGATACGGCACAGGCGGTCAGACGCTTGCAGGGCAATGCCGCCGACGAGCATTTAGAGATTGTGGAGCGGACGGATATCGCCGCGCTGCTGCAGCAGATTCCCGAGTGCCATGACCTCTGCTGTACAGGCGGCAAAGCCGCGAACACGTTGGCGGATATGCTGCATACCGCCACGCCCAAAGCCGGCGAATACATCGATACCGTCTTCAACGACCGCTCCATCCGTTTCTGGCGCATGCCCTCCACCTCCCGCGCCTACCCATTGTCGTTCGACAAGAAAGCCGCCGCATACCGGCACATGTTTGATATGCTCCCCTCCCACCCTTGACGGGTTCTATAGGGAATATACCTGTGTAGAAACGCAGATATGTTGTCCGCGGCAGGTTTTGAATGTTGTCTCGGTTTTGGTTGATTATATTGTCCGTTTTTTGTTGGTTAGTTGTTGACACCCGAACTTTTCCCGTGCTATGCGAAATTAATGGTTAATTACATGATAATTATATGTTTATTTGGTTCGCTCGCCCTGCTATTCTTGCATATATCGAATGTTTATCGTAACTTTGCAGCGATAAAAGACTGAATAATAGATGAGAATATGAGTGCGGCAGCATTACAAAACATCTTATCGGGCATTCAAGCACACAACCTGACGGTTGCCAATATGCGTTGGCTGGCGGAGCGGTTGCTGGATGCAGCCGATGCGGAGGATAATATCCATCCCTATACGATAGAGGAACTGGAAGCCCGCATTGCAAAATCAGAGGACGATGTCAGGGCGCATAGAACGTATTCTGCGAATGAGGCGCATCGTATTATGCAGCAAACTATCGGTTCTGCACATATATATATGTAAAAAGCATAGAATGAATCATATTCCCTCTTATCTGTGAGGGTGTTGAAATACTCGTCTCGCTGACGGACGATAAAAAACAGTCAGCAATGCAAAGACCCACGCGGTGGCTTTCGGTGACGGATACAGTGGTATCCTGAGAAAGCGGTTGGGTGGGCTTTGTGGACGTAATAATGCGTTGGCAACTTTCTGGGTCCCAAACGCAACCATAAGGTTGTGGTGGGGAGAGCGGAGGCATAGTCGCCTGCTGATGTAGCGGAGCGGTATCAGCCTTTGCGACCTTGTCGCTGACGCGACAAAGCGTTTACTAACGCTTGCAGTTCGATGTTTTGAAACCTGAGAAATTTCATACGTTTTATTCGATAGCAAGACATTAGTAGATGCTCATGGGTGTATCCACACTTGCGTGTACCTGTAAGGTATGCGCTTGTACGATATACACGCGTGGGTTTCTGCAAGTTCTTTCGATAAAACAGGTTTTCTCAGGACCTCAAAACACGGATTTACTTAACAGAAGTCCGCGTTTTTTTGTGTGCCTATACGTGAACTAAAACGGTATTGTGGACAGATGCCTGAGAAACCTATTATTTACGCGAGTGCCCATAGCAAAGTAAAAACTAATTCCTATGACTGAAGAACAAAGATGTCAGTATCAGACCATTATTCAGGCTCGCAACTTTCACTACGAGCAGTTTACACGATGGTCGGGGTATTTCTATGTGATTATCGGTGTATTGTTTATCGGGTATTGTTTGATTGTGCAGACGCCCGCAGCAAATACAGCAGATTGCCGAGTATTAGGTTGGGTAGTTCTATGTATCGGCTACATAGCAAGTGTGGCAAACTATCTGGCTGTCAATGGGTATGTCTATTGGTGGAACCGTTGGACCCGCCTTCTGACGAATTTCGAGAAGAAAGCATGCACGGAAGAAGAAGAATCGGTGTACAACGCTTTGGCTGAAAAGCCCAAGTCGGATAAATCGTGTCGTCTGCTCAAAGGTCGTGATATCTCACCTGAAAAAGTTACGATTGCTTTGGCTGGAATGGTGATTTTGGGTTGGAGTATCCTGATTGGCTTCAAGGCGAGCAGTTGGATTATAAGTCTGCTCGGTATAGATGATTGTTGCCATCCGTATGTACCGTGGGTTACTGCAATAGTACTATGGGCAATAGGTCTGCTCTTGTCCCTATTGTCTTATTGCAAATCGATGCATATAGGCAAGACTAAACATACAGACTCAAACGTAGAAAAATCAAAATAAATCTATTGTATTATGAAAACAAAAACTTATCTCATTGTGAGTATTGCCCTGCTGACGGGAGTGTCAGCGTGGGCGCAGGAACCTGCAGCGGTCTCAATCTATGAGGATTGCAGCAAGAACGGCAAGACCGAGGATATTCGTTCCTCCGGCGAAGAGAATGGGCATACGTGGGTGAATCTTGGTCTGCCGAGCGGACTGAGATGGGCATCGTGCAACGTAGGCGCCACCACGCCCGAAGGATACGGCAACTACTATGCTTGGGGCGAGACCACCACAAAAGGGGCCCGGGACTACTCGTGGGAGACCTACAAGTATGCCAATGATGCTTACAACAAACTCACCAAGTACTGCACCGATGCAAGCAAAAGCGACAATGGTTTTATCGACGATAGGATGGTCTTGGAGCCTGCGGACGATGCCGCACACGTGAACTGGGGTGGCAGTTGGCGTATGCCTACGGCAACAGAGGTGGACGAACTGATCGACAACTGCACATGGACGTGGACTACACAAAACGGCGCCAATGGTTATAAAGTATCAAGCAAGGTCAACAGCAACTCTATCTTCCTCCCCGCTGCGGGGTTTCGCAGCGGCACGGCACTCCTCAGTGCCCGCTCCGTCGGCAGCTACTGGTCTTCGTCGCTCAACGAGTACACCCCGAGCAACGCGTGGGGCCTCTACTTCGATTCGGGCAGCGTGTGCAGGTACTTCAACTATCGCGACTACGGTCGGTCTGTCCGCCCTGTCTGCCCGTAGCAGTAGAACCCTCTCACACCGGCAAAGGACACGCCACACATGCAAAAAGTTTCTGTCGGTGGCGCGCCTGCGGAGCAGGCTAATCGGCGCAATCGGCAGAAACTTTTTGCGAATATCAAAATAACAAAATACAAATGGAATAAACAACTTTTATAATGAAAACAAAACTATTTTTAAGTGCTATTGCATTATCAATAGTCGGTTGGTGCCATGCCGCCAACTATTATACGTTTACACTTTACTCCGACGGCTGCGAAAGTGCCAATGTGATTGGGTGTGATCCGGGACAACAAATAAATGTCTCTGCTATACCCGAAAACGAACATCGCCATTTTGTGCGTTGGACGGACGGCAATACGGATAACCCGCGATTGGTGACGGTCACGCAGGATATAACCTTTACGGCAGAGTTTGCAGATGATCCAATCCTCACACTTGCTTCTTCAGACGATAGCATGGGAAGCGTCTATGGCGGTGGGCAATTCAAGCCCAATACTTCCATTGGAATATCTGCTCATTCCTATTTAGGCTATCATTTCACCCAATGGGCGGATGGTAACACTGACAACCCTCGCACGGTTGTACTGACCAACGACACAACCTTTACGGCGGAGTTTGCACAGACGTTCTCGGGACAATGCGGATATGACCTCTATTGGCAATATGCTAATCACACGCTCACTATTTCAGGTACGGGGGCGATGTATGATTACAATGGAAACGATATGCCGTGGCTCTTGTTCCGTGATACCACAGATGCGGTGATATTAGAGCAGGGCATTACGCATATCGGCAATAATGCCTTCAACGGCTTTGTGAAACTGAGCAAGATGGACCTGCCAAGTACCTTGACCTCTATCGGGGCGAATGCCTTTGCAGGTTGCCGTAAGTTGTATGACATCTACGCTTACCCCACCGAACCGCCTGTAGCGGACAATACCTCATTTGCCAATTACAATGTGAACCTGTACGTACCGTGCGACAATCTGCGTGACTACCAGATGGATGCGGTATTTGGTACTTTCAAGTACATTCAATGTATGAGCACCACTGACACAGAGCAAGTACAGACAGATGTTGCTACCAACCACGCCGCACAAAAGGTATTCCGCAACGGGCAAGTGTACATCCGCCGCAATGGAAAAACCTACACCCTTACTGGCGTAGAAGCGAAATAGGACTTTTATACAAACAAGAGGGGCTACCGATTTCGCAGGTAGTCCCTCTTCTGTCTGTCAATCTGTTATCAGGAATTGTACCGATTCTCTCTATTGAGTCTATTGCACATTGTCTGCACATGGTCTAAGCCATATAGCAGTGCGCGGCTATCTACTCCCATCCACAAAAAGAGGGTCTGAATCTTCTGATATTCATTCAGAATGTATGTAGTATCTACATGCTGAGAATTATGCGTAAAGCAAATAGGTTCGTGATGTGCGATACGATTGCGCAACGTATTCACTTTGTCCAACTCATTGAATATGTACGTATTGTTGTATTGCA
>SAMEA104315439__coassemble_1003_pt1 | contig 9423 bp, 21 predicted proteins | sample SAMEA104315439__metabat2_low_PE_016 | metagenome-assembled genome bin SAMEA104315439 (sample SAMEA104315439) | gut metagenome | biome: Monkey gut; feature: monkey-associated habitat; material: faeces | place: China | collected 2013 | reverse complement strand
TTTATCTATGCCAGTGACCAGGAGGTGCGTTTCTGGGTGCGCAAGGTGCCTAAATTGCCAAAGGACAGCACCATAGGCAATATCAAGCCGTATTTCGAGGAGAAAATGCCTGCTTTTATGGCATATCTGAGTCAGCGCAAGATGTGGTTTGACCCCGATGACCCGACCAAGGTGGACCGTATGTATTTCCCGCCCGAACTGCTGCACACCAAAGCACTTGATGACTTGCTGGAGGCACAGCGTCCGCGTCCGGAGAGAAAGATGCGCGAGTGGCTGCACCAGTGGTTCATTGATTTCGGCAAGCGCGAACTATTGGCAACCGTGGACAAGTTGCAGGAAGCAATAGCAGAGACCGACCGCAAGTTTGCCAGCAACGACATCGAAGACCTGAAACGCTATATCGAGGAGAATATGTGCGTGCCTAAGTATGGCGAATCCGGCGGCAGAGGCAGCAGGAGTAAACGGTTTAGGTTTGAGATAGTCTCCTCCGTGGGCACCAACGACGGAAAGGATGATGACCGCCCCAATACACGCTGGATTGTGGGCAATGGGCGACCGTATGTGTTCCGTGCCGAGAAGTTCCTGACAAGCAACGAATATACCGACCTCTTCCCCGATGAGCAGGAACAGGGCGGAAAAGCATTACCCATACAGACCACATTGGAGACCGTGAAAGCGTTTGAAGAAAACGCAACAAAGCAGTATGCCGAGGAGCTATATTGAGCATAACGCAAAGATGCACCGGTCATTTGCACCGGTCATTTGCACCGGCACAAAATCGCAGAAAATCCTGCCAATCCTTGCAAATCTCACTTTTTGGTACTACCTTTGTAGCCTGATTAGCAAACAACTAATACTTTACAACTATGGCAACAGTAACTTTAGAGTATGATGCTCGAAATAACACTATGAAGAAAGTGTTGGATTTGTTCATCTCATTAGGTGCAAAGGTTGTATCACCCGCCTCGAAAAAGGCAGTTGGCACAAGGAAACTAACGGAAGTGGAAATATCTATGCAAGAGGCGAGAGAAGGAAAAATAAACCACTACAAGAGTGTAGAAGATATGTTCCAAAAATTAGGGATATGAGCAAATACAAGGTAACAACTACCAATACTTTTCTCAAAGGACTAAAACGTTGTATGAAACGCGGTTATGATACGTCCCTGTTACGTGAGGTCATTGCCTTGCTTGCAGAGTCGGGAACACTCCCCGCAAAGTACAAACCGCATAAACTTACCGGCAATTTTGCAGGAGCATGGGAGTGTCATATACGTCCCGATTGGCTGCTCATCTGGGAGCAGAACGATACGGAACTTGTATTGTTGTTTACCAATACTGGCACACATTCTGACCTGTCTGGGTAATCAAAGGCAAACAACTAATACTATACAACTATGGCACGTACTACCAAGTTAAACGATGCTCATGAGATTGATTCAGATGTTTGAGTTTGCCTCAACTCCGAAGGAGGAAAAGGAGTTGAGGCTGGTTCTGCAAAATTACTATGTGCAGAAATTCAAAGCCGGACGCAAACGGGTAATGAGTAGTGGCAAGTTTACTGCTACGGTCGTGGATAACTATGTGAAAACGCACCAGCACGGGAAATTGGTTGAATGAAAAATCATCTTAGATATAAATTGTCTGATACAGATTGTCGAAAGAATTTGCACAGATACTCAAGACGCGAAAAAAAACAATAGTATCGGCTTTTCTCTATCTTTCGCCACAAGCCCGTCGCTTGTGGCGTTTTTTGTTTCCTGTTCCTGTGCAAAACCTTCCTCAAACCATCTGAGAAAACTCAAGAAAACTACAATAAACTACATTATCCTCAAGAAAACCGCAACCTTTTTCCCGCTCATCGTAACTTTGCACCGCGTTTCGATAACAACGCAGCGAACTTTGACACACTTGTAGAGCCATGTTTAATAAAGCCAATGTTGCAAAAAACTGTGAGTGCTAACTGTTATTGTATCCAAAAATGGCAAGAGTAAGATGAGAGAATCGGCATCGGGAATAAATTACCGGCCCCGTGCGGTTGGAAAGCCGGCGTGAGAAATTGACCATACATATCGACTGAACATATTCTTTACATTAGCAGTATTAGCCAGGACACACCGTGGATTACGTGTTTGGGGGTTGAAAACCTCAACCGTATTCCATTCACCGGTGACAACATCTTTGCTATTCTGTGTGGTCTTGCTACAAGTACGCCAAACCTACCATAGCAACTAACTACCAAATAAATATGAAACTCAAAAGTATCTTCCAATCTATCACTACAGCCAATGTGCTGCTCATTCTGCTGCTCGTTGTGGTTGTTGCCGTTGCTTTCTTTTTCCCGCGTAAGGAAAAGTCAACCACCAATGGTGGTACTCAGGAAACCACCGACACCGGTAGCACCACCGAAACTACCGACAAGTTCTCGGGCTATCGCAACCAACTTGAAAAGGGCAAACGTCCCGTCAAGGTTACCAGGAAAAAGTAAACTACTCATTGTTAAATCCTAATTTTCAATCCAATATGAATAAAAATCGTATTTCCGACCGTTTCAACGGCGACGAATCCATCCGTTTGCGTTCGCGTGCCAAACGTTACTGTAAAGCTACCGGCAACAGTGACAATGCACTCGACATGAGTATCATCTTCGACGAATTCAAGAATGATGATACGTTGCTCGTATCCATCAACAATACAGGTGCCAAGACGCACCGCGTTGCACTCTTTGCTGGTGCGTTGACCACTCCTGACCAAATCAAGAAAGTGGCTGGCGTGGACGTGGACTGCGTTGCGAAGGAAGGTCTGCAAGTAGAGGAGACCTCAGGCGATGGCGGCAAAGTCAGCATCACCTGCGACAATCTCGACTACATTCAGGACTACATTCGACACAACCCCACACGTGTCAATGCCATGCAACTCTCTGCCAGCGATGCTTCGCAGTTGTATCGTCCTGTCACCATCACCAAGTTCAATATCTTCGGGTCGCAAGGTTCCAAGGGTATCAAGCCGAATGCTTACCTCAAGCCGTCGAACAACAATGACAAGATGTGTATCATCGACGACATCAAGCACCTTCAGTTGGATGGTAACACCATCATGGACTTCGAGGTTCTTGCCGGCAAACGTCTTGACATCGCATTCCAGTTCGGCGCAAGTTTCGACAGCGCAAACATCCTTAATGATGCAGCACACGTAGTTCTGGGCTGAAACCTTACAGAGCAATGAACGCACTTGACATCATTTGCAAGTATTGTGCAGCAGTTATCCCTCTCATCGGAAACGAAAAGGTGGGGGAACTGCTCCACAAATACGGCTACGACGATGAGGCATCAATCGATGCTGTGTTCAAGGCTATGCGCGAGTGTGGCACCGAGTTTTGCAAAGAGTTCGCAGCCATGGCGCGAGTGGCTATCAACTCCAATGAAGGGCAAGAGTATATCTCTATCGCAGCCAACGACACCATTGACCGTATTGATGGAGAGGATGAGGATGACAAAGCGGCAAAGAGTGAACGCGCACTGCAATGGTTCAACTCTATTACCGACCTTATCACCAAAGGACTTGCCGATAGCATTCTTATCCTTCAGCAGACCAATGGCAGTGCTTCTGCCCAGCAGGAGGCCAATCGCCTCCAACAAGAAGCCGTATTGCAGCAGCAGAAAAACCAAAGGACGCTGTACATCGTGTTGGCAGTGGTTGTGGCGATTATCATTGGTGCCGTAGTCTTCATATCCGTCAAGAAGAAAAAGTAACTATTCAATCTTATTATCATCATAGAGCCTGCGCTTACTAAGGTAGGCACAGGTTCTTGATTTTTTACCTATGGGGAAAAGAAATATCAGAAATCTACAACTCGTGTACAAGAGTGATGGCTTTATGTACGATACCCCTGCTGCTGTTGACAGACAGGCGCATGTGCTGTACATCAATCCGCGGTTGTATCATGCCCTGACCGAGTTTCAAAAGAAATTCGTCAAGCAGCATGAGTACGGGCACTATGTCCTTAATACGGAGGATGAATTCAAGGCGGATGCTTATGCTTTCGACAAACTGGCGGGTACGGAGTATCGCTCCCTCAAGCAGTGCATTGGTACATTGGAAACGGTGCTTGATGGAGACAAGGCAGGACACAGGGCACGCGTAGAGGCCATGTATCGTCGTGCACTCAAGTGGGATAGGGAGCACCCGGATAAAGCAAAAAATACCGACAAAACCATTATCTATATGACCGAGTTTATCAAAACTCAAGGGACTCTGGATAATGCGAAGATGCAAACCATCTTTGACGGAACTAAAAATAATAATAACCCGCAACTGTTGATATTGATGCTTCTCATCCTGATACCAACGGTAGTTTTTATGAAGAAATTATAGTATGGCGTCAAAATCAGGAGTGAAAATCAATGCAGGATTTTGGTCAACGCTTATTTCCGAAATAGGGGGACTGTTGCAGAGTTCACTTGATACGGTGAATAATGCTATCCGTGCTAATACCCAACGGAACAAAGATGATAATGATCTTGTACGGGATTGGAGTAAGAGCAATAGTGACTGGTCCGCTAAAGTATTAACCTCAAAAGACAACACCAGTGTCATAGTATGTGGTGCAATAGTCGCCATTGTACTTGTCGCTTGGATAATCAAACAGAAATGATGAACAAATTAAAATTTAATATGAGTAAGTCAACATCTAAGGTACTCATACTTGTAGCATGCTTCGTGCTTATATTCATCGTACTGAAAAAGACTAATCTTTTCAAGGGTACGCAGAGTAGCAGCAATAATGGTGATAGCGATAGCACTTCCTCCACCAGGTACTCTACTATGGAGATAGATAATATCGCTGCAGACTTGGCAAAAGATTCTCGCTGCATTCCATACAATCATTATGCAAATTGGAAAAAAGCAGCGTCATTCAATGATGAGGAATGGGCAACCTTTGAACAACTCTTTGCAACCTATCGTAAACAAGGTTTTCAAAGAGTGTGGAGAGGCATGATCAAGAACAAGACAGGAGTTGGTGCTCCTGAATGGAATAGTTTCAGGTATGGAATAACAAAACATATCCAATAATCGTTAAACAGTAAACAAATATGACAAAGCCAAAAATCACCCCCACAAACAAGGATGCCTACAATGTCCTGCACATCAATGCCAAAGAAGGAAACTACTCCACATTTTGGCAAGGCAAGTCCGGACGTTGGTATCCTAAATTGTATATGGCCGTCAAAGACAAGGAGTCTGATGCCGTTAATCCGGAGGACTATCGTTATGAGAAGCCCTTCTGGCGAAGACACAAGACAACTATCGTGGTCGTAATCACCGCAATCGTTGTATTGCTTGCCGCTAAGTTCTACTTTACCAAGATTCGCAAGTAATAATGGCAGACATATTTGAGACATACAAAGACAAAACCCGTACAGGGTTGGGGAATCCGAGGACTACGCAGACAAAGTCAAAGCCTTTTCAAAGTGAGGTTATATCTTTTGAGCAAGGATTGCGCCAACGGCTGAAGGAGCAAGACTGTCTCCGTGACCGCCGGCGGCAGTTATGGATTTTGCAAACGCTGTTCTATGTGATAGCGATAATAGTTTTGATAAAGTGGCTATTAAAGAACTGACCTATGAGTGTAAATAAAGTAACAGGCAAAAGTGTACTCACCACCATTAATGTGGATGTGAACATAGAGACTGCAACTTGTATCAAGTTGGGACTCACGGTTCTTCTGCCGGTAACCATGATTATCCTTCTCAAGAAAGCCATCAATGGATAAGTTCAACAAACGTCATACTAATGTCATTCTCGCTGCCGGAGGTGTTACCTTGGCTATTGTGTTGGTCATCGTTGTTATAGTCAAATGGAACCAACTGAAAGCATGGGTACAAAAGATAGCAGACAAGACCTCCCTCGATAAGGAGATTATATCTGAAGATGTGACCTTCTCCGCTAATCAGACCAAGACAATGGCTGCGAAACTCTATGTCGCCATGAAAGGGTGGGGAACGGACGAGGAGGCCATTTATAGCGTTATGCGTTCTTTGCAAACGCGCTCCGACCTGCTATCTGTCATCAAGCAGTATCGGGCAGACTATAATGAGAGCCTGTCTGAACGTCTGTGCAGCGAACTGACAAATCGCGAACTTAAAAAAGTTAATACCATTCTCAGTGAGAAAGGTATAGACTACACATTCTGAGACAAATCGCCATGAACGAGAATACAAAGACTGTTCTTATTGCCGTTGCAATCATCGTTATACCGTGTAGTGCCCTCATAGGAGGGTTCTACATATACAAGCGTGTTAAGCAGAAACGGGAGAAGGACGGTAATACCCCGACCAATAGCACATCACAAGTTGGCACCGGAGGAAACACCGGCTCTCCTGCTTCTGCTCAGCATGACAATCTGTCTTTCCCGTTGCGATATGCTCCTTCCCGGAAATCAGACCTCGTCAAGAAACTGCAACGGGCCCTCAACTGGTCTATTGACCAAAATGAATGGAATGTAGATAAACTGAAAGTGGATGGTTATTTCGGTACCCGGACTCTGACACTGGTACGCAAGCAGTGGAACAAAGACACTGTGGACGAGGACGAGTACAATGCCATCACTTATCTTTCTGAACTCTAAAAACTTACGTTATGCAATATAACTTACAAAATCCGAATGCAGACCTCATCATAGAGAAGGGCAATCGCACTTTCGTGATGACACTCTGCCCTGCTGATGCAGACTATGCAGAGAATAGCAAGCCTCTGCGCGAGCAGCCTATCTGGCAGATTCAACGTATCGAAACAGTCGTGGACGAGACGAAGGGAACTACTGAGACGCGCATCGCATATCCCAACGGGCTCAATGGATACAACTTTGTGGCGGAGCAGTTTGAAGATTATACCTACTCATTCAGAAAATAGTCTATGGCATCATCTTCTGTCAAATATGACCCGCTGTTGGGCAAGATGAAACTTGCCAACGAAAACGTTGATGAGTTGACCAACAAAATCAATGCGCAGCAAACGCAGATAAACCAATTGTCGGACATCGTCAAGTCGGCATTACAACCTGAGGATATGAAAGAAATATCCGATGCTGACTTTGAGGCAGTCTTTGCTAATGTGTAACCACTCTCTAACAATAAAATAATCAGATATGTATCTTTTTTTTACGATTGACAAACTCTCCAAGTTTGTCGCAAAACTCAAAACTATCTTTGCGCCCATCAAACACACGCATGATGCGGCGGAAGTTTCCATCGATGGTACAACAACGGTCGGCGATGCTGCCGTGACCAATGCCAAACAGGCTGTCACCAAACTCAAGGAGTTACTCCTCGGAGTCAAAGAGGAATTGACGGGAAAAGTGACCAATGTTGAGACTCTCATTGAGGGAAAACAAGCACAAACAGACTCTACCCTATCCACCGCAAGCAAGACGATTGTGGGGGCTATCAATGAGGTTGTGAAATTGGCTTTAGGAAAGGCTAATGCCTCTCACGGTCATAACCCTCAAGATATCCAAGGTCTTTATGGATTAGTTGATACTTATGAGGATTTGCAAGGGGCTACTGATATTTCAAGAAACTCTTTTATCCAAGTGGACGACACTGGCTTTATATATTTTGTTGATGATGCCGGTAGCATTCATCTTATTCAAGGCGATGTCTTAAACCTGCCGGAGTTTACCTCACAAATGAGGAGTGATTTGATAGATGCCGGTATAAACTATGCTCCTTCGGGTGATAGCATTGGCGAGGAACATAATGATGGCAAGGAATATGTCACATTAGACACGATGTTAGACATCTTGGTTTATTGTTACTCGCTTACAAAACGAATCGAGGAAGGCAATAGTATTGTGGATAACCTCGAAGAAATCACCGATGCCCAGATTGAGGACTTGTTTGAAACCGCTTCAGCGGGCGAGGATGTTGCGGTGTAACCATACTATTGTATAATCAAAAAAGTATGAGTATTATGTATTTGTTTTTTACAATCGACAAACTCGAGAAATTTGTTGCCAAACTGAGAGCAAAGTTTGCTCCCATTGACCACAAGCACGATGCGGCTGAAGTGACACTCAATGGGGCAACTGTTATGGGTGACAAAAACATTACTACGGTAACTCGAGCCATAAACGAACTTGCCAATAGTAAAGCAGATAGTGGGCATACCCATCGACCTGCAGAACTCGAAGCATTCTATATTGAGTGCGGCAATTATGATGAAGTGGAGGGGAATGCCGGCAGTGGTGATTTTCGCAATACGTTACAGAAGAATATGGAGACAGGGGATATCTTTTTCATTGATGAGAATGATACAATCCACCTGCTTGAGCAAGGCTCTCCTATGATAGAAAATGACGATATCCTATCAAAATTATTAGAGTGCAATACTTCTCCCGTATCAGGGGAACAGATAATCTATGATGATGGCAATGGTCATATCTATGATAGGCATATTTCCTATAACAAGATGTTGGAATTGGTGCTCTATCTCTACCTCAAGGACCAAGGATTGATTTAATGGAAACAATGTTTCTTCATAAGATGAATCTTGCCACTATCATACAGGTAGTATCCTTTGTTATTTCCGTTGGTCTCATTGTGGTCGGTTTCCTTTTGCCGCCTGTTGGGGTCATTGACGGCTCTGTCATCACCGCCGTGGGCGAACTCCTTGCGGCAGGGGTGATTGCCAAAGCGCTCAATACCATTGACAAGGGACGTGCAGCACATATCTCCACCGGACATACCACCATCCATATCGGGGCAGACAAAAACAAAGAAGACATCAACTGATATGCGCCAACTCGCCAGCCTCTTATTGCTCGTCCTCCTTGCTGCCTGCTCTCCACAGCAGCGGCTCACACACCTCCTTGCGGCGCACCCGGAACTGCAGGTCGTCGACACGGTTGTTGTGCACCACTCCTTTGTCACACCTGCCGACACCGCCACCACCACTGCATCGTTCGACTCGCTCATGGCGGTCATCGACGCTGCCATACAGGAGAACCACACCAACCGTGCTCCGTTCTTGCAGGCGCATACCACCCGTTCTACGGCAGCCCTCACAATTGACACTGCGGGTAATCTTACCCTCTCTGCCATTGATAGCCCGGATACGCTCCACTTCGTTGACACATGCTTCGTGCAAGTACCGCCCAAAATCACCTACGTGGACCGCACTATCTACCGTATGACGCCCGCACAACGCACTGCCATGGCTATCGCGTGGACATTCATTGCGGCGCAACTGCTATTCCTTATACTCCGCCTCATTCGCAAATTCATAGTATAACCAACCCAATTATGCCTATCAACGCCAACAAACGCAACAATGCCAATAGTGGTAGAAAAGCCCATAACGACAACCGATATAGGCGTATAGGTCATTTTGCAGGCTGGAAAGTGAGTAGTATGTTTCTATGGGT
>SAMEA104315439__coassemble_940_pt1 | contig 9835 bp, 5 predicted proteins | sample SAMEA104315439__metabat2_low_PE_016 | metagenome-assembled genome bin SAMEA104315439 (sample SAMEA104315439) | gut metagenome | biome: Monkey gut; feature: monkey-associated habitat; material: faeces | place: China | collected 2013 | reverse complement strand
TCGCCCGCAAAGATACAACTTTTTTCTTATATAATAAACATTTGTGCCAAAAAAATGTACTTAACGACAGAAAGACCATCGCAGACGAGATGTGCGTATCCGCAAAACAATGTATGTATCCCTATACGTGGAGAGTATATAGGTAGTATCAGGGTCGCATCAAAGTATTGAGAAAGTATTCATATGTATCGGTTATGTATCGGTTATGTATCGGTTATCCTACACGCAGGTCGTGAGGAGACAAGGGAAAATAGAAGAACTTCAGCAAGGGATAAGCAAGGGATGAGCAAGGGATAGGAACCGGACAACACTGCATACGATATACCATCCCCCTATCCCTTCCCTGCCGCGCCGACAATCGTCAAGCAATAAAAAGGACTGCCTAACCTATGGTTAAACAGCCCTTCTTTTTTATAGAATTATATTCTATCTTTTTTGTAGTCGAGCATTGGCAGCCGTATTAGTGCTGTCTTCGGGATAGCCTCCGAAACCGTACTTTCCGTCATACGTGAAGTGAATGGTAGAGCCATAGTGCGTCTTCACATCGCCCATGATAGAGATGACACTGTCATTCGGATAGGAAACGACCACTTGTCCGCTATCGAAATAGTAGGTGTCTTGCCAGTTTTCTGTTCCTTCTTCGTACACACCCATATAGGACGTTTGGTCTTGCTGGTAGGTGGCGATATATCCGTCGGAGGCTGCCACAGTACCTTCTTTATAGGTTTTGTTAATCGGATAGGTGCCTGCGGTCAGTGTGTCGGACGCAAAGAAAGTGATGAGCATAAAGGTCTTGTTGTTGTCGAGTATGATGTTCACTTCGCCAAACTTAGTCTGGTCTCTGTCGTCAAAACCAATAAACTCCGTATAGACCTCATTGAAGGTCGTTGCTTCGGGAGGTTCATAGCCCCAACGCTGGTCCTGCCCGATAATATCAGTGGCTTTCATCACGTAGGTATGCCCCATATAGGTGATTCGTCCTTCGAGATTATATTTCTCGCCACTCATACCCACCGTAATGCACATAGTATCAGGGGAAAGAAAGTCTTTCGACCCCGAACTTGGTGTGTAGTTGGGAATAAAATTGGAGTATTCCTTTCGCATATTGCCCTGTAGTAGTGCAAAATGACCTACGAAAGAAGACTCTTTCGGACTAACGCAGAAAGTGGCGTAGTACTCGGTATCGGCAGTGTCGGTTCCTACGAGTACAAGGTTGTAATCGCCGTTAGGCACGTAGTAATCGATAAAACCAAACGTGTGGACACTTATGTAGGTTGTGTCGGTTTGGAGTGTGGGTTTGGGGTCCGGATTCATCGGCTTGTTCTCGCGCATGAAGACTCCCTCATACAGTACGGTTTTCTTCTCGTCCATAGTCGTAACCGTTACTTTGATGGATGTCTTGTCGATGGCTTGCACATCTACCATCGGCGCATCGGCTGATGTAGCCGTGAATGTACCTTTGCCATTTGAGGGGTTGTACGACAGCATTCCGCGCAGGTCTTTCACTACCCACATTGTGGGAGAAGATATTTGCACAATGGCACTGTCGGTGGTGAGTACTTCCAACGAGGCGGAATAACCTGTTGTGGTGTTTTTAGAAACCCAGTAGCCTCTGATGTTTTCGGGATACCGGGTGAGTTTGTGGCAACCGACCATCGTCAGTGCCATAGCAGCCAAGGCTGCAATCCATGTTTTGTTCATACCTTACTGATTGTTTTTTAGTTAAACATATATTTTTCGCTTGCACCGTGAGATATGCGGAAAGGGTGCAAAACGCGGCAGAGGTACAGTTTTTTATCTAACCATCCAAAAAATGTTGTGTTTTTCTATGTGTATATACCTATTTCTAAATTATCCTGCATCGTTGTATCGAACTCACGTTAAATTAATGGTCAATTCGTGGCAATTAACGATTATTTGAATATACAATGTATTTTCGGCACTGAACAACTGAGTCTATATTCACTAGTAAATATCATTTATTAGTTGATGAAGATATTGCGTAATCCGTGTATTTTTTGTAACTTTGCAGACTGATTATCGTGCAGTATCAAGCATAGTGTCATGCAAAATACAGAGAATGACATAGCAATCACAGGGGCGAGGGTTCACAACCTGAAGAATGTGGACGTGCGTATTCCGCGTGACAAGTTGGTGGTAATCACCGGCTTATCGGGCAGCGGCAAGTCGTCGCTGGCTTTCGATACCATCTTTGCGGAAGGGCAACGGAGGTATATGGACACCTTCTCATCCTACGCGCGCGGATATATTGGCACTATGCAACGCCCCGATGTGGACAAGATTACGGGGCTGTCGCCTGTCATCTCTATAGACCAAAAGACCACCTCGCGCAACCCGCGCAGTACGGTTGGCACGGTCACGGAGATTTACGACTACCTGCGTCTGCTCTTTGCCCGCGCGGGCGAGGCGTACTCCTACCTGTCGGGCGAGAAGATGGTGCGCTATACCGACGAGCAGATTGTGGAACTGCTGCTCCGCGACTATGCGGGGCAGAAGGTGCTTGTCCTCGCCCCGTTGGTGCACAACCGCAAGGGACATTACAAGGAACTTTTCGAGACTATCCGCCGCAAGGGTTACCTGCGTGTGCGTGTGGACGGCGAAGTGGTGGACGTTACCCCTGGTATGAAGGTGGACCGCTATCGCAACCACTCCATCGAGGTGGTCATTGACCGTTTGAAAATGCCTGCGCCCGACCTGCTTGGGGCTGCGCTCGAGGCGGATATCAAACGGCTCAGGCAGACCGTGGACAAGGCGATGACGCAGGGCGAGGGGGTGATGATGATTGTGCAATGCAGAATGCCTAATGCACAATGCGCAATGCCGGATGTGCGTTATTTCTCCCGCAACCTCATGTGCCCGACCACGGGACTCAGTTACAGCGAACCTGCACCCCATACGTTCAGTTTCAACTCGCCGCAGGGCTGGTGTCCGTGCTGCAAAGGGCTCGGGCGTGTGCGTGCTAACACCACCATCGAGGAGAACGAGCAGCAGATGAGCGACATCATCCACGACGATGCCAACTGGTACCAACGTATGCTGGAGTACGTCCAACAGCAGAATGACGACGACAACAACGATGCCGAAGTATCGTGGGTGGAATGTCCCGTATGCCATGGGCAACGCCTCAAACAGGAAGCCCTCAGTTACCGCATAGCAGACAAGAATATCGCCGAGATGGCAGGCATGGATATTGCCGAACTCACGCCTTTGTTGGAACAAATCCCCCCGCAACTGTCTGACAAACAGCGTACTATTGCCGAGCCTATATTAAAGGAAATCACCTCGCGGCTGCACTTTATGCTGGACGTGGGGCTGCCTTATCTGTCCCTTTCGAGGTCATCGGACAGCCTGTCGGGCGGCGAAAGCCAGCGTATACGTCTTGCCACGCAAGTCGGCAGCCGGCTGGTGAATGTGCTCTATATATTGGACGAACCGAGTATCGGTCTCCACCAGCGTGACAATCAGCGGCTTATCGATTCGCTCAAGCAACTGCGCGATATGGGCAACAGCGTGATTGTGGTCGAACATGACGAGGAGATGATGCGCCAAGCCGACTATATCGTGGACATCGGACCCAAGGCAGGGCGACTCGGCGGGTATGTGTGCTTTGAAGGTACCCCTGCCGAACTGTTGGAATCGGATACCCTGACCGCCCGTTATCTCCGTGGCGAGACAGACCGTGACGACCACCCGACGCGCACAGACCTCCCCGACAAAGGGCAAATAGTGCTGCACGGTTGCCGCGGAAACAACCTGAAGAATGTGGACGTGGCATTCCCGTTGGGGCGGATGATTGGCGTTACGGGTGTCAGCGGAAGCGGCAAGTCCACCCTCATCAACCAGACCCTCTTCCCTATCCTCAGCCAACACTTCTACCGCAGTCTGCAGAATCCGTTGGAGTACGACTCCATCGAAGGCATCGACCTGATAGACAAGGTGATAGCGGTTGACCAATCGCCTATCGGGCGTACTCCGAGGAGCAATCCCGCCACCTACACGGGTGTCTTTACCGACATCCGCAACCTCTTCGCCCAACTGCCTGAATCGCAGATACGCGGGTGGAAGGCAGGGCGTTTCTCCTTCAACAACGCGGGCGGACGCTGTGAGGCTTGCGCAGGCAACGGCTACAAGACCATTCAGATGCACTTCCTGCCCGATGTGTATGTGCCCTGCGAGGTGTGCGGCGGACAGCGATACAACCGCGAGACATTGGAGGCGCGTTTTCGCGGCAAGAATATCGCCGAGGTGTTGGAGATGACTATCAACCAAGCAGTTGAGTTCTTTGCCAACCAGCCGTATATACTGAAGAAAATCAAAACCTTGCAGGACGTCGGTTTGGGTTATATCAAATTGGGGCAGTCTTCCACCACCCTGTCGGGGGGCGAGAGCCAGCGCGTGAAACTGGCAGCCGAACTGGCACGCCCCGGCACGGGTGACACCTTGTATATATTGGACGAGCCCACGACGGGTTTGCACTTCGAGGATATCCGCGTACTGCTTGGTGTGTTGCATCGCCTTGTGGATAAGGGAAATACGGTAATCATCATCGAGCATAACCCCGATGTCATTCGTGCCTGCGACTATATCATCGACATGGGGCCTGAAGGTGGTCGCGATGGCGGACAAGTAGTCGCCACAGGTACGGTGGAGGACATCCGCAAGAACCCGAAGAGTATAACAGGGAAGTTTATATAGAGACCTCCCCAATCCCTGACCTCCCCACCCCCTCCAAAGGAGGGGCTCAATAAAAGGGATGACTCTCCCCAAAAAACTCAAAAAGTACATTTACTATTAACCATTACCTATTACTACTCTTAACTCGAGATTTTCTCGAGTTAAGAGTATGACATTAGTATGTGATTAGTATGTGATTACCGCGTGAATGTCGGGTATCCCAATTACCTTAGAACCATAACAGACTCATTATTTCAAAAAAGTTCCGATAATGCCTATTTTTGTTTTGTTTGGCTCAAGAGTTCTGCACATATTACGCTGCAAAAAAATTTTCCCTTGCTGATAGATATTAGTGTATATTTTACTCTATAATAGTAAAGAGTTAGCAAATAGATTAACGGTTAATTAACGGCTATCAACCTGCTCTTTATTGGACTTATTTGTCCTATTTGCCCTATTTGTCCCATTCGGCTTATTAGCCTTATTCGCCCTATTGGACTTGTCTTCGCAAAGTGACATGTTTTTTAGGAACCTCTCCTTGTGCGCATGTTGCGCGCAACAGGTTTTGTTGGTTTTCCATGTTTTGTCCTTTCTTGCAAACCGTACATCGTAAATTCGCAAATCGTAAATATTTTTATTTGCACACATGCAAATAATTCCTTACTTTTGCACCCGTGAAGCCCTCACGGGCTTCACGGTATTACATAAAAGGCGTTTATTGCGCTTCGTTCTGATGTTTTGAAACTTCGCAACTTTCAATAGAATGAGTCAGGGCTTAGCAATGGTAGATGTCCTCGGAATATAAGTGTATTCCGTCTCATAGGGGACGACGCGGCTCGCGTCGTTATGTGCCATAGCCATGGCACAAGTAGGTGTATTTGCTTGTATCGGCGTGGGCTCGCGTTGTCTGTTCTAATATGTTGGGCAATGCGACAGCCTCAGAGTGTGGAACGACAATAGTCGATTTCCACGCTTTTTTTGTATATGACCTTGAAATAAAGAAACAACAAATACAAACCAACTAAAAACAACAAGCATTATGAAAAGATTAACATCTTTCTTGGTGGCACTATTCCTCGCCACCACAGCCCTTTGGGCGTACGATTTCAAGTCTGGCGACCTCTGCTACAACATCACCAGCGATAGCACCGTAACACTTACTTGTCAAGAATGCGAGTCTGAGAATAACTATTCAGACCTCGTTATTGCAGATATCCCTGATACCGTATTTTATAACTCCAAAAGGTATACGGTGACGGGAGTTGGAATGAATTCTCAGAGTCCATTTTATAAATGCAAACGGTTAATCGCTGTTTATATTCCACGTACAGTTGTTCATATTGAAAATGGCTCTCTTGCCTGTTGGAATGATTTGGCTGTCATCAAGGTTGATAGTCAAAATCCTAAGTACGATAGTCGTGATAATTGCAATGCGGTTATTGAAACAAAATCAAACTCTTTAATTTGTGGTTGCAAAAACACCATTATTCCCAAGTCTGTAGTCAAGATTGAATGCTTTGCCTTTAGCGGCTGCAATGCTCTTACGTCTATTGATATTTCTTCCAATGTAAAAACTATTGGCTTTCAATCTTTTGCTGGAACTTCTCTTACCTCTGTACGCATCCCTGACGGAGTGGATAGTATCGGACATTGGGCATTTATTCTTTGCAGTAAGTTGGAATCTATATCTATCTCAAGTACCGTAAAGTTGATTAAAGATGATTTTGTACAACGCTGTGATAACTTACGTTCCATTATTGTTGCTGCAAACAATGAGGTATATGATAGTCGTAGCAATTGTAATGCTATTATTGACACAAAAGAGGCACGTTTAGTCGTGGGATGCCCAATGACTACGATACCTAATTCTGTACAGACTATCGGGTATTCTGCTTTTCGTGGTCAAACAAATTTAACTTCTATTACGATACCTAATGGTGTGACAACAATAGAGGGAGGTGCCTTTGACATAACTTCTGTTGGCGGAATGGTGGGGCTTACCTCTGTTGTTCTTCCGCAGAGTATATCAAAGATAGGTGTTAGGGCTTTCAGTGGATGTTCTAATTTAACCTCTATCACTTGTTTAGCCATAGAACCTCCTTATTGTGATTATGATGAGACATGGGGTGGTGCTTTTACAAAGTTAGATATTGCCTCCATTCCTTTATACGTACCGGCAGGCTCCATAGAAAGGTACCGTACTGCTACACAATGGAAAGATTTTGATGTACAAGCGATTCTTGATACACCAACAAATACTAATACCGTATACCTTACTAATGAGATAACACATGGTAAAGTCTTCCGCAACGGTCAAGTTTATATCCTCCGTGGCGGCAAGACCTACACCCTAATAGGTGAGGAGGTCGAATAGGAGACTATCAAATACCGAAGCACTTTATTGTAGAGACGTGGTTTCACCGCGTCTCTCTTTTTGTCGATATGATTTTGTAGCAGAGGGATTACTCAAATGGTAATAAATATCCCAATAAATCGTACATCGTCAATTCGTCAATCGTAAATGAATTAATGGTTAATTCGTGGATAATTATATGTTTCTCCTGTTTTTAATGGTGATTTAACGAACATTTAATGGAAAATCTCCTGCTTATACATTAACGGTTTATTGGCGGTGATTAACGGAGAAAACTGTTTTTGAGGAGGAAAGATGTCTCCTTGTGCGCATGTTGCGCACAACAGGTTTTGTTTGTTTTCCTTGTTTTGGTTATACTGAAAGGCAATTTTTGTTAAAACCACCGTTTTGGAAAAAGGCATAGAAACCACTGAAAAAATGAAGATTTTTTGGCATTGAGTGTCAGTGCATTACAAGCCCAAAATGCAAAATGCACCATTTTGGCGAAAAAACGAAAATAAATTTGGATTTTAGACGATTTTGTATTATCTTTGTACTTGGTTTCATGAGTTTATCAGTTGAGTAGTGGATGTTGGCAATGGGGTTGAGTTGTAAGGTTGGCATAACAGCCGACCACTCGTAGCGTGTAGTGTGGCGGATCGCACGTTACAGATATACAAGAATGTCGGCATTGTGTTTGCACGGTTTTTGTAGGGGATTAGTGAGTAGATGTTGGATGTTAGAGATTAGAGATTAGAGAATGAAGACGAAAGATTTGATAGCAAAGCGAGAGAGGCGTGAGAAAGCGCGTGCGCGCAAAGAAAAGAATACAATGCGCAAAGCGCAAAGCGCAATGCGTAATGACCCCAAAGAAGAGCAAAAGGACGAATATATATTGCCTACGGGCTTTTCGGACGCGGTGTTGGCGGATGTGGAAGCCATCCCCGCTGCGCCCGTTACGCCCGAAGAGGTGCTCCGTCGGCGCGATATGCGTGAGGCACTGACCTTTACCATCGACCCCGACGACGCGAAGGACTTCGACGATGCGTTGTCGTTTGAGACATTGGACGACGGGACCTACCGCATAGGGGTGCATATAGCCGACGTGACGCACTACGTGAAGCAGGGCACGGCATTGGACGACGAGGCATACAAGCGGGGAACGAGTATCTACTTGGTGGGCAGGGTGATACCGATGCTGCCCGAAAGGCTGAGCAACGAACTATGCAGTCTGCGCCCGGGTGAGGACAAGTTGTGCATGAGTGTGGTGATGGATATAGACAAAGACGGCAAAGTGGTGAAGCAGAAGATATGCCGCACGGTGATACGCAGCAACTACCGCCTGACCTACCAAAACGCGCAGGATATACTGGACGGCAAGCCCACCCATATAGGGGACACACCTGCCTTGGCGGAGGCACTGCAGACGCTCAACAGCCTTGCCAAGACACTTCGTGCGGAGCGTTTCCGTCACGGGGCGATTAACTTCGAGAGCCCCGAGGTGTACTTCCACCTCGACGACGAGGGGCACCCCACGGGCGTGTATTTCCGCAATGCCATGGACAGCAACCGCCTGATTGAGGAGTTCATGCTGCTCGCCAACCGTACCGTTGCCACCGAAATGGGGCGTGCAAGGAAGAAAGACGACACACGCATAAAGGCAAAGCCCTTTGTCTATCGCGTGCATGATGTCCCCGACCCCGAAAAACTGGGCAAACTCTCACGCTTTATCCAGCGCTTCGGCATGCACCTGCGGCTGAACACCAAACGCAGCGCAACCAACAAGTCCATCAATCACCTCTTCGACTCCTGCAAGGGGCGCGACTGTCAGAATGTGGTCGAGACGCTCGCTATCCGCTCCATGGCAAAAGCGGTCTATTCCACCGACAACATCGGGCACTACGGCTTGGCATTTCCGTTCTACACGCATTTCACCTCGCCTATCCGCCGCTACCCCGATATGATGGTGCACCGCCTGCTGGCGCACTATCTGATGCACAGCAAAGACGACTGCCGCACGGACAAAGAGGAGTTGGAGGAGGCTTGCATGCACTGTTCTTCGTGCGAACAGTCAGCCCAGATGGCAGAGCGCGACAGCATCAAAGCCAAGCAGGCGGAGTGGATGCAGAGCCATATCGGCGAGGAGTTTGAGGGCATCATCAGCGGTGTGGCTGAGTTCGGACTGTTTGTGCAACTGACTGATACACTGAGCGAAGGGCTTGTCCCCATCCGCACCATCGAGCCCGGCGACTATGTGCAGTTCGACGAGGACAACTACTGCCTCGTGGCTGCCCGCAGCGGCAACACATACACCCTCTCCGACAAGGTCCGCGTCCGCGTGACAAAGGTGGATGTGGAGAAACACCAAATCAACTTCGTGCTGGTGTAGCGCAGGTGTGCTGCACTGCGAAATCCAAAAATATTGCCATATTCTTGGAATATAATCCAAAAATATTGCCATAAATTTGGAATAGACACAAAAAAGCAGTACCTTTGCGGCGTCAAAATAAATGATATATATGATTCAGAGAACGTTGCAATCCGTCATTGCGAACTATATCGGCAAAGGAAAAGTGATACTGTTGGTCGGGGCAAGACAAGTGGGAAAGTCCACATTGTTCCGTCAGGTTGTGGCTTCCGCATCCGACCGTATCCTGTGGCTCAATTGTGACCTGGCGGAGACCCGCAATACGCTGACCAATCCTTCGTTGGAGGAACTGAGACTATTGACCGCAGGCTACCCACTTGTAGTGATAGACGAGGCGCAGCGTGTGGAGAATATCGGCT
>SAMEA104315439__coassemble_926_pt1 | contig 9962 bp, 9 predicted proteins | sample SAMEA104315439__metabat2_low_PE_016 | metagenome-assembled genome bin SAMEA104315439 (sample SAMEA104315439) | gut metagenome | biome: Monkey gut; feature: monkey-associated habitat; material: faeces | place: China | collected 2013 | reverse complement strand
ACGGTGGCTTCGGGCTGGAGTCCGACGGCGTAAATCTTCGCCTGTGTGCCCTGCTGAATACGCCATTCGTCTGACAATGAGACGGATAGCAGTGAACGCGGCGACAGAGCGAGGTTGGTGCCGATGCCTGCCGCTTGGCGGTCTTCGAGGGTGGGATGGACGTTGCGGTCGGTGCGCGAGAAGTATGTATCCGCCATAATGCCATGGTGCGACGGGGTGGTGCCCGTCATGAGTGTGGCGGTGGTCTCCTGCCCGCCATAGACGAGGTGCGGGAAGTCCACGGTGGTCTGATACGCCTCTTCGCTGAGCGTCCGCAAGCCGCCCGCGGGCCAATAGGAACGCAGGTCGGAGAGGTTCTCCTGTGTCATGCCGTCCACCACGACCACTACCGTGAGACGCGGCAGAGCATAGGTGTTTAGAGAGTAGAGGATAGAGAGTAGGGCTATCAGCGAAGTATGTAGATGAGTCGTGCGCATAGGTGAAGAACGGGGAATAGCAGCAGCCGCCAGTTGAAACCGACCAGCGGGTGCGACGAGAAGAAGGTCAGGAAGACCACGATAGCAACCAGAACGAGGTACACGAGCCCCAGCAGCGCGTCCACCCACCAACTCAGGCGGCCGCGGCGGCGGTCAAGCAGCGAGATGCCGACCATCACGAGGACAAACAGCCCGATGCCCAGCCAGCAGTTGGCGTACCACGGCACGGGCGCGATGTCAAACGGCGCGATGTCCTCGCTCAGCACCAGCGGCGTGCCGTCCGTGAGGCGTGCTTCGGACATGAAAAACATCAGTTCTTCGGGCAGAAACAGCCGCTGTTCGTTGTCCATAGGCGCGTCCGCGCGCCTGCCGAAGATGAGGTTGATGCCGAAATCCACCCACGAGTTGTGCCCCGTGTAGCGGGAGATAGCACGGCGGTATGGCTGATGGATATATCCTTGATAATCAGATAGTATGGTATCGCCCAGCGCATCCTTGATAAGGTGATAGGGGCGCGTGGCGCAGTTGTCGAACACGAAATTGTAGTGGTAGAAGCGGTTCTCGGGTTGGTAGTTGACGAGCAACGCATCAAACACCTGCTGCATCTGCGTGTGCGTCAGGTTGAGCCGCTGCCAATAGACCTTGCGCCCCACGCGCTCCGCGCTCTGGCGGAAGTAACGCAGCGGCTCAATGCCGAGTTGGTAGTAGGTGTCGCCCTTGACGAACTTGAGGTAGAAGTCCTCGGTGTCAAAGGAGAAAATGCCATAATTGAACACCACGTCAATGCCCTGCGCCTCGTCCTCCACGAGGATGGCGGAGTGCCCGTACTTCGACCACACCTGCGTACCCGGGGTGCACGTCAACAGATACACGTGCGCGCTATCGCTCAGCGTCTGGGCGCCGGCGAGCAGCGAACATACACATAACACTATTGTTATCAACCACTTACGCATACATCATTATCACATTAGGCACAAACGTAAACACCAGCCCCAGCAGGTAGCCGCACACCACCTGCATCGGCGTGTGGGCTTTCAGGTAGATGCGCGCGTACATCAGCAGCAGCGACAGCACCAGCACCACAATCACCATGGCGGTCACATCCACCCCGCCGCACAGCCCGTAACTGCACACCCCGCCCAGCAGCCCGCCCATCGCGGACAGGTGCGCGGATATTTTCCACCGGCGGTTGATGACCGCCACCGTTGCCAGCGCCAGCGTCGCGCCGACTGCCAGCAGCAGCCACATCAGCGGCAGATGCATGGTCGCGCGCACAAAGTAACACCAGAAGGCGTAGCACACGGTGCTATATATATAAGGTGTGGTGCGTTGCTTGGGGTCTTCGATGTACAGCGATGTCAGTTGCCCGCGCCGCCACATCCACACTATCAGCGACACCGGTATCAGGCAGGTCAGAAACAGCGTGCCGACCACCGACAGCCACGCCAGTGTGGCGGGCATCGACGGGCTGTGCACGTGCATCGCCGCGAAGAACAGCCCCATCCCGTAGGTGGGTATCAGCAGCGGATAGAACACTATGCTCAGCGTTTTCGCCAGAATATCAAGCACTTTCTGCATGGTCTATTGTATCTGTTTGCGCAGTCGAGCCACGGGGATGCCCAACTGTTCGCGGTATTTCGCCACGGTGCGCCGCGCGATGGAGTAGCCGTTTTTGCGCAGCGTATCCACCAACTCGTCGTCGGTTATCGGGTTGCTCTTGTCCTCGGCATCCACTATCTCGCGCAGTTTCTGCTTCACTTCGCGCGTCGAAATCTCTTCGCCCTCGCTGTTGGTCATCGCCTCCGAGAAGAAGAATTTGAGCGGGAACACGCCGTATTCGGTCTGCACGTACTTGTTGCTGCATACGCGCGAGATGGTGGACACGTCGTATCCCGTGCGGTCGGCGATGTCCTTCAGCACCATAGGGCGCAGGTACACGTTGTCGCCCTGCAGGAAAAACTCGCGCTGGTAGTTCACTATTGCGCCCATAGTGTGTATCAGCGTCTCGTTGCGTTGGCGTAGGGCGTCGATAAACCAGTTGGCGGCGTCAATCTTGCCTTTGACGAACCGCACCGCCTCGCGCGTCTGCGGCGTGGAGCGCTTGGGCTGCTTGGTGTAGGTGTCCAGCATCTCGTTGTACTCCGCCGACACGTGCAACTCGGGCAGGTCGCCTTGGTTGAGCGACACTATCAGTTCGCCGTCCTCCTGCTCCACGATGAAGTCCGGTATCACTACCGTCTGGTTGCGGTCGTAAACCGTTCCTAACCAGGCACTTCCTGGGCGCGGGTTCAGGTGTACTATCTCGTTGATGGCGGTCTTCAACTCGTCCTCCGTGATGCCCGCGCGCTGCACCACCTTGCTGTAGTGGTGGCGCGAAAACTCGTCGAAGTACTGCTGCAGTATCTTCTCCGCCAGCACCACCGCAGGTGTCTGCTCTTTCTGCCGCAACTGTATCAGCAGGCACTCCTGCAGGTCGTACGCGCCCACCCCGGGCGGGTCGAACTGCTTTATCTGCGCCACTATCTCACGCATCTTGTCGTCCGACACGGTCAAGCCTTCGCGGAACGTCAGGTCGTCCACCAGTTCCTCGGGCGTGCGCCTCAGGTACCCGTCGTCGTCTATGTTCCCCACCACAAATTTCGCCACATGACGGTCGGGCTTGTCCATTTTCGTCAGGTAAATCTGCGACTTCAGGTACTCGCTGAAACTCGTCCCCACCGAGAACGGGATATCCTCTTGCGGCGTGCTCTCCGCGCGCCCTTGCGACGCCGGCATGCTGTCCGCATAGTCATCGTCCTGTACGTAGTCGTCGTAGTCAAAGTCGTCGTTCTTCAGCGGGTTCTCGTACTCCTCGTCCTGCGGCTCGGTGTCCTGATATTCCTCCGTGTTCTCGTCGCGACCCTCTTCCAACGCGGGGTTGTCCTGCAACTCTTCGTTAATGCGGGCTTGCAACTCACACGACGGCAACTCCAGCAAGCGCATCACCTGTATCTGCGCAGGTGACAGTTTCGCTTGCAGTTTCTGCTGCTGTTGTAGTGAGAACGAGGTCGCCATTATTCTTGTTTCTTGTCCTTTCCTGAGCCTTTTCAGCCCGAAAAAGTATTACTATATGTTAACGTTTCAGCCGTTTCTTTGTCCTGTCAAGCCGCTGTCTTTCAGCAAGGGATGCGCAAGGGATACGCAATCCTTATGCAACGGATACAAGACAAATGCCTTTAATGTATATTAGCCATCCGTCACTTGTCCGCGACAATTTCGGAAACCGCCGAAGTAATCACGGACAACTGTTCGTCATCCAACTCCGTATGCATCGGCAGCGACAGCACGCACCCTGCCAGCCGTTCAGCTACGGGGAAGTCACCCGCTTTGTACCGCGGGTCTTGGTATGCCTTTTGCAGGTGCAGCGGCACGGGGTAGTACACCATCGACGGTATCTCCCTTTCCGCCAGTGCCTCGCGCACCTTGTCGCGGTCCACGCCCGACAATCGCAATGTGTACTGGTGATAGACGTGCGTCGAATGGGCTTGCCGTGCGGGTGTCAGCACGTGCGGATTGCCCGCAAGTGCCTTGTCGTAGTAGGCTGCCGCCCGTTGCCGTGCCGCGATATACTCGTCGAGATGCGGCAGTTTCGCGTCCAGCACAGCCGCCTGAATGGCGTCCAAACGCGAGTTCACGCCCACACGGTCGTGATGGTAGCGCACCACCATGCCATGGTTGGCGATAGCGCGCATCTGAGCCGCCAAATCGTCATTGTTGGTGAATATCGCACCCCCGTCGCCGTAGCAGCCGAGGTTCTTCGATGGGAAGAAACTGGTACAGCCTATGTCACCCATGGTTCCTGCCTGTCTGGTTGTGCCGTCCGCAAACGTGTACTGCGCCCCGATGGCTTGGCATGCGTCCTCCACCACGTACAGGTGGTGCTCCCGTGCAATCGCCATAATAGGCTCCATATCAGCGCATTGACCGAACAGATGCACGGGCACGATAGCCTTCGTGCGGGGCGTGATAGCCTTGCGGATAGCCTCCACCGAGATGTTCATGGTGTCCCAATCTACATCTACCACTACGGGTGTGAAACCCAGCAGCGCAGCCACCTCTGCCGTTGCGATAAACGTAAAGGTAGGGGTGATAACCTCGTCGCCCGGCTTCAGCCCGAGACCCATCAGCGCTATCTGCAGGGCGTCGGTACCGTTGCCTACCGTGATGACATGTTTCGCGCCGGTATAGGCTTCGAGGTGCGACTGGAACTCCGTCACCGCCGGACCTTTCACGAATGCCGCGCTGTCTATCACCGCTTGGATGCCGCGGTCTATATCTTCCTTTATGTGTTGATATTGCGTCTGCAAATCAACCATTTGTATCTTCTTCATGCTACCTCTCTATGATATATTCCAACTCACTCGGGTTTGTACGCGCGCGCGTTACATAAGGATTGTCGCACTCCACCTCCACGGGTACCGATACCTGTTCGCTTTTCGGAAAATGGCATATCACATGGAAATCCTCCTCGCGCACATCGTTGAAGTGCGACATGCCCACACGCGCCTGAACCGTCACCGTCTGCGGGAACAACCTCAGCGACTGCCCTTCGGGACAGCCGTATGTCTCCACGGGTAACGTAAATGTTTTCTCCGTGAACTGTTCCGTTACGAACAGCACACTCACGTTCTGCGGCACCACACGCAATCCCTCAGGCACATCCAGCCCCACAGTACAATGCATCGTATCGCGGATATCCTTTATCTTCAGGGGTTCCGTCGGGATGTAACGCAGGTTTCGTAGGTCTGCCTTCTTCCCGTAAACACGTACCTCTTGGGGTTCCACAAGGGGTAAGTCACGCATCTGGTACTGCGGCGCGGGCGTCCATTCCGCCATCAGCCGCACTTCCACATCTTTCTCCTCTTGCCTGTGGTACCCCGCTTCAATCACTTCGGGCTGCACTTGCTGCACCACCGTAGAGCCGGGCAGCATGTCCTGCAACTTCGGGCGGAGTATCTCCGCCGCGATGTGCACCGTGCCCTCTTGCTCTGCCAACTGGCTGACCATACTCAGGGTCAGTATCAGCCGCCCGTCGCCTATCCGCTGCAACTGCTTGCCGTTGTCACGGATAGTCACTTTCAGTTCTTTGGGCAACGGAGTGTCAAACACCACCTGTTCCGGCACGTCCGTATAGACTATCGGCAGGGTGATGGTCGTATCGCGTTGCGACGACATCGCACGACCCCACCACACTAATGTGGCGAGGCCTACAAACAGCAGGTAGGTGAGTATGTCTTTCCTCAGCAACCACTGCCAAAGCCTTTTGGCATACCGTTGCACCGCCTGCAGCCACTCTTTCAAGCGGCGAACCCGTGTTTCGTCTTGCGTCTCCAACTGCTTTTCGTTCCTTGCTCGCTATGGGGCCATTATGGGTTCATTATGGGGTCATTATGAGTTCACCACCCATCTACAGCCGACCCGCGACAGACTCCCGACCGACCCGCGACAGACCCGCTTATTTCTTGTCTTTCTTCTCGTCCTTCGGGGCTTGTTGTGCCTCATCTGCGGACGCATAAACGCTACCCTTGTCCACTTTGATAGTGATGTCTTTGGCTATCTCTATGATAAAGGCGTTATCCTGTACCTCTTTGATATTGCCATAGATACCGCCGGCGGTCACAACCTTGTCGCCTTTCTTCATGGCATCACGTTGTTTCTGTAGTTCTTTCTGCTTCTTGGTTTGCGGACGAATCATAAAGAAGTAGAACACCACAAAGATAAGGATCATCATTACCCAGAACGTCCATGAACTTTGTCCTTGTCCACTGGCAGCAGCACCTTGTGCCTGCAATAAAATGAAATTCAACATCATATTAACTATTAATTATTAACTATTACTTTGTTCAAACCTTGAACAACGCATTCTCGTGCCTCAGGTCGCTCACCACCTTGTCGAGTACGCCGTTGATGAATACGTGGCTTTTCTCGCCCGAATACTCTTTGGCTATCTCGATGTACTCGTTCATACTGACTTCCAATGCGATGTCGTTGAACCCGAGTATCTCTGTCAATGCGGTCATCAGGATGATGGTGTCCATAAACGCCAGACGCTCCGTATCCCAGTTCTGCAGAGCCTTTTCTATCAGCGCCTTGTACTCGTCGGCGTGCTCTATGGTCAGTTGCAGCAGGTCTTTGCCGAAGTTCAGTTCGGCTTCGGTATCGAACATAGCCAGCAACTCCTGGTCGTCGCCCAACTCTTCCTTGAAGCGTTTGATAGTCTTCACCACGTAGGTCAGAATCACGTCCGCATCGGTGGTCCACCCGCGCTGGTCGAGTGCCACTTCCATGTCCTCGAGAGCGGCTTCCATGTCCTCGTTGCTGAGCAGCGAGTTATACACCTTCCGCCAGAGGGTCTTCTCGTCATCGTAACTCGGCTCCTCGGGCTTCGTCATGTATTCCTTGTAGTATTCGCTTGTCACCATCTGCTTGTAGGCGGTCTCCACGGCGTGCATACCGAGGTCCCAGCGCAGATGCTGGTCTTCCATGTAGTTGCGCAACTTGCGGTTGTTGAATAGTTGCTGCGCTATACGGTTGTTCACAAAGCGGTAGTTCGGCTCGTAGTGGGTATGTGTCACCGCAGCGCGTGTCTTGGCTTCCCGTATCTGCTCCGCGGCGTAGTCTGTCAGTTCGCACGCGAATGCGAGCAGCATCATGTACAAACTGTACGTGTCCGAAAAACTCTTCAGCAACTCCTTCCTAGCCGTCAGCGGAGTCTTTTCCCCGTCTTTGTAGTACGCAAACAATGTCTGCACTACCTTAGTTCTAACCAATGTCCTGTTTACCATCGACCAATGTCTTGTTTATCTTCTATTTGTCTCCAGTTTATCATCATCTCATCTCCTACTTATCACCATCTCCCATCTACCTTATCATCATCTCTTATCAACCTCTATTCTATTTCTTCCCTAACTTCTCCCCCACCTTTCCCTGACCTTGCCCTGTTCTTTCCCCAACCAGTCTTTGCTCTCTCTCCACCCCATCCTTTTCTGTTACCTTACCCACTTACTCCTTTCTGGTGTCCCCCTCTTTGAGGGGGTCGGGGGAGTCTGTCGGGAGTCCGTTGGGCTTCCCCTCTATTTAGCGCACAAAGGTACATAAAATACCGCATTTACACAAGAAAACCGAAATATATTTTTCCTTCCTTGTATATTCCGAAAAAAACGAGTACCTTTGTGCCGTTTAATTTTTTAACGTAAGTATAAGAGATGGAAAATCGTAGAAACGAGAACAGAAACGAACCCGAAATAGTGTATTCGCGTTCTGTGAAGGCAGGTAAACGTATTTATTATTTGGATGTCAAGAAAGCCCGCAACGAGGACTTGTACTTGTGCATTACCGAGAGTAAGCGCAAGTCGGGCTTGGAGGATGAGTTCCCCCAGTTCGAGAAGCATAAAGTATTCTTATATAAGGAGGATTTTGCCCACTTCACCGAGGGCTTGAATGACGTTATCAAGTACGTCCAGAACCAACTGGGTGACATCGCCGAGCGCGAGGAGTGGACTCCCCGTGACGACGAAGACACCGCTGCTGCCACCAATCATAGTGAGTCTTCCTTCGACACCACAGCCGGCACCGCCGAAGAGGAGGACAAACCCCGCCGCGGCTTCTTCGACCGCTTCAAGAAAGACTGACAACAATATATCTTGCAAGGTTTGTTATCGCATGAATCCCTTTCTACTTACGAGAGGGATTCTTTTTTATTTCCCAAGAGAGAAATATAAGGGTACCTCGCAAGGCAAAGCACACAAAAACAAACTGCACCAGATAGTCCACAGGACAGTATTCCAAAACCAAACAGAGCACCCCTTATAGTGTCCATTTAGGAACGCAATTATTTTGAGTACATTTATTCCCCCTGTCAGCCCTTGTTGAGGGTACCGAAACAGGGCTGACAGGGGGGGGCGACTCAAAGAGGCGTCCAAGGCAAATGCAATACAAAAGAACAAAAAAACAGGAGAGGCGTTGCACCTCTCCCGGAAATCAGTTAATTTTGTATTGCTTTATGAGTAAACAACTAATTTCGGAACAAAGGTACGCCATTTATTTGGGATTGAAAAGAAAACAGAGTAAAAAAAGTATCGCCCGTGAGATAGGCGTCCATCCCTCGACCATAACGCGCGAGATACAACGCAACTCCAACCGCGACAACGAGTATGTTTTCAGCGTTGCCCAAAGGAAATGCGAGAGCCGCAAACACAGTACCCTGGGCAATCACCGCAAGGACGCCATCCTGTGGTGGCGTGTGGAACAGATGATAAAAGACGAGGACTGGTCTCCCCGTCAGATAAGCGGTGTGCTCGCCAAAGAGGGCATCCATATCTGCGCGCAGACCATTTACAATCACGTGCATGCGGACAAGACAGGGGAACTGGCAAAACACATGCCCCACGAGTTGCGTTACCGGCGCAGGGAGAAGAAACAGCGTGTGACCAAAGCCACCAATATCCCCGACAGGACAAGTATCCACGACCGTCCGAAAGAAGCCGACGGCACGCGCTCCGGCGATTGGGAGATGGACTTGATAGTGGACAGCAGGCAGCACGTGATACTGACACTGGTGGAACGCAGTACCAATATGCTGCTGATGCAACGCATACGGACAGGTAAAAAGGCTGTCCCTATCGCCAAGGCTGTGGTAAAGCAACTCTTCCCCTACCGCGGAACCGTCAAGACCATTACCACGGACAATGGCAGTGAGTTTGCCGCACACCGACTCATTACCAAAGGATTGTATATGAAAGGGAAAGAAGATGTCACCGTGTACTTTACGGACGCTTACTCCTCCTGGCAGAAAGGGTGTATTGAAAATACCAACAAACTCATACGGAAGTATATTCCGAAACAGGCTGATTTTAACCAATTCTCAGACTCCAAAATAATGAACATTCAGAAAAAACTGAACAGAAGGTCAAGAGAAAAATTGAACTTTTCCACTCCCAAAGATTGCTTCTTCAACTTTTTTCCCTAACTTTGCAACAGAATTGCATTTGCTGTTGGACCGTACACACAGAGCACCCCTGCTATAAAAAACACACTTTTTTGAGTATTTATTTGGAGGTTTCCAAAAAAAGCAGTACCTTTGCACCCGCTTTCGAGGAAAGGTGCCGCGTATAGCGTCATAGCCGTATGCGTGCAAGCGTCTCAAGCATTGCCTAATGGTGTAATGGTAGCACTACAGATTCTGGTTCTGTCTGTCTGGGTTCGAGTCCTGGTTAGGCAACAAGCAAAACAAAACGTCGCTTAAGAAATACTTAAGCGGCGTTCTTCTTTGTTTATAGCCTCACTACACTTCCCAAACAGCCCCTTATAACAAACCCTATCCGTTACAAGGCTACGCCAGGGCAACCGCATCAAAAGTTAGCATTTTTTATGATTTGCAACAGGTAGTCGGAATCCATAGCGGCGATAAACAGTTTTTTCTTGATACTTCGTTTCTTTTTCCCGCTA
>SAMEA104315439__coassemble_826_pt1 | contig 10888 bp, 8 predicted proteins | sample SAMEA104315439__metabat2_low_PE_016 | metagenome-assembled genome bin SAMEA104315439 (sample SAMEA104315439) | gut metagenome | biome: Monkey gut; feature: monkey-associated habitat; material: faeces | place: China | collected 2013 | reverse complement strand
ACGTATTTTAACAAAACAAACACGGAAACGAGTCAACCCGAAAACGGACAAAGCACGGACAAAGCACAACCCGAAAACGGACAAAGCATGTACCGTTTATGTACCGTGTATCTACCGTATATCTACCATGTATGTACCGTGTATGTACCGTAATTGTCAGCGTGAGGGCAGCGGGACATAGCGTTGACAGGCTCCGCTTTCTTGGAAGGAATGGATAGTATCAAACGGAAGATACCCTCTAAATCAGCGGCTTGCACTTGACGATTTTTTCCGTCTGCAGCCCTCATTCGAACAGGGGTACAAATTGTACCCCACTTCAAATCCAACTCTGGGTCACGTGCACGCATACGCTTGATATATTGTTTCACATCGGTGCTGTCCGTAAGGATTTGCACAATGTCGGCAATAGAGAAATAGTACTTCTCCTCCTGCTCATTCCACATAATGCGGATGTTCTTGCCTTCAAAGACTTGTATGACAGATTCGTTTGGCATAAAGATTGTTGATTTGTACGGTTAATAAGCCGCAAAGGCAGTTTCACTCAAAGAAAAAGACATAATCATCTCAGAAAGTTGAGGATTTGTATTCCCTTTTCTATCACTTCCTTAGCCTTCGCATTGTCATTATTGTCGGAATTATTGCTGCTGTCGGATACCTTAGGACGCTTTGAGGTTCTTAATTTGCTGCCAATCTTCGGTTTGTCGCCGCTGAATTCCTTGCCTCCCCACACGGCACGCACGGGCAAGCCGGGAACCACATTGTCGCCCACGGGATCCTCGTTGTACTGGTAGGTCGAAATCTGGAGCATAGATACACCTATGTCGTCATTTCTGGTGTAGGACGTTCCCCAGTTGAATGTGAAGATACTCCGCACACGCGTTCCGTTGGCAGTCTGGTAGTATCCACCTATGCCACGCCCTTCCAGTTTTGCCCCTACCATCGAGCCTGAATAGGGTGTGAAGATAGACTTGCCGTTTATGAGGCTTGTCCAAAGCGTGCCTTTTACGCCGTTCACAATTAGGAACTTGGGAAAGCAGTTCTCGCGTAGTTCCTTCGCCTGCAAGCGGGTGGGCATGCTCCATTCGCCACCCATGTTTTGGCGTGCCGCATCAAATTCGGAGAGGAGTCTGAAGCCCATAAACGTAGTAACCGAGTAGAAGTTATCCTCCTCGGCAAACGTTGTGAAGTTGTGGATATTGTTGTAGATGTATGAGCCGAAGCCGGTGAAGTTCTCCTCGATGTATGACTTCTTGGGCTCTGTTTCACCGTAGGCATAATAGTTGCCGTAGCCTTCGGGTTTTGTCGCGCCCACGTTGCAGGTAGCCCATAGGGTACCGCTGGGCAGTCCGAGGTCCACATATCCGTAGCCGTTGTGCTCACCGTCGGCAGGACTGACAGCGGTGTTGGCAAATATCGGGTCGGGTTCACCAGGCAGTTTGAACACTACCTCGCATATCAGTGGGCGACCGGACGAACCGCGGAGTATCTTGGCAGGCTGACCGTTGACGGTGGCTTTCACCATGCTGTTGTCCACGGTGAAATTCTTGTCGTTCCTGTAGTTGAAGAGTATGTCGGTGTAGTTGGTTACACGCACGACAAATACATACTCTCTGCCTGCCTGAAACTTCTCCTCTACCAAAGGATAGGCGCGGTTGCCTTGCGTGTCGAACTCGTAAATCGTCACGCTGCCGCCGTTTATCTTCTGTTCGCCAAGCATATCTTCGGAGCCGAATACGTCGGTGGTGATGCCGGTAATCTCCGTGCCGTCGAACATGGCATCGCCCACTTGCGGGATGCGCACCGTGATGTCAATCTGCTTGATTCTTTGCTGATTCTGAGCCTGTGCGTACGGTGCCGCGAAAAGCAACACTATAGCGAGTAAAGCAAACGTGTGTTTCATACATTCCTGTTTTTAAGTTATGCAACAATTATCGTACTATTTCGCTTTTCCACAATAAATAGTACCTTTACTTCACCTCTATACCGGTGAGGGTGTAGGTTTTGCAGTCCTTCTCAATGAGGATTTGCCCGTTGCGCAATACCTTGCGGGCAGGGGTAGTCTCTGCGGCAGAATGGCGGGCTGCATCTGTGCCTACGTTGGAATAGTTCTTCACAAGGCGCACGGAGAGACCGACATTGCGGTTGAAGTAGTCCGCAGGATAGAGGTATTGGTCGTAGAAATACAGCACATATGCGGTGGATGGGTTATTCGGTGTGCTCGACCAATAGTAGCCATTCTGCTGTACGGCACTTACCTTTTTACTACGCGCGCCGGCGGCAGGCAGAAAGACTGCACCCGCCTCCTCCATATCACGCCACTCGGACAGGGTGTACATATTATCCTCCCAATGGCAATCGGCGTTGATGCTGTAATAGTAACCGTCCATTCCTGTCAAGCCCTTCTGTGTGCTCGGGGTGAAATGAGCACCCATAGGAAGTACCCAGTCATCGGGCAACAGGATAACACCATACACATCATTCACTATACCCAAGCCAAAGAGCGTCGAAGCATAGGTGCGGGTGAAGAACAGATATGCCCATTCGGCGCTTGACAACGTGCGCCATGTGTTGGCAGCGTCGCCGTTGATGATGTTGGTGCCCCAATCCACAAACGTCTGATAATGGTCGCTGTTTCTGCTTGTGTCGGCAGGGGTGCTGCCCGTACCCCAACCGAAAAGGTCTATCTTGTCGGCAAGGACTTTGTTGCCATCGGTGCCGGTGGTGATGTTGGCATCGCCGATATAGTCGGTCTGCTGTGTGGCAAAAGCCCATGTATCGGTGGATTGGGTGTATTGCAGGTTGCCGCCGGAGAACGTGATTTGCTTGCCTTCGGCTACCGTGAACGGCTTGGGTATATACGCCGACTCTACCTCTTCTTCCTGTTTGTCTTGTACGGGGCGGGCCGACAGACCGTTGTTGCGGTTGTTGCTGTGCCTGTACACCTCCTCATGGTTAAAGGTTACAATCCAAACGTTGTCCGAGTAGTTCTCGAGAAGCGACGAAGACCTATAGTAGCCGCGAGTTCCCAGGAGGTAGAGGCTTGTACCGTTGCGAAACCCCGCAGCAGGGAGAAAGATGGAGTTGCTGTTGGTCTTGCTTGTTACCTGGTAACCGTTGATACCGTTCTGTGTAGTCCAAGTCCACGTACATTGTTCGCGTAATTCTGTCCATTCGGCATCAGTGGGCATACGCCAACCTTCGCCCCAGTTCACGGTAGCGGCATCGTCTTCCGGCTCCAAGACGGTCTTATTGTCAATGAAGCCGTTGTAGCCATCACTTGCATCAGTGCAGTACTTGGTGAATTTATTGTTGTAATCATCCCCATTGGAATACTTGTAGGTTGCCCACGAGTAGTCCTTTTTAGGGGCGGTCTCCCCCCATGCGAAATAGTCACCATAGCCTTCAGGCGTGGCTGCACCTTCGGGCGTGGTGGCACCTACGTTGCAGGAAGCCCATTTGATACCACTCGGCAGTCCGAGGTCAATAGCCTGTACATTGGCAGGGGCTTGTGCGCTTGCGCCCAAGATAGCAAGGACTGCAAGAGCGATAGTGAGTACAGTTGCTTTCATATTCGTTGTATTTAATTTATTAGTTATTATTCTTCGCCGAGGCGTTGTTTGACTTCGGCAAGGGATTTCTGGATATATTACATTCGTTAAAACAACCGATGGACTATGGTCTCAAAGCCGCCAGCGGAATGATATGCACACCATCGGGGCGCGTATAAGCCATCGGTCCGCCGGTGAGGATAATCTTCAGGTCAGGCTCCCGAAGAGGCACTTGCTTCTCACGGGCATTGTATTCCCGAATCAGGCGGTGCAACTCGCACAGGTGTGCTGCTCCCTCTTCTATTTCACGGCTTCCCAACTTGCACTCTATCAGCGCATATCGCTCGTCCTCCAAGTGCAACACTATGTCTGCCTCCAAACCATATCGGTCGTGGTAGTACGAGACACGGCTATTGAAATCCGCTGTATAGGCTCTGAGGTCACGAATACACATCTGCTCGAAGATAAAGCCAAAGGTGTTTAGTTGCGTTTCTAATGCCCGGGCGTTGGTATTCATAGCCGCCACGGCGATAGACGGGTCGACAAAGCACCGCTTTGGGGCACTGCGCAATGCCGTTTTGCTGCGTAGAGCAGGGCACCAGGCATCCATATCCTGAATGACAAACAAGCGCTCCAACGCCCTTACATAGTCGTCAAACGTGTCCATGGATATATCAATATCACCACCTGCCCTCACATCCGCCAGGATATTCGTTTTCTTGGCTAACGTGCTGATATTCCGTGCATAGGAACGCAGGATTTGCCGAGCCACCTTCGGGTTGCGCTGTTTCTTGTCGATAGCAGATATATCCTCATCGCATACCGTATTGACATAATCATTCGCCACCATCATCGCTGCTTTGTCGCTCAATTGGAGTGTTACAGGCCAGCCGCCACGGCATGCCACGCGTATCACGTCGGGTATATCCAACTTCCCTGCAGCACCATCGATATTGAGGCGGGGGTTGTCGAACAGTTCGCATACAGATACCTCACCAGTTGAGTCATGGGACTCCCACAGGCTCATCGGGTACATCTTCATGCGCGAGATACGTCCCGTTCCCGTGTGGCGTACTTTCGACTTATCTACCGTGTTCGACCCTGTCAGGATATACTGCCCCGGCTTGCCTCCGCTGTCGTCTATGGCAGTGCGCACAGCATCCCACAGCACAGGGGCGTCTTGCCATTCGTCTATCAGCCGAGGTTGCTCGCCATGCAGCAGCAACGATGGTTTGGTTTCCGCCGTCGCCATATAGTTAGTCACCATGTCAGGGTCGTGCATCTTAATCACACTCTTGGCATGCTGCATGGCGGTGGTGGTCTTCCCCGTCCACTTGGGTCCCTCTATCAACACCGCACCGAATGCCTCCAATCGCTCTTGCAGCATGCTGTCTGCCACCCGCTCAAAGTACTTCATAATCCCAATTGTTTAATTTGCTGCAAAGATACTAACAATAAACGGATTATACAAATCAATCGGTATTTTTGCTGTGTTTCAGTCGGTGTTTTTGTTGTATTTCAATCGGTACTTTTGCGATAAAATATACCCTTCCTATGCTTACTTCACCTCCATGCCGGTGATGGTATAAGTCTTGCCATTGCGGAGGATAAGCACTTGCCCGTTGCGGAGCACTTTGCGGGCTGCGGCAGGTGTAGCAGCAGAGATGTCGGGTGTACCCGTGATAGAATCATAATCACCCTGCACAGGACGCACGAGCATTCCGCGCTGGCGGTCACCAGTGTTTGTGCCTACTATCTGGTAATAGTTCCTTACGCTCCATGCAGTATCGGATAACCTATGTACAAGGGACGACGACCAATAGAAACCACCACTCTTCATATCAACAGTCGTGACGTTGAAGACACCCGCTGTGGGAAGAAAGATAGAGTTGCCGTTTATATTGCTGGTTACTTTGTGCCCGTCTACTCCGTCTTGCGTGGTAGATACCACAGTGCAATTAGCGTACAATTCTTTCCATTCTTCATAGGAAGGGATACGCCAATCCCTTCCCCATTTCTGATAGGCAACATCGTCATCGGGCTCAAGAGAAGTCTTGCCATCCGCAAATCCGTCGTTGCCCCAATGACCGTCGTCACAATACTTGGTAAGTTTGTTGTTAGCACCATTGGCATGCTTGTAGGTCTCCCATGAGTAGTCTTCTTTGGGTTCCGTCTCGCCCCAAGCGTAGAAGTTGCCACGACCTTCGACGGAGTCGGCACCGACATTGCACGATGCCCATTTCACGCTCAGTCCGAGGTCAACAGCCTGTACGTTTGCGGGGGCTTGTGCCTTGGCAAGCGTCAGCGACGCCAGTGCCGTAATGATAGTGAGTAGATATCTGTTCATACGTTTTATGTTTAGTTGGTTGATACTTATTCTTCGCCGAGTCGTTGTCTGGCTTCGGCAAGGGATTTCTGGATTTGTGCCTGCAGCAGTTCGCGCGATGGCAGTTCGGTGAGGTACTGCGCCACTTGGATGCCCGCTTTGTCGAGTTGCAACAACTCTATCTGTTCGCTGCTGCCTTCAGTGCAAAGGAGCAAGCCTAACGGCGTCTCTTCGCCCTGCTCCATCTCGTGTGCCTCCAGCCAACGCAGATACAATTCCATCTGTCCCTTGTATTGCGCCTTGAACTTGCCCAACTTGAGGTCAATGGCTATCAGACGATGCAGGCGGCGATGGTAGAACAACAGGTCAAGGTAGAAGTCCTCTCCGTCGATAATCATGCGTTTCTGCCGCTCCACAAACGTGAAGCCGTTGCCCAACTCCAACAAGAATTGCTCCTAGTGAACGATGAGATTGTCCTCCAATGACTTTTCGCTGTACATACCTGTCAACCCCGTGAACGACAGGAAATACGGGCTCTTGAACACCAGTTCGGGTGTCATCACATCGTTGTCGCGGAGGTTCGCCAACTCCTGATGTATCAGTTCGTCGGGCTTGCTGCTGATGGCAGTGCGCTCATAGAGCATGCTGTCGATTCGGTCGCGGAGGGTACGGGTACTCCATCTTTCCGCTGCCGCCATGGTGATATAAAATTCACGTTGCAGGTCATCTTTGAGGGGCAAAATCTCTATGAAATGTGACCATGTCAATTGTGTCGACACTGCCGACACAATCTTAACATCAGGAAATAACTGTGCAAATTGCATCATACGACGGATGTTTTTTACGTCAAATCCTTTGTGCCCAAATTTCTCTTGCAATTGTCGCGACACTGCCGCGACAATTTGTTTGCCATACTCAGCACGTTGATTATCAAGCACATCGCGATTGATGCGCTCGCCGATGTGCCAATACATCAGTGTCAGTTCGGAGTTCACTTGTGCGGCAACGCGTCCGCGTACATCCTGTATGATTTGCCGCAGGTCTTGCACAAGGTGCAGTGCCGGCGTTTGAAGGGGTGTTGTACTCATATTGCAAAGTATATTTGTTGTATTAATAATAGTTATAGTGTGATTTTGCTTTATTTCGCAAGTAGCACCTTTACTTCGCCTCCATGCCCGTGATGGTGTAGGTCTTGCTACCGCGCTGTATCAGCACTTGCCCGTTGCGGAATACTTTGCGAGTGTGTGTAGCCTCGGCAGACATGGTATGGTTTATGGCTGTGCTTATGGCTGTTTCCCTGACAGCACGAATAGAACGGCCATAGAAACGCCCGTATTGGGTTATCTCCTGTTTGCTTGAATTGAAGTCAATGTACCGCGCATAACTCGCTTTGGCATCGTTGAGCGATGAAGACCAGTAGTTGCCGCGCATGCCTGCATTATAGCGGCTGTCGTCAACAAGATAGCCCGTAGCGGGGAGAAAGATAGAATTGCCATTGGTCTTGCTTGTAACCACGTAGCCGAATGTATCTTGGCTATACTTTATCCATTCCCATGTACATTGTTCGAGCAACTCCGCCCACTCGGCATCGGTAGGCATACGCCATGCGTTGCCCCAGTTAGCGGCAGCCGCATCGTCTTCCGCCTCAAGGACCGTCTTCATATCCGTGAAACCGTTGTCGCCATGCGAAGCATCGTTGCAGTACTTGGTCATGTGTCCGTACCCGCCGTTGGTGTACTTGTAGTGGCTCCAATCGTAGTAATCTATGGATTCTGTTTCGCCCCATGCGAAATAATCGCCGTAACCTTGTGGATAGGTGGCACCAACGTTGCATGATGCCCAATAGATACCGCTCGGCAGACCGAGGTCAACGGCTTGTACGTTGGCGGGGGCTTGTGCGTGCACAAGTGTCAGCGATGCAACTGCCAAAACCGTAATGGATAAACGTTTGTTCATAATAAGTTTGTTAAGTTATCAAGTTATTTATTAACGACATCCCCTACTCACCCGAGGGAGGGGCTCAAGATATTGAGCCTCCGCTCAGAGTGGCAGGGGAGAAGTCTTTTACTTCACTTCTATACCGGTGAGGGTGTAGGTCTTGTTGCCGCGGATAATGAGTACTTGCCCGTTACGGAGGATTTTGCTTGGGGTAACATCTGCAGCAGTAACATTTTCGACACCTGTTACCGCTTTGAACACAGCAAACACTGCAACATTGCCAGCAGGCATTACAAATGTATATTGATTATCCTCTGCCGGCGATAGTGCCAATTCCATTTCACCATACGTGACACGGAGTTGGTCTAACTCGTAGCCGATAGCAGGTGTAACGGTTAGCGTAACCGTCTCACCATAGTGAACTATCGCTTTGTCGGCTATCACACTTCCGTTTCCGGAAAGTGTAAGGGTTATGGAGTATTCTATCGCATTGAAAGTAGCAGATACTGTGATATCGCCTGCGGGCATGATGAATGTATATTTTCCCTCCGAGACTACTACCTCTATTTCTGTTTCACCATGCATAACATGGAGTCGGTCAAACTCATAGCCCTCATTAGGTGCGACAGTCAGCGTGACTATTTCGCCATAGTGGGCTGTCTGCTTGTCGGCTGTTATGACACCCATAGCGGTATGTACTATAGCAATGGTGTATTCAGAAACCTTGAAAGTAGCAGATATTACCACATCGCCTGCAGGCATTGTGAAGGTATAGTTGCCTTCAGCGGTTGCCGTTACAGGAACCTCTGTCCCGCCGTCCAATACACGGAGTTCATCCAACTCGTAGCCTATGACAGGAGTAATGGTCAGTGTGACCATATCGCCATAGTTGGCTGTCTGCTTGTCAGCAGTTATGGAGCCGTTTTGGGCAGGCATTGTGGTGATGGTATAATTGACAACCTTGAAGGTTACAGAAACGTGCACGTTATTGGCAGGCATTGTGAAAGTATAGTTGCCATCGGTGGTTGCCGTTGCAGGTACCTCTGTCCCGCCGTCCAATACACGGAGTTCGTCAAACTCATAGCCTATAGCGGGGGTAATGGTCAGGGTGACTATGTCGCCATAATGCGCGGTTTCCTTATCTGATGTTATGGTGCCGTTGTTGGCAGGCGCAATAGCGACCGTATAGTCTATCGCCTTGAACATTGCAGATACCGCAACATCGCCTGCAGGCATTACGAAGGTATAGTTGCCTTCTGATATGACCACATCCACAGAGGTTTCGCCAGTTGTAACGCTCAGCAGGTCTAATTCGTAACCCGTAGCAGGGGTAACAGTCAGCGTAACTATGTCACCGTAGTGGGCGGTTGCCTTGTCTGCCGAGAGGCTTCCGTTCAGTGGCGGTGTTGTGGTTATGGTGTAATTGATAGCCTTGAAGGTAGCGGATACGACAATATCGTTTGCAGGCATCGTGAAGATGTAGTTGCTTTCGGCGGTAATCGTTGCAGGTACCTCTGTCTCACCGTCCATGACATGGAATTGGTCCAACTCGTAGCCCGTGGCAGGGGTAATGGTCAGGGTGACGGTTTCGCCATAGCGGGCTGTGATTTTGTCGGGGGTTACGGTGCCATTTTCGGTGCTTGTGATGGTAACGGAGCGTGCAATATCCAACGCACGGTAGCCCGTTACGGCTGCGGGTTGCGGACCAGCCTCCTCGTTATGGGCAAGCAACGGCATAATCGTGTACTCGAACTCGCCGATGATGGTCTCGGCAGAACTGTCCGCCCAACGGGTGGTGTCCTGCACGCGAGCAACCTCCGCAAAGGCATCAGCAGTGTTTGCTGCACGGCGACTGATAGAATAGGTATGTATGCCTTCGAGGCTGTTCCATTCTACAATGATACTGTCTCTGTTGCCTTGTGTGGCGGTGAAAACAAAGTCGGGGTACTTGATCCGTGCCGTCTGCTCTATGCCATTGTCGGCTGTCAGTTTGAGCGTGTTGATGCCCCATATATTCAGTTGCCTTTTGCCGATGCTGAAAGAGTAGTAATCTTCGTGGGTGGTAGCAAATGCGGGCATACCATTGACGAAAACTTCTAATTCATTCGCACCTGCAAACCAACCGATGTCGGCATAGATTTCCATTCTTTCTCCAAGTACCACCTCGTGTACGCTGCGTGTGTCAAGACGCGTGATTGTTGAGAACACTTTCCCGTCCTCAAATGCCAAACCGGTATTGTCGCCGGGCACTACACCTACACACTCCACCGAAACCGTTATGCCGTCTTTATAAAATACCTCACCGAGGTCTTCGCCTGCGTTCCAAACAAGGCGTTGGTTCCCTTTTCCGCTCAACGTAAACGAATCGGGGTCAATCGGTGTCCCGTCCTCAAGCGCGATGGTTTGTACCGACAAGGTATCCTCTCCTTGCACCGCCACCAATCTGAAATGCGGTGTGCCATCGTTCTGCATCTCGCGTGCCGACCTATAGGAAACAAGCACGTCCACAAGTCCGTTCCACGGAAAGCGCGGTTGGATACGCTTGACAGTAAGTTTGTCTAACCGGCTATAAGCAACTACGGGGTTGCTTGTTTCTGTAGTGCTGTCCATCCAATTAAGTGCCTCCACCTTATAGGTATAGCGTATGCCGGATTCAGCATTGGTATCCGTAAAAGTTATTCCTTCCGTATAAGGGACATTGCCTATCTTTTGGTATTGCCCATCGCCGTTATCCCGATATACGTCGTAACGGTATGCGTCCGGAACATGCGTCCACGTGAGATGAATGCTGTCCTGCCCGACAGCCTGTGCGTCAAGCACAATGCCAATAGGCATTCTGCCCATTGCCCAGACAACAGGCTTTGCTGTGATGTAAGTGCCTTCACCTTGTACAGCGTCGGGGTCGATATATTTCATAGGGTCGGCATACTTGGGACAGACAGCATATTCGTAGGTTGTTCCAGGTGCCACACCAATATCGGGGTATGCGCCCGAACTAGCAGAAGGCGATACCCCCATCCTATTTTCCCACGCGCCGCGTGTTCCGTCAGGTTTCAGCGTGCGACGAACAATCTGG
>SAMEA104315439__coassemble_815_pt1 | contig 11019 bp, 8 predicted proteins | sample SAMEA104315439__metabat2_low_PE_016 | metagenome-assembled genome bin SAMEA104315439 (sample SAMEA104315439) | gut metagenome | biome: Monkey gut; feature: monkey-associated habitat; material: faeces | place: China | collected 2013 | reverse complement strand
TCTCCATCTTAATTTTTGATACCTCTACTTTCACGGTGCAAAGGTAAAGCAAGTTTTGGTTTTTATAATGTGGGTGGGAGACGACGCGGCTCGCGTCGTCAAAACGGTCAAGTTGTGAACGTTATATAGTCCTACATAAGTGGTTGAATATATATAGGTGTGTTTTTCTGTATGTGTTTCTGTTGCAGACGTGGCACTTTTAGGGCAAATATACAAATAAAACACGAAAAAATGACATAACCTTTGGCTATCTCATTTTTTTGTTGTACCTTTGCACCCGCTTTCGCCGAGAAATAAACGAAACACCTACCTCGCACAGCGAGGTCTGTTAGCGAAGTTTGTTTTGAGAGAAAGTGTTGTTTTCCCCGACAAGAAAACGAAGTTTTCGCAGTCGGAGAGGAGAAATAAACGAAGCGCTTACCTCGGCATAGCGAGGTCCGTTAGCGAAGTTTATTTCGATGATGGCGGGGTAGCTCAGCTGGTTAGAGCGCATGATTCATAATCATGAGGTCCCCGGTTCAATCCCGGGCCCCGCTACAAAAGAGAAAAGAGACTGCTCAGCAGAGCGGTCTCTTTTTGTTTCTTGTACTTTATTCAGCAACCTCGCCCCGTCTTATGGTTCTCTGAATAGGGTGGGGGGGGTAACAAAAGCGGTCCGGCATCACTGCCAAACCGCTCCAAAACCTTAAATCTCGGATGTATCGAGAGAAACTCTTACATCCTATTAATGCCCATGTACTATATCTTTTTAATTCTACTTGTTAGAATCTGTAGCGTACACCGATGCTGATGCCGGTATAGAGACCGTAGCCATAGAAACTTGCCCAGCCGTCTCCGAACCATGCACCGATATTAGGACGGTAGTCAACCGACAACTCCAGCGGGAACCAGAAGTCATAAGCCACACCGCAGTGACCTACAACGCCTGCATAGCCAGTACCCGGCCACCAGTATCCTGCACCGCCGCCGACACCGAGACTCCAGTTCCATTCACCTTTGTTGTTCCAAGGAATCTGCGTGTTGAAAGGGTTAATCCAGTCGTAGGTACATGTTGCACCGATACCACCGAAACCGGGGAACTCAACCGTCAAGTCAATCATGTTGGCATCGCCCAGGTTGTGCTGGTACGAAACAGAAATACCGTAACCCAAGTTACCACCGATTGCACGGGGTTGTGCAACTGCAGTTGCTATGCCAAGCACTGCCATAACAGCCACTAAAAAGAGACTTTTTTTCATAACACTATTACTTTAATTTGTTAATTATTAGTTTATTACTCGTTTGTCGTATCTTACGAGGCTTAATCTGATAGACAAACCGCGTGAAATACCGTGCAAAGATACACTATTTTTCGGATATGTGCAAGGCTTCTTATTTTTTTTCGTATTGCAGCCTTGGATGTTTTGGGAGAGGAATAAATTTGACACTATTTCCATCGGGGAAAGGAATAAATCTGCGCATAATGCTTGTGTAATCCGTTTATTTACAGTATCTTTGCAGCAAAATCCAATACTACCTCCTGCATGCCAAGGACATCACCTGTGACCAATCCATCATTTGCCTGCCGACATACTTGACGCCGTTCATATAGTTGTCATACCCGCTGGCGGATGCCTTTACTTGCCCTGAATGTTATCCCCCTCTCTGAGGGGGGGAGGGGGAGTCGTTCACCTCCTGTCCTTGTTGAACGCCGAATACACCATTTCTATGTTCATCGGGTCAATCGGGTTGTCTGCCGAGCGGATGCACGTGGCGGAGATAGTCTGCAACTGCTTCACCGACGATATGGTGGACGATGATGTCCCCGCCGTTGTTATCGCTACGGGCACTAATACGAAAGTCACTGCATCCACCGGCTCTTCCGAGCGCAACTGGTGGGTCAGCAGTGCGGACAGGTCGTAAGTATAACTGTACGACACGTTGGCAAGGCTGTCTGTGGTCGCTGTCAGTGTTCCTAATATCGCAGCCGTATCCGATGGCAAATGGTTCTTGGCAAAGAAAGTCTCCATATACTCCTCTTTCACCAACAGCATATAATTTGCCGGCGTGTCCCAGTTATCCCGTGGGCGCGCAGAGGTCTTGTCGGCATTGTACAGCACATCCACCGTCAAATCGGCGCGGTTCACATATACACGGTAGCCCTGACTGTCGCCCAAACGCTCTTCTATCCTGCCGAGCACACTGTCCATGCGTATCGTCAGCCGCGTATAGATATTGGCGGGCGACACCACAAAATTCGTGTCCTGCACCATATCCAACTGCCGCAGCACGTCTTCGCGGTCGGGATAGAGGTAGCGGTTCACCTGTTTCACCTCCGAATTGGCATAAAACGCCTTCACGTCGGTCAGGGTGCTGTCTGCCCCCGATGCCCCTATCGGGTAGTCGAAGTGATAGTACACCGCCATGGATATGTCGCTGACATACAGCACCGTACCGCCACCGAAGTCAGTCGTGATATACAATCCCTTGAACTGCTGCTGAAACTCCTCCTGCGATGCAAAGTCGCGAATCTTGAAGAACCTTTGCGCAAACGCATCTGTCAGTTTGATACGTATATAGGGCACGTACTTTCCCAATGTGGACGAATACACGCTGTCGGTCGGCGCAGTCGCCACCACAATTCGCGACATCTCCGAGATATGCGTTGAGTCTGCCATACTGCAGAACGTTGCCAATGCCGTATCGCTGGGGTAGCGGTCGTTGTAATTCAGCGTACTGCGGTCCATCTCATACACCGTAATGCCTATAGGTGCTTTGCCGTCGCCGTACCAACTGTTGTAGTACAGAAACAGGCACACAGAATCCACTCCCGCCGTCTCCTGCGCGGGGTACTCGAACCCCTCAGGACACGCCAACTGTGTCAGTATGTCCGCCTTGATAGTCCCGAAATGGGTATCGCACTCGCCCAACAGAAACGAGTCGGGCGTCAGGCTCAATGCCTCGCACATTCCCAATGCCGACTGCACGGCAAACGTGTCCGCCTTCACGCGGATACCGTCTTTGTCTTGCAGGGCGGATGACCCTGCGGTCGCTGTATCGTCTTTGCAGCCCGCCAGCACTACGCATAGCACTGCCAGCAGGACTCCTGTTATATGTCTTGTTTTCATTCTTGTGCCAACAGACTGTTGCAGAAGTTCAAGTATTCCGTGCGGTTCTCGCCTGCGTAGGGTACTATCGTCTTGCCTGTATTCTGAACGTAATTCAGCAGACGCTGGTTGATGTTCTCCGATGCCAGTATCACCGCGTCCGAGTAATCCACAGCCAGGCGCATCAGGTCTTCGTAGCCCACCGGCAATCCTGCAATACTACGCACATCACTTTTCTTCACACCGTCAATCAGCAACTTTTCCGCAAATTTTGTGCCAAAAGGAGTATTGTACTCTTGGTCGTCCAGCGACAATATCACTTTCGTGTCGTGGAAGAACGGCGTATCTGCGTATGCTCTCTTCACATACAATGGCGCCAGAGCCGCCATCCAGCCCGAACATACGATGATGTCGGGCGTCCAGCGCAACTTCTTCATCGTCTCCAAAGTGCCGCGCGCAAAGAATATACTCCGCTCGTCGTTGTCGGCAAACTCCTTGCCCTCAGGGTCTTTGCAGCCCTTGCGACGGTGAAAATAGTCGTCATTGTCAATAAAGTATATCTGGATATGTGCCGATTGGATACTGGCTACCTTTATCAGCAGCGGGTGGTCGGACTCGGAGATAATCAGGTTGATGCCCGACAACCGTATCACTTCATGCAACTGGTTCCTGCGCTCGTTGATTTCACCGAACTTGGGCATGAACGTGCGTGTCTCGTATCCATTGGCTTGAAACAACTCCGGCAACTGGCGGTTAAGCATCCTTATGGGCGTCTCTTGGTCCAAAAACGGGTATATCTCCTGCGAGATAAACAATATACGATTCGGCTCTTTCATACTCATATTTTTTTTGATGAAACATTATTTCTCGCTACAAAGGTACGAAAAAAAAACGATATTTCCATAAAAATTGTGCTTTTTTTATGATTTTCGTGTTATTCGTGTTCTGTCTTTTGTGTTTTTACCTCCTTGACAGAGTCGTATGAATATCGGGTTAAGAGTATAACATTAGTATGTGATTAGTATGTGATTAGTATGTTATTAGTATGTGATTAGCGGGAGGATACCGAGAGGATGTCAATAGAGTTATTGACTGCTAACCATTACTTTTTTTGCTTACGTGCGAAAAAAACACTACTTTTGTCGTCGTTATGATTGGCATTTTCGATAGTGGTTATGGCGGCTTGACTATCCTCCGTGAGATTCGCCGCGTGCTGCCGATGTACGATTATCTGTACCTCGGCGACAATGCGCGTGCGCCTTATGGCACGCGCTCTTTTGAGGTTATCTACGAATACACTCTCCAGGCGGTACGCTACCTTTTCTCACAGGGGTGCAGTCTCATCATCTTGGCGTGCAATACCGCCAGTGCCAAGGCACTGCGCACTATCCAACAGCATGACATCAACCCCGACTGCCTGCGTGTTCTCGGAGTTATTCGCCCGACGGCGGAACTCGCACCTGCTTGCACGCGCACGGGACATATAGGAGTTCTCGCCACCCCCGGCACGGTGTCTTCGGAGAGTTACGTGCTCGAACTGCACCATCAAGCCCCCGATGTGGTGGTTACGCAGCAGGCATGCCCCATGTGGGTGCCGCTCATTGAGGCGGGCGAACATACCCATGCGGGAGCGGACTATTTTGTAGAGAAGTACATCTCCCTGCTCCTTGCGAAAGACCCTCTGATAGATACCGTTATCCTCGGCTGTACCCATTATCCGCTTCTGCAACCCAAAATAGAGAAGTGTGTGGCAGGCAAGGGCATCACCGTCATACCGCAAGGCGAAATTGTGGCGCGCAGTCTGGAGGATTACCTCTCCCGTCACCCTGACATAGCGCAGCGTGTCGCTACGCCGCAGGGCGCGTCTTCGTTACATTCTCCCCGCCTTGGGCAGGTTACATACCTGACCACGGAGTCTGCTGACAAGTTCATAGACTCTGCTTCGCTGTTCCTGTCCGAACCCGTCACCGCTCGGCATATCGAACTGTAGCATGGCTTGTGCCTTGCTTCGGTTTTGAAAAAAGAGACGGTATATTGTGTATATTGCGGAAAAGCAGTAATTTTGTGCCTTGTCCTTGTTAAAGATATTTCGGACAAGGGAATAAACAGGATAATTAACCCATTAAAATACGATATTGTGAAAACAAACTACCTCAAATCGAGGCATATAGGCCTCGCGGAAGACGAGCAGAAGCAAATGCTCGCGGAGATTGGTGTGAACAGCATGGACGAGTTGATAGCCCAGACTATGCCCAAAGACATTCTGCTGCAAGAGCCTTTGGACTTGGATGAGCCCCTTACGGAGCAGGAACACCTCAACACGATGTACCAGATGGCACAGAAAAACCAAATGTGCCGCTCGTATATCGGCCGTGGTTGGTATGGTGCCATCACGCCTGCCGTTATCCAGCGCAACATCTTGGAGAACCCCGTATGGTACACCTCCTACACCCCCTATCAGGCAGAGGTGAGCCAGGGCCGGTTGGAGGCGTTGTTTGTTTTCCAGACTATGATTAGCGACCTCACGGGTCTGCCATTGGCAAACTGCAGCCTGCTTGATGAGGCAACGTCGGCAGCGGAGGCTGTGACGATGATGCGCAATCTGCGCAGCCGTGACATGGTGAAGAACAACGTACGCAAAGTGTTGGTAGATAATCGCATTTTCCCGAATACCTTGAGCGTGATGCGCACCCGTGCAGCAGGACAGGACATCGAATTGGTGATAGCGAACTACGAGCAGGTCAATGCCGAGTGGCTGGTCAAGGAAGGTTCCTTCTTTGGCGCGATAGTGCAACTACCAAACGCAGACGGTTCGATAGAGGACTACAGCGCATTTATTGCCGACTGCCACGCCGCAGGTATGAAGGTGACTGTGATAGCCGACCTTATGGCTATGGCACTCCTCAAACCATTGGACGCTGACATCGTGTGTGGTACTGCACAACGTTTCGGCTTGGCTATGGGCTTCGGTGGTCCTACGGCAGGCTATATGGCTACGCGCGATGAGTACAAGCGTGAGTTGCCCGGGCGTATCATCGGCTTGAGCAAAGACGCTTACGACCACCCTGCATACCGTTTGGCACTCCAGACACGCGAGCAGCATATCAAACGTGAAAAGGCTACCTCCAACATCTGTACGGCAGAGGCTTTGTGCGCTGTGATGGCAGGTATGTATGCCGTTTATCACGGTGCGGCAGGTATTCGCGAGATTGCCGAGGGCATTCACGGCAAGGCTGTGTACCTGAGCGAGATGCTGCAGGCATACGGTTTCGAGCAGGAGAATACGGAGTTCTTCGACACCCTGAAGATTCGTCCTACAGGCGACATCACTGTTGAGCGCGTGCGCGGTGTGGCAGAAGAGATGGGTATCAATCTCTATTATGACGCGGAAGGTTGGATTGGGTTGAGCATTGACGAGACCGTCACGGTGGATGATATGAACGATATCATCGACCTCTTTGCCCAAGCAAGTGGCAACATGGCGCAGTACGAAGACTCGGAGGAGGCATTCCGCAACCTGTGGGCAATCGCTGAGGAGAAGGTGCGTCCGGTGGACTATTTGCAGGCAGATGTATTCCGTCTCTATCACACAGAGACAGAGATGATGCGCTATATCAAACGTCTTGACCGCAAGGATATCAGCCTCACGCATACGATGATTCCGTTAGGCAGTTGTACCATGAAGTTGAATCCTGCATCGGCCATGATACCCGTTACTTATCCGGGCTATATGAATGTGCATCCGCTGGCTCCCGCCAACCAAGTGGAGGGTTACCGCGAGGTGTTGGAAGACTTGGAGCAGCAGTTGGCTACCATCACGGGCTTTGCGGCTTGCAACCTGCAGCCGACTTCGGGTGCGGCAGGCGAATATACGGGCTTGGTAACGATTCGCGAGTACCTGCACCGCCAAGGTCAGGCACAGCGTAATATCCTCCTCATCCCCGCTTCGGCGCATGGTACGAACCCCGCTTCGTGCGTGCAGGCAGGCTTCACGCCGCTGGTAGTGAAGTGCGATGAGAATGGTAATACCGACCTTGCCGACTGGCGTGAGAAAGCCGAGACCAACCGTGAGCACCTGGCAGGATGTATGATTACCTATCCTTCGACACACGGTATCTTCGAGATGACCATCCGCGAGATGTGCCAAATCATTCACGACTGCGGCGGTCAGGTATATATGGACGGTGCGAACATGAACGCCCAGATTGGCTATACCAACCCCGGTTTCATCGGTGCGGACGTGTGCCACCTCAACTTGCATAAGTCGTTTGCCAGCCCTCATGGCGGTGGCGGTCCCGGTGTGGGTGCTATCTGCTGTGCCAAGCATCTGGCAGACTGCATGCCTACCTGCGACCACAACCGCGTATCGAGTGCCCTCTACGGTAACGCGAATATGGCACTTATCTCCTACGGCTATATCCGAATGATGGGTGAGGAGGGGCTTCGCGAGTCCACGGCAGCCGCTATCCTGAGTGCCAACTATATGGCATCGAAACTGAAAGATGCGTACGGCATTGTCTATACGGGTGTGAACGGGCGCGTAGGGCATGAGTTGATTCTCGACTGCCGTCAGTTCCACGCCATCGGTATCACCGAGGGCGACATCGCCAAGCGTCTGATGGACTTCGGTTACCACGCACCAACGCTGTCATTCCCTGTGCATGGCACGCTGATGGTGGAGCCCACCGAGAGCGAGAGCAAGCACGAGATAGACCAGTTTATTGACGCCTTGCTGACTATCCGTGCCGAGATAGCCGCCGTAGAACGCGGTGAGGCTGATGCCAAGGACAATGTACTGCTCAATGCACCGCACCCTGAGTATGAGGTAGTTGCCAACGAATGGCATCACCTGTATAGCCGTGAGCAAGCCGCTTACCCGACCGAGTGGGTACGCAGCAACAAGTTCTGGATTCCTGTTGCCCGTGTGGACAACGGATGGGGTGACCGTAACCTGGTTGCCAAGTTCCTACAGAACAACTAATACACATCGGCACCTTACTTCTCCTTATTATATAAGGTGGGGTAGGGTGCTGTGTTTTAATTTGCAAATTTGTAAATTGTAACCAAATTTATGACCCAACCTATTGACGAATTGCAAAAGAAACTGCGCCGCAGTAAGTACAAACACGCTATCTTGGAGGCGAAGGAACTATTTGTTATCGCTATCGCCACCATCCCTTATGCGCTGGTAGTCAATCAGATATTGGTGCCTCATGCCATCGTGGGCGGAGGATTGACCGGTATATGCGAGATTATCTACTTTGCTACGGGTACGGTGGTGCCGATATGGCTCAGTTCGTTGGTAATCAATATTATATTGCTGATTATTGCCATCAAGGTGGTAGGTTGGAAGTTCTGTATCCGGTCTATTTACGGAGTCTTTTTCCTGACGCTGTGGCTGAAGTTGGTGCCCACGGCAAGTGCGCCTCTGTTGTCCGACCCGTTTATGGCAGTTATATTGGCGGGTCTGTTCAATGGTTGTGGCTTGGGCTTGGTGTTTCTCAACAATGGTAGCACGGGTGGTACCGACATCGTGGCGATGATTGTACACAAGTTCCGTCAGGTGCCGTTGGGGCGCGTATTGCTAATGTGCGATATGATTACTATCTCGTGCGCGTATTTCCTGCCGGAGGTGCACAGTATTGAGAAAGTGCTGTTCGGTTTGTGCTACACATTTATGTGCTCCAATGCCGTGGACTGGACTATGGGGCGTGCCCGTCAGTCGGTGCAATTCTTCATTTTCTCTGCCAAGTATGAGGAAATCACCAAGGCTATTCTCACCGAGATGCGCCGTGGCGTGACGCTGATTGACGGCGAAGGCGGCTATACACGCCAGCCTATCAAGATTATCACCGTCATGGCGAAGAGGAGTGAGAGTAGCAAGATATTCCGTATTGTACGCGAGATTGACCCCGATGCTTTTGTCAGCGAGAGCCAAACAAAGGGCGTGTTCGGGCAGGGCTTTACCGATATACGGGAACACGCGTAAGATGTACGATTTATGAATTGACGATTTGCAAATTTATTTTGGCATTTAGTGGATTTGTTCATAGTGCATTACCGGATGTCCAAATAACGATAAATCGTAAATAGCCCCAAATCGTACATACATTCGTAAATCGTAAATAAGAAAATCGTAAATAACCTATGTCTGATACCAAACAACACACGCAACCCACTATGGGTGAGCGGGGTATGTCGTCCTACATCATCGGCGATGCCGGCGGTAGCAAGTGGAAGACCATTCGCGAGTATGTGTTTATCGTGCTGGCATTGTTTCCTTTTGCCCTGATGGTCAATTGGATATTTGTGCCGCAGAACGTAGTCGGAGGTGGCTTGACGGGTATCTGTTCCATCATCTTCTATGCCACACAGGGAGCGTTTCCGTCATTGTTTCCCGAGTATGGCGGGGCTATCCCTATCTGGCTCAGTTCGCTGACTATCAACGCGGTACTGCTTGTGGTTGCCATCATTACGGTGGGCTGGAAGTTCTGTATCCGCACTATTGTGGGCGTGTTGGCATTGGCATTCTGGTACCGCGTCATACCCTTGCGCGAGACACCTCTTATAGAAGACCCTGTGTCGGCTTGTTTAGTTGGCGGCGTGGTGTTCGGTATGAGTCTGGGTATCGTGATGCTCAACAACGGGTCGTCGGGTGGAACGGATATCCTCGCGATGATTATCAACAAATACAAGGATGTCAGTCTGGGGCGCGTGATGGTGCTGTGCGACGCGATTATCATTGCCAGCAGTTATTTCCTGCCTGTGCCGGAGAATTTCTATACGCCCGGTATGGACGTGGCAGACTTCAAAATCAAGCGCATATTGTACGGACTTTGCATGACCGTCAGTTACACAGCAGCCGTGGACTGGATAATATCGCGTCTGCGTCAGTCGGTGCAGTTCTTTATCTTCTCCACCAAGTACGACGAGATTGCTACAGCCATCAATCAGACTGTGGGGCGGGGTGTGACTGTGCTGGACGGAACGGGGTGGTACAGTCAGCAACCCATTCGCGTTGTGACCGTACTCGCCCGCAAACATGAAAGCCAACTCATCCTGCATATAATCAAGAAGATAGACCCTAATGCATTTGTCAGTCAGACCAACGTGTCGGGCGTGTTCGGTAAGGGGTTTGATGCTATCAAAGTGAAATAGCATAGCCACACCGACCCTATCGGCAATGTCTGTCCTTATGTCGGAGGTACCTTTGCCTCCGCCGAGGGAGACACGGATGCCTCCTCCACTACCCTCACGGGCAGTATTCGTACGTCAAAGAACACGGGCTGCTTACGTCTGCAGCCTACCGGATTCAACACCTTGAATCACGATGCAAAGATACTACAAAGACGGAAGTCGTTGAGCATTTTTGTCACTTTCTGTCACTTTCCGTCGCGATTTGACGTTATTTGTCACTTTCCGTCACTTTTTGTTACTTTCTGTCACTTTTCTTTTATAAACAATTATACCACAATGCAATACAGCACCATTACCAACAAAAAAGGAATCCAAGTCATGACTACGCGAGAGATGCAACCCATTTCGCCCACGGGGCTCATAGGCCCCCCCCCCCCGCGTAGTCCCCATGGTTAGCACCTAACCATAATAATAAACACTAAAATCTCCAAAACCTTTATGCGGACAACATGTCCGCGTTGATATGACAAACACTAACGAGTAAAAACCAAAACCTGCTTTGCAGCCCGCAAAATGACCTATACGCCAAAAAATAGCGGCTGTCTAACAAGTGTAGGCAGCCGCTATGCTGATGGTATGTATCACGATATTTTATAACGTTAATCTTTTTTGCTAAAAAATATCCCTTGCTATCCATAGGCTATCCACTCGTTATCCTCTCGTTGAAACTCACCAAAAATCGGTCTATAGGTCATTTTGCAGGCTGCGATATGGTCTAATGTCCGATGAATAGGGC
>SAMEA104315439__coassemble_755_pt1 | contig 11481 bp, 8 predicted proteins | sample SAMEA104315439__metabat2_low_PE_016 | metagenome-assembled genome bin SAMEA104315439 (sample SAMEA104315439) | gut metagenome | biome: Monkey gut; feature: monkey-associated habitat; material: faeces | place: China | collected 2013 | reverse complement strand
GGAAGCTGATGGAGGTCTGTCCCAACCCGAGTGCGATGTCGAACACGACGCATTGCTTCGTGGCAGTGGGGGTGGAGCGGGTGGCCGATCCGCATCTTGATGCGACCGAGGAGCTGAGCGTGATATTCAGGAGCCGAGAGGAGGTGAAGCGGATGCTTGCGCAGGATGAGATTTGCCAGGCGCTGATGGTGGCTCCGCTCTATAAATACTTCATGGAGCAAAGCGAAGGGAAAGCATAATGTCTTTTTGACTGGCTGTTGGGAGGATAGCGTCTTCCCGACGCACGCTGACCGGCGTCGGGAAGACGTTGGAGTTTATTTTATTTGATACCGTTACGCTTCAGGAGCGCGTCGATCGTGGGCTCTTGGCCACGGAAACGCTTATAAAGTTCGGCGGGATCCTCGGTGCCACCCTTCGAGAGGATGTTGTCGCGGAAGGAGCGAGCTACCTCCTTGTTGAAGATGCCCTTCTGCTTGAAGAGCGAGAAGGCGTCGGCATCGAGCACCTCGGCCCACTTGTAGCCGTAGTAGCCTGCGGCATAACCACCTGAGAAGATGTGTCCGAACTGTGTACCCATCAAGGCGCCCTCCACTTCGGGCACGATCACGGTCTTTGCCCATGCCTGCTTCTCGAAGGCGGCCACGTCGCCCGTGAAGGGCTGTTCGAGGGTGTGCCATGCCATGTCGAGGTAGCAGAACGAGAGTTGGCGCACGCACGCATAAGCAGCGTGGTAGGTGTTGGACGCCTGAATCTTGTCAATCAGTTCCTGCGGGATGGTCTCGCCCGTCTGATAATGCTTGGCAAAGGTGTCGAGGAACTCCTTCTCGCTGAGGAAGTTCTCGTTGAACTGCGAGGGCAACTCGACAAAGTCGCGGGGTACGCTGGTGCCCGAGAGAGCCGAATACTGGCACTTGGTGAGCATGCCGTGGAGGGCATGACCGAACTCGTGGAGGAAAGTCTCCACCTCATCGTAGGTGAGCAGAGCGGGCTTGTCAACCGTTGCGCGGGTGAAGTTCATCACGTTGACGATGTGCGGACGGTGGTCTTTCTTGCCCTCGCGGTACTGCGGCTGGAAGTCGTTCATCCATGCGCCGCCACGTTTGCCGTCACGCGGGTGGAAGTCGCAATAGTACACAGCGATGAAGTTGCCTTTCTGGTCGAAGACATCGTAAGCCGACACCTCAGGATTGTACACCTGAATATTCTTGTTCTCCTTGAAAGTCAGTCCGTAGAGGCGTTTTGCGAGACCGAAGACGCCTTGCTTTACGTTCTCGAGTTCAAAATAGGGGCGGAGTACATCGTCGGAGATGGCGTATTTCTCCTCTTTGAGTTGCTTGGAATAGAAACTCCAATCCCACGGTTGGAGCGTGGTATAAAAGCCGTGTGCGGTGGCAAACTCCTGCAGTTCAGCCACTTCCTGACGTGCTACGGGCATGTAGTTCTCGCGCAGTTGGTCGAGGAACGACATGACGGTCTCCTGATTGTCAGCGCAGGTCTTGTAGAGCGACTTCTCAGCGTAGTTGCGCTTGCCGAAGAGTTTTGCCAACTCAAGGCGCGTGTTGGCTATGTCAATGATTACCTGTGTGTTATCAAACTCGCCACCAATGCAACGGCTGTTGTATGCCGTATAGAGTTCGCGGCGCAGGTCGCGGTTGGCGCAGTCTTGCATCACGGGGATGTAGGTGGTGGGCTTGAGATTGAGCAGCCAGCCCTCTTTGCCTGCCTTCTCAGCGTTGGCACGGAGCATGGCTTTGGTGTCGTCGTTGATACCGGCGAGGTCTTCCTCACGGGTGACGAGCATGGTCCAAGCGTTGGTGGCTTTGAGCACGTTCTGACCATAGGTGAGCGTGAGTTTGCTCAGGCGTGCCGACAGCTCGCGATAGACCTGTTTGTCCTCGGGACTGAGGTTGGCACCGTTGTTGGCGAAAGACTCGTAGATGTCATCAAGCAGTTTTGCCTGCTCCTTGTTGAGGTGGAGCGAGCCGCGCTGGTCGTACACCGCCTTGATGCGCTGGAAGAGTTTCTCGTTCAGGCGGATAGTAGCGGAGTACTCCGACATCTTGGGCGAGAGTTCCATCTCAATCTGCTGGAGTTGCTCGTTGGTCTCCGCGTGGGTGAGGTTGTAGAAGCAGCCTGCCACGATGGAGAGGAGTTGTCCCGATTTCTCGTACGCCTCGATGGTGTTTTGGAACGTCGGTGCCGCAGGGTTGTTGGCGATGGCATCAATCTCCGCCAAGCCTTGTTTCATTCCCTCCTCGAAGGCGGGCATGTAGTGCTCAGGACGAATCTCGTTGAAGGGATACGTCTGGTGTGGGGTCTTCCAGTTCTTGTAGTCGAAGAACGGATTGGTCTCAGCCATCGCCGAGACGGAAACTGCAATAGCAGCCATAGCAATTAAAAGTTTCTTCATTTATTTATTGGTTTGTTGTTTAGTCAATGGTTAATTGGTTCAAGGATAAGGGTGCCAAAGGAGGCAGGCAGGTGGAAGTTGGGACGCTCGAAAGTGACGGGTGCCCAACTCAAGTAGTGGGGTTCGGAGGTGAGGTCGCCACACTTGTAGAAGTTGCCGCGGAGAGCAACAGACCGGTTAAGCATAACAGGCGTGATGCCCAACAGCGACAAGGGGATGCCTACGGTGAGGGACCAGCAGAAGTCGCCATCGCGGAAGTCGAAGGGGGCGGATTCCAGAGAGATGACGTGTAGAGATGGTGCACTATCCTGAGACAAGACTTTGCTATCCTCAGACGAGTGGCGCAGGATGCTTTGCAACTCGTCGGGGGTGAGGCGGTGGACGTCTTCGGATTTGGAGATGCGGTGCGAGGCATTGCATACGCCTACACAGTTGAACTCAAAGTTGAAATAACGGGATCGGTCGGCATTGGTGACAAAAAACTCCACGCAAGAGTCCTCGTTCACGTGCTCGAGGTCATGGGTGTGCATCGCGCGCAGTCCCCTACCCTGCACATCAAAACGCACGAAGAGCATAGTACCCGTATGGGCAAGGTGCAGAGCCGTAACGGGACGGGCAGGGAAAGTGTCGCGCCAATCCACACAATCAATATGCCCACAGGGCGGCATGGTTGACAGCACCTTTGCCACTTCAGCGATAGCAAGCGGCTGAAGATTAGGCAAACAGGGTATGTGCATCGGCTCCGGCATACTATTTCCCTCCACGCAACAGATTGACAGCCCCCGACAACTGATAGACACCTATCATGCTGTCGCTCTGCTTCCTGATTGCCCGTTTGTAGGCAGGTTTGATGGTATATTTGGCATTGGGTGCGGCATCTGTGCCCAAGGCGCGAATGACGTAGTAGTATGCTCCCTCGGGCGCAGGCTGACCGTTGATGGTGCCATCCCAGCCTCTTGCGGGGTCACTCCACTGATATACGAGCATGCCCCAGCGATTATAGACCCAACAATGGAACTCCTTGAGCGACCTGTACGCCACGCGAAACTCATCGTTGGTGCCATCGCCGTTGGGCGTGAACACGTTGGGAACCAACAACATAGACTCGCTGATGGAGATGGTGAACTCCACCGAGTCCAAGGCACAATGCGTGTTGCTGACATCCACCACGGCACGATAACTGCCTGGTTCGGAGAAGGTGTAGCGGTGCTCTGCATCGGCACGCTTGACAAGCAGCGACGAGCCCTTGTAGATACGCCACTGGTAGTACTCGGCATTGAGTCCGTTGGCGCGAAACTGCACCTCCAATGGCGCGGACATACTGAGAATGTCGCCTTTGTCGTAGGGGCGGTTGACCTCATTGCTCAACTCGCCTTTGGCACCGCGCGTGGTGGTGATGGTGACGGGGTGCGCTTTCAATGCAATTGGTTCATAGACAGGTGAATAGAGCGTATCCGCAGGCAAGTCCAACTGCTGCGCGAGGAGGTCGTAGATAGCAAAGTCGGTTTGCACGGCAGGTGCGCCGACGGTCATGGACGTCTTGAAGTGCTGTTCGTCGGTGGCAATAGAATCTGCCCAAGCCTCGTTGGAATCATCCCACGCCGCATCGCGATAAGATATAAGGCACGTACGCGCGTACGTGCGCGAGAGCCCGTTGGGGCGGCGGTAGGTCATCGCAGGGACTGTGCCAGTGAGCGTCAACCGTGTCTCGCTGCATTGCAAATCCGCGCTGATGTCCGTGATTTGCGGTCGTAGGCTATCGTAGTCGAATACCCAGAAGATTTCGCGGATATTGCCAGATTTGAGCATATACCCGCCTTGTTCTACATCAAAATCCGTCATTCCTGTCGGTGTTGCCGAGACGGACTTCTGAATAGAGGTGGTTATGATTGACCTAGTCGTATCCGGCAAGCGATATATGTCCACATCACCTGTTAGTCTAACGATTCGTATCTGCGGTTTGGAGGCAAACAGCAACAGCGTATCACCCTCGTTGAGCAACTGCACAGCCTTGCCTACACACTCGACGTGCAAGGCGTGGAGCGGCAAAGCAAGCATCAATAATATGCCGATAATGTTTCTTTTCATTTGTTCAAAAACTATACCTATCCACCCGCTATCCTCTTGTTATCCTCCTATATAAGTCCATACGTAAATACGGAAAACAAAAGCCTAATTTCTATCCTTGACGGGGGTTTTCGGGAAGACGATCCAGAAAGATACGGCTACGAAGAGGGCGAAAGCGGCGAAAATATACCAGCTGGTTTGCCAGCCCTGCCAGATAGTCATGGCACCTTGTGCGGTCACATCCTCAGCGTAAACGAAGTGATTGACAATGGCTTGCGCGGAGAGCGTGCCGATGGTGGCACCGAAGCCGTTAGTCATCATCATAAACAGACCCTGTGCACTGGAACGGAGTTGCACATCCGCCTCCTGATCTACGTAGAGCGAGCCCGAGATATTGAAGAAATCAAAGGCAAAACCATAGACTATGCAACTGAGAATGAACAAGATAACGCCCGGGAAGCCAGGGTTGCCGAGTCCGAAAAGTCCAAAACGCAATACCCATGCGAACATAGCCATAAGCATGACATTCTTGATGCCGAACCGCTTGAGGAAGAACGGGATGCAGAGGATGCACAGGGCTTCGCATATCTGCGAGATGGAGATGAGCATGTTGGCATGCTGTACGCCAAAGGTGTCGGCGAACTCGGAGATGGCTTCAAAACTGGTAATGAACGGGTTAGCGTAACTATTGGTCACCTGCAGGCACATGCCGAGCATCATAGAGAAGATGAAGAAAATCGCCATTTTCTTCTGTTTGAACAGTTTGAAAGCCTCCAACCCAAGCGCCTCGGCAACGGATTTGGCAGCCACCTTGCCCTTGATGGGGCATGCGGGGAGCGTGAGGGCGTAGAGGGCGAGCAGGATACTGAGTCCGCCGCTGACCATGAATTGCAGGCTGGTTTTCTGGAAACCGCAGAGGTCCACAATCCACATGGTGGCGATGAAACCGACCGTTCCGAAGACGCGGATGGGCGGGAAATCCTTGACGGTATCGAGCCCCGCCTGACCGAGTGCGGTGTACGCCACGGAGTTGCTGAGGGCGATGGTGGGCATATAGAACGCCACGGATACGGTGTAGAGCGTAAAGAGCGCAGCGAACTGAATATCAGCACCATACATGATACCATAGACACTGGTGGCAGCCATGAACAGACCTGCCATGGCGTGGCAGATGCTCAGCAGTTTCTGCGCAGGAATCCAGCGGTCCGCCACGATACCCATGAGGGCGGGCATGAAGAGACTGACGATACCCTGAATGGAATAGAACCAGCCGATATGCGTCGCCAAGCCGTGGTTGGCAAGGTAGGTGCCCATGGATGTGAGGTACGCTCCCCAAACAGCATATTCGAGGAAGTTCATGACGATAAGTCGTAGTTTGACGTTTTTCATTGGTTTATAAGTTGATATGTTTATAAGTTTATGCGTTGATGCGCGGTTGAAACGGGTTGACGGGTTGAATTGGCAGATGCGTGGCTGCGGTTAGAACTCGCTGGTGAAGTGGAACGTGATGTGCTTGTAGTCGTTCTGCGCCATCTGGAGGACGTATGAGGAGTCCGCCATGAAGACATCGCGCCCGTCTTTGTCGGTAGCCATGTACTGGGCTTTGCGCTTTTTGAACATCTCGAGTTCGGCATCATCGTCGGACTCAATCCAGCAGGCTTTGTACATCTGGAGCGGCTCCCAACGGCATTTCGCCTGGTATTCGTGCTCGAGGCGGTACTGAATGACCTCGAACTGGAGTTGCCCCACCGTACCGATGATGCGGCGCCCGTTCATCTGGCTGACGAACAACTGCGCCACGCCCTCGTCCATGAGTTGGTGAATGCCCTTGTCGAGTTGCTTTTGCTTCATGGGGTCGGCATTCTCGATGTACTTGAACATCTCGGGCGAGAACGACGGCAAGCCCTTGAAATGCAGGTTTTCGCCCGAAGTGAGGGTGTCGCCAATCTTGAAATTGCCCGTGTCGGGGAGACCGATGATGTCGCCCGCAAAGGCTTCGTCCACCGTCTCCTTGCGCTGCGCCATGAAACACGTGGGGGCGGAAAAACGCATTTGGCGGTTCTCGCGCACGTGTTTATAATAGGTGTTGCGCAGGAATTTGCCCGAGCAAATCTTGAAAAAGGCTATGCACGAGCGGTGGTTGGGGTCCATGTTGGCGTGAATCTTGAAGCAGAATCCCGTGAAGTTGTCCTCCATCGGGTCCACGCGGCGTTCGATGGCGTCCACGGGGCGCGGCGAAGGGGCTATCTGCACGAAGCACTCCAGCAACTCCTTGACACCGAAGGTGTTAAGGGCGGAGCCGAAGAACACCGGCGCGAGGTCGCCCGCAAGATACTGCTCTTTGTCGAAGGGGTTGTACACGCCGCTGATGATTTCGAGGTCGGACTGCAGTTTCTCGGCGTCCGCATCGCCGATAAGGGTGGCGATTTGCGGATCTGTAACATCGTCAAAACGCAGAGATTCAGTCACATGCGTCTTGTCGGGCGTATAGAGGTCAAGCGTGGATTGGAAGATGTTGTACACGCCCTTGAAGCGTTGCCCCATGTTGATTGGCCACGACAGCGGGCGCACGTGAATGCCCAGTTCGCTCTCCACTTCGTCGAGGAGGTCGAAAGGGTCCTTGCCCTCGCGGTCCATCTTGTTGATAAACACCATGACAGGCGTCTTGCGCATGCGGCAGACCTGCATCAACCGGCGCGTCTGCGTCTCCACACCCTTGGCGGCGTCGATGACGATGATGACGGAATCCACCGCGGTGAGGGTGCGGAAAGTGTCCTCCGCGAAGTCCTGGTGACCCGGGGTGTCGAGGATATTGATGTGGAAAAACTCCCCCGCCCCCCTCAAAGAGGGGGTACTACCAGCATCTGAAAGCCCCTCCTTTGGAGGGATTAGGGTTGGTTTGTAGTCGAATCCCATCACCGAAGTCGCCACTGAGATGCCACGCTGCTTCTCTATTTCCATCCAGTCGGAGGTGGCAGTCTTGCGTATCTTGTTGGATTTCACGGCACCCGCCACATGAATAGCCCCTCCGTATAGAAGCAGTTTCTCTGTGAGCGTGGTCTTACCCGCATCGGGGTGACTGATAATCGCAAACGTGCGACGGCGAAGTATTTCCTGTTGGTCTGTGTTGTTGAGCATGAAACTGATGTCCGTTTTTATGCGCGGACAGCGTGCAAAGGTACTATTTTTTGCCAAAATATACAAATCATATCTGTTTGCACATTCAATTTATTCGTTTTTGGGAGTGGTCTTTGTATCAAAAAGCAGTATATGCCATTAGTTCTTAACAACTCTGTGGCACAAAGCAATAGATATTAATTTTTTCCTCGAATTAATATGCCCGATTGTTGTGCATATCAAATCTTTTCCGTACCTTTGTCGCAGTTTTCTTGGAGGGCGCGTACTGTACCCCCTTCGGAACATACAAATGGTATCATACTTATTACTTTATTTATTTCTTGCATTAGGTATCTCGTTTCTGTGTAGCGTGTTGGAATCGACCCTAATGTCCACTACATTATCTTACATCAATCTGCGTGAGGAAGAGGGTTACAAGCCCGCCACGCTGATGAAACGCTACAAAACAGAGACAGAACGCCCTCTGGCTGCTATCCTGTCGCTCAACACCATAGCCAACACCGTAGGTGCGGCAGGCGTGGGACAGCAGGCATCGCAAGTGTTTGGTAACCAATGGTTCGGCTTGGCAAGTTTCACCATGACGCTGCTCATACTGGTGTTCTCGGAGATTATCCCGAAGACCATCGGCACCACCTATTGGAAGCAACTCATGGGCTTTGCGGCACATGTGATACGCGTTCTCATAGTGGTGATGTTCCCTATAGTCAAGTTAATCGAACTCATTTCGCGTCTGTTCCCCGAACCCGACGAGGCTTCCGTGAGCCGTGAAGAGGTGGTCGCCATGGCAAACGTGGGCGAAGAAGAGGGCGTTATCGAGGAAGACGAGAACAAAATCATCCGCAATGTGATGCGTCTCAACGAGGTCAAGGCTTACGAAGTGATGACCCCGCGCGTGGTGGCGGCTACCGCTCCCGAGAAGATGACGCTCAAGGAGTACTACGACAGCGACCGCTACGACCACTTCTCGCGCATCCCGGTCTATGCCGATTCGCCGGAGTTCATTACGGGCTATGTATTGCGCGACGATGCACTTGAAGAACTTACCGAAGACCACTTCAAGAAAACATTGGGTGAGATAAAACGTCCGCTACCGTTCTTCCAAGAGGAGATGAATGTGAATGACATCTTCGACAAGATGCTCAAGGAGAAGTCGCAGATTGGTGTCATCATCGACGAGTACGGGTGCTTCCAGGGAATCTTGACGCTGGAAGACGTGATAGAGACTATCTTCGGACTCGAAATCATAGATGAGATGGACGTTGTGCCCGACATGCAGGCGTATGCCCGCGAGCGTTGGCAGCAGCGTCAGAAACGCTACAAGCCGTTGTCTGCTAAGGAAAATGCATCAGCCCAAGAAACATCTATGAAAGGGACCATATAAGGCATTTTGCTAAATGAGAGTTTGCAATTTGAATTTTGTGGGCATTTTTCGGGGGACAGAGATTTGGTCAGGTCGCGAAAAAACAGTAATTTTGCAACCGAATTTGAGGGGAGTCCACAAGGGGAAGGGACATTAATGGTCGGCAATAGAAAGAAAGGAACATTAATTGCCACGAATGAGCCATTAATTTCCTGAGTAGGTGGTTGCTTTGAGGAGAGGAGACATAAGATAACATCTATACAAATAGGTGCATGGAAATGATTTCCTAAGAGGAAGTTCGTAGCCCGTCCGTCCGCGTGAGCGATTGTTCGAGGTTATAGTCGTGGTAAAAAGCGAACATGTACAGAAGCCTATCTATTACCCGTAGAGGGGCTTCTTTTTGTGCGAAGACCTCCCCTACCCCCTCCAAAGGAGGGGATAACAACGAGACCATATAAATAATAAGGAACAAGAGATAATGAATATGAATACGGATTTGTATGTGGATTTTATGCGACGGTACGGGACGCTGACGGCGGAAGCGGAGGCGGACTTGCGGGGGCGTGTGCAGGCTTTGCAGCGCGCCAAAGGGCAGACCATCATCCGCACAGGGCAAGTGGCAAGCAGTTTCTTCCTTGAGGAAAAAGGGATGGTACGTTCCTATTACCCGTATGATGACAAACAGATTACAATATGGTTTGCCTGTGAGAACGACTCTGCAGTCTCAACATCATCGCTCTTTAACGACCAACCTTCGTGTGAAACGGTGGAGTGCATTGAGGATTGCCGTCTCCTGTACATCACCAACCGCGATTTCCGCGACTTGCGCAACAAGTACGACTGCATCAACACCATCAACCGCAAGATGGTGGAAGAGTTATGTATCGTACTCAACAACCGGATCTACTCGTTCCAAGTGCTGAGTGCCGCAGAGCGTTACCACGAACTGCAAGAGACCGAACCCGACGTGCTACAGCGTGCGCCGCTGCAATATATTGCCTCTTATCTCGGTATCTCGCAGGAGACACTGAGCCGCATACGGCACTGACTTTTTGACTTTTATCAAATCAACGAAACGGAAAAAGCAGTACCTTTGCAGCCGTTTTGCGGTTACGTATAGAACATATAATTATCCGTGTAATTAACCATTAATTCATTAAAGACCAATAAAATAGACATTAAACAAAACAAATCGTATGAGTAAAAAGGTATTTATCTGTATTGCCGTGGTGGCGGGCGCATTGAGTGCATGCCATACAGGCGAACAAGGACAAGAAGAACAAGTGGCACACAACAAGACCATGGTAGTGCAGGCGCAGGACTGCGTAGTGGAAGAGACCTATCCCGCCTCTATCCGCGGACGGCAGGACATCGCTATCATGCCGCAAGTGGCAGGTACACTGACCAAACTATGCGTGGTCGAGGGCGAGCGCGTGCGCAAAGGGCAGGTGCTGTTTATCATTGACCAAGTGCCCTACCGTGCGTCATTAGAGACCGCCGAAGCCAATGTGGAGGTGGCTAAATCGAGTGTCGCCACCGCGGAGTTGGTGTATCAATCCAAGCAGAAACTGTATGCCGACAACGTCATCTCTGACTTTGACCTGCAGACGGCACAGAACAGTTACCTGAGCGCAAAAGCAGGTCTGGCACAAGCCAACGCCGCCCTGGTGATTGCGCGTAACAACCTGAACTACACCGAGGTAAAGAGTCCAAGCGACGGCGTGGTAGGCACCCTACCCTTCCGTGTGGGTGCACTAGTCTCGCCGCAGATGGTCACCCCGCTGACTACCGTGAGCGACAACTCGGTGATGTACGTCTATTTCTCGATGACCGAGAACCAGTGGCTCGCCCTTGCCCGCCAATACGGCAGCAAAGATGCCGCCTTGCGCAATATGCCCGCGGTGTCGTTGATACTAAATGACGGCAGCGAATACACGGAACAGGGTAAGATTGAGACCGTGTCGGGCGTGATTGACCAAGCCACAGGTACCGTCAGCGTGCGTGCCACGTTTGGCAACAAGAACGGTCTGCTCACCTCGGGCGGCGCGGGGAACATCGTCCTCGGCAAGCCGCAGAAGGGTGCGCTCCTTATCCCGCGTACCGCCACCTACGAGGTGCAGGACAAAGTGTTTGTCTATCGCGTAGTGGACGGCAAGACCGTCTCCACCCAAGTGGTTGTCAGCCGTTTGAACGGCGGCAAGGAGTACATCGTCGAGAGCGGCTTGCAGGCAGGGGACACGATTGTGACAGAGGGGGTGGCGCTGCTCAAAGATGGAACCAAATTGACTCCCCCACCCCCCTCAGAGAGGGGGCTCAATAAAAATGAGTGACCTCCCCAACCCCTCCAAAGGAGGGGCTTGCAAAGTGACGGAAAGGATACGGTATGGATACGATGTGAGTAGGATATGCCTACGGTCAGGGTATTGTCAGGGTATTGTCAGGGTATTGTCAGGGTGTCTTACACGGAAAAAGGTTGACTCATAGAATATAAAAAATAAATAAAAGA
>SAMEA104315439__coassemble_717_pt1 | contig 11830 bp, 8 predicted proteins | sample SAMEA104315439__metabat2_low_PE_016 | metagenome-assembled genome bin SAMEA104315439 (sample SAMEA104315439) | gut metagenome | biome: Monkey gut; feature: monkey-associated habitat; material: faeces | place: China | collected 2013 | reverse complement strand
TCTACCGTGTATCAACCGTATATCTACCGTGTATGTACCGTAGTTGTCAGCGTGAGGACAGCGCACAAGAAGCGCACGCAGTGCGCAATTATGAATTAAGAATTATGAATTAAGAGTTAATAGTTACTTACCAGACCGATGAGCCCGATTAGCCTATCGGAATGATGAGCCTAATCGGGCTGATAAGACTAATAGGACGAATGGGGCTAATGAGCCAAATTGGTCAAATAGAAAACCGTCAAATTGTAGAATCAACCTATGAACGTAAAGACTTTTGTGGAGCGGCCGGTGCTGTCGGCAGTCATATCGATTGTGATTGCACTACTGGGCGTCATCGGACTCAAGACGCTCCCTATCGAACAGTATCCCGACATCGCACCGCCGACGGTGATGGTGATGACGCAGTACTTCGGCGCGAGTGCCGAGTCGGTGCAGAAATCCGTCATCGCCCCCCTCGAAGAGGCGATTAACGGCGTCGAGAACATGACCTACATGACCTCCACGGCGACCAATACGGGCTCGGTGGAGATATACGTCTATTTCAAGCAGGGCACCGACCCCGATATGGCGGCGGTGAACGTGCAGAACAAGATTGCAGCGGCAACGGCGCAGTTGCCCATCGAGGTGCGCAACGTGGGCGTACAGGCGTTCAAGCGGCAGACCAGTATGCTGCAGATATTCACCATCTCGTCGCCCGACGACAGTTACGACGAGAACTTCCTAAGTAACTACGTGTATATCAACATCAAGCCCGAAATGCTCCGTATCCAGGGCGTCGGGCAGTTGGTGGTCCTGGGCGGCAGTTACTCGATGCGCGTGTGGATGAAGCCTGACGTGATGGCGCAGTACCGCCTGGTACCGAGCGACGTGACGGCGGCTCTTGCCGAACAGAACATCGAGTCCGCCACGGGCGCGATAGGCGAGCACTCGGCGGAGGCGTACCAGTACACCATGAAGTACAAAGGGCGCCTTCAGACCCCCGAGGAGTTCGGCAACATCGTCATCCGCTCCACACCCGACGGCGAAGTGCTGCGTCTGCGCGACATCGCCGACATCGAACTCGGCATCGAGAGTTACGGCTACTCGGGCACGCAGAACGGGCACCCGGGCATCCAGTGCATGGTGTTCCAGACCGCCGGCTCCAACGCCACGGAGGTGAACAACCAGATTGACGCGCTGCTGGCGGAGGTGCAGAAGAACGCCCCGAAGGGCATCGAAATCACCCAGATGATGAGCAGCAACGACTTCCTGTTCGCGTCCATCAAGAACGTGGTGGTCACGCTGTTGGAGGCTATCTTGCTGGTTATCTTTGTGATACTGCTGTTCTTGCAGGACTGGCGTTCGATGCTCATTCCGTTTGTCAGCATCGCGGTGTCGCTCATCGGCACCTTCGCGTTCATGGTGGTGGCGGGCTTCTCTATCAACCTCATCACGCTGTTCGGACTCGTGCTGGTCATCGGTACGGTGGTGGACAACTCCATTGTGATTGTGGAGGCGGTGCACAGCCGTTTCGACGCGGGCTACAAGAACCCCTTCCAGGCGGCGGTGTACGGCACGAAGGACGTGGCGTTGGCGATTATCACGTCGTCGCTGGTGTTCATGGCGGTGTTCATTCCCGTCAGTTTCATCGGCGGCACGAGCGGCGTTTTCTACCGCCAGTTCGGTCTGACGATGGCAGTGGCAGTGGGTATATCCACCGTCAACGCCCTCACGCTCTGCCCCGCGATGTGCGCGCTGATGCTGCGTCCCAAGCAGACCGACGGCGAGGGACTGACCGGCTATGCGCGCTGGCGTTTCCGCTTCTCGGAGCGTTGGAACCGCGGTTTCGAGCGGCTGGTGGCAGGCTACCAGCGCGGGGCTGACTTCTTCATCCGCCGTCCGTGGCTGAGTTTCGTCATTGCCGTGGCGGGTCTCGGACTGATGGCTCTGCTGATGCGCACCACCAAGACCGGCTTTGTGCCCGAGGAGGACCAAGGCACCGTGATGATTAACGTGGACACCCCTCCCGGCAGTTCGCTGGCGACCACCGACGGGATTATGCGCGAGATAGAGCGGCGCATGATGACCATACCCGAAGTGGCGGAGGTCAACACCACGGCGGGCTACGGACTCATCTCCGGCGAATCCACGGCAGCGGGCTGTCTGATTCTGAAACTTCGCCCGTGGGACGAGCGCACCCGCCGCGACCAGAGCGTGAACGCCGTCATTGACAAGGTCTATGCCCTCACGGCGGACATCAAAGACGCCACCGTCTTCGCCATGGCACCCGCGCAGATTTCGGGCTATGGTACGGGTAACGCATTGGATATCAACCTGCAAGACAAGATGGGCGGCGACATGCAGCAGTTCTACGACTACGCGCAGCAGTTCATCGGTGCCCTCAACGAGCGCAAGGAAATCAGCATGGCGTTCACGTCGTTCAACCTCAATTTCCCGCAGTGGGAGGTGAGCGTCGATGCCGCCAAATGCCAACGCTCGGGCGTCACTGCCAACGAGGTACTCGCCTGTCTGTCAGGTTACTACGGCGGTCAGTACGTCAGCGACTTCAACCGTTTCGGCAAGGTCTATAAGGTGCAAATCATGGGCGACCCCAAGCAGCGCATGGACGAACGCAGCCTCGACAACACCTTTGTCCGTCTCCACAGCGGCGAGATGGCGCCCCTGTCGCAGTTCGTCAGCCTGCGCCGCGTGTATGGTGCCGACAAACTGACGCGCTTCAACATGTACAACTCCATCAGTGTCAGCGCGATGACCGCCGACGGCTACTCGTCGGGCGACGCCATCAAGGCGGTGCACGAGGTGGCAGCGCAGACGCTCCCCGCGCAGTACGCCGTGGATTTCGGCGGCATGACCCGCGAGGAGAGCCAACAGACAGGCAGCGGCACAGCCATGATTTTCCTTATCTGTATCGTGCTTATCTACCTGATTCTCTCGGCTTTATACGAATCTTTCTGGCTCCCGCTGGCTATCATCATCGCCGTTCCCGTGGGCTTGATGGGCTCGTTCCTGCTGACGAAGGTCTGCGGGCTCGAGAACAACATCTACCTCCAGACGGGTGTCATCATGCTCATCGGCTTGCTCAGCAAGACCGCCATCCTCATCACCGAGTATGCTGCCGAGCGCCGCAAGGCGGGCAAGAGCCTCGTAGAGGCGGCTTCGGAGGCGGCTGCCGTGCGTCTGCGACCTATCCTCATGACGGTGCTCACGCTTATTTTCGGTATGCTCCCGCTGGTCATCGCCACGGGTGTCGGTGCCAACGGTAACCGCAGTCTCGGTACGGGCGTGGTCGGCGGCAGTGTGGTCGGCACACTGGCATTGCTCTTCCTCGTGCCCTCGCTGTTTGTGGTCTTCCAGGGATTGCAGGAGAAGTTCAACAAGCACAGAAAGGAGTAACGAAAAAGTGCGTTTTTTTAAGATTGCCCCGTCGCGACCCGACCCTGCCAAAGCCGTGTCAAACAGCAATGGATAGGCAAGGGATACGCAACCTTTGGGCAACCGATACGCAAACCGTAAAAAGTGTCAATTTTTAAGATTCAGAACAAATGAACAAGATACAGAAACAAAGCATATTTGTCTTTATTCTTTATTCCTTACTCCTTATTCCACTGTCAAGTTGCGGTATCTATGGCAAGTACAAACCCGTGCAGGACCTCGACGCCGACCTCTACGGCGACATAGCCTTGTCCGACACAGCCGCCTGCCTTGCCAACCTCGACTGGCACGAACTCTTCACCGACCCCTGCCTGCAGTCGCTCATAGACACCGCGCTGCTCTACAACCACGACCTCCGCATCGCCCACGAACACGTGCTGCAAGCCGAGGCTTCTCTCCGCGGTGCCCAACTTGCCTATCTGCCCACCATCGGCTTGGCACCCGCAGGGGCGTTCTCGCCCGCAATGGGTATATCAAAAAGCGGTACGTATGACCTCATAGCCAATGCCTCATGGGAAATCGACATCTTCGGACGCACTCTCAATTCGCTTCGGCGTGCCAAGGCGGCGAAGGCGCAAATACTTGATTATGAGCAGGCAGCACGATGCGGACTCATCGCGGGCGTCGCCAACACCTACTATACGCTGCTCATGCTCGACGCACAGTTGCAAGTCGCAGAGCAGACCGAACAGACGTGGCAACAAACGGTCAATACTATTCGCAAGATGAAGAGCGCAGGCATGACCAACGAGGCGGGTGCGGCACAGTTGGAAGCCACCTACTATTCTATCCAGACGACGGTACTGGATTTCCGCCAGCAGATTCGCGAGGTGGAGAACACGATGTGCCTGCTCCTCGGCGGCACGCACCGCGACATCCCGCGCACCACGCTGGACGCCCAATCCCTACCCGACCGGCTGGAGGTCGGCGTACCCGTCCAAATGCTCTACAACCGCCCCGATGTACGCGCCGCACAGCAGAACATGGCGCAGGCGTACTATGCCGCCAACCTCGCGCGCAGCAACTGCCTGCCGTCGCTCTCCCTCAGCGGCACTTTCGGCTGGACCAACCACGATTATGTACAGATTTTCAACCCCGCACAGATGATATCCAGCCTTGCCGCGAGCCTGTTTGTGCCTTTGTTCAATTCAGGGCGCAACATCGCCGAGGTCAGGATGGCGAAGTCGCAGCAGGAGGAAGCCGCATTGCTGTTCACGAAGACGGTCTTGTCGGCGGGCAACGAAGTGAACGAAGCCTTGACGTCTTACCAGACCTGCCTCGCCAAGTGCGACTTGTACGACCGTCAGGTTGAAGCCCTCACCCGCGCCCAGCGCGCCACGAGTCTGATGATGCAGTACGGCAGCACCACCTACCTTGAGGTACTCACTGCGCAGAACACGCTTCTGAATGCCCAGTTCACCCGCATCAGCAACCGCATGTCCCTGCTCCAGTCCATGGTCTCTCTCTATCACGCCCTCGGTGGCGGCAGCATCTAACCCGCCAATAATCTGCTTAAAATATAGATTGTTTTCAAAAAAGGCTGTCTAACAATGCAAAGTTGTTAGACAGCCTTTTCTTATGTTATGAGTACATGGAATAAATGTATTCCCCACGCGGACATGTTGTCCGCGTAAAGGTTTTGGTTGTTTTGCAGGTTTTGGTTTTTAACCTACCCCAACAGGCTCAGTAGCCTCATTATCAGGCTCATTGTGGTGGTCACCAACAGGTCGGAATAGACTATCAGCAAGTACGACACCACGGCGCAACCGCTTGTGCCGAGGAGCAGCCACCGCGTGGCATCGGTGCGGAAAGCAAAACGCTCGCGCCATGAGAAAGTCCGGAGCAGTTCCTGCTCGGGACTTGTTGGTTCCGGCAACAGGTTGATTTGCCGAAGGGTATCTTTCATAAACGCCTGATTGTCAGACGGCGCAGGGGCTGTCTGACGCAAGCGACGGGATATGCGTTGTCGTGTAGTCATAGTGGCTATGGTTTACATATATTGGTATATTTCTCTGTAAAAATTCCCCCTTTATGTATGGCTATTTTTATTGAGCCCCCTCCTTAGCGGGGTCCCTACGAGCCCGATAGGACGACGTGGGGTGCTCTTGAGGGGGTTGGGGGAGTCAACAACTTCTTCAATCTCTTCCTCGCCCTGAACAGGTGCGAAGTGATAGTACCCACGCTCAGATTGGTGATGGCATGTATCTCGCGCAGGCTCTTCTCGTCCATGTAGTAGAGCAGCACCACGGCTTTCTCCTGCGGCGGCAGGGCATCGATGGCGCGGTAGAGCGGCTCATACAAGAAAGCCCTGTCGGGAGCGTCGTCGGCAGGCAACGCTTGGGCGGACTCTGAGTCGTCGATGCCGTCGCGATGCTGCACCCAATACGACTTCTGCCAATCCAGATAGCGGTTGTAGGCTATCCGGTAAATCCACGTAGTGAGTGCCGACTGCTCCTCGAAGGTGCTGCAATGCAGGTACGCACGCAGCATAGCCTCCTGTGCGAGGTCGTCGGCAAGGTCGCTGTCGCCATGGGTAAGCACCAGCAGAAACCGGCGCAGCGGCTCCTGCATGGTGGTAATCTGTTCGATGAACGACTGCTTATCCATACCCTGCGGACAGGTTAATACTCAACACGTAACGAATAATCATTCAGCACCGAACAGACTACTGTTTGTTTTTCAATGCGTTCTGTTCTTCCTGCTCTATCTCTGCGCGCAGGCTTTTCTTGGCGAAGAAGTAGTACACCGTCAGTGCCACGCCGCACGACAGCAGGATAGCCCCTGCCACATAGAACGTGCTGGCATCCAACAGCGTATAGGCATCCTTGTCGATACTTCCCACAATGCCGAGGGCGACCATGGCGAGTCCGAGCAATGCGGTGATGACGCCGCCGCGCAGGTTCTTGAGGAGTGATTGTTTGATACTCTTCTGCTGGTTGAAAGCGGCTGCGATAGCGTCCAGATTGAGATTGTCCACACTACCCTTCTCCACCACTTGTGCCAGCAGTTCGGATTGCTTTTGCATCTGGAACTTCTGGTTAGCCGCCTTTTTGATAATAGCAATCAGCCACACAATCATCGGCGACAGCACAATCACCGTACCCGCCAGAATCGCGATAATTCCTGTTAATTCTTTCATAATAGTCAATTTTATTCGTTGTTACACATTTATTACCAGTTTCCTTCCTATTCCCGAATCCGATGCATCTTATTTGCAAATATATCTCATCTTATTCGATTCACCCATTAGACGACTGACCTCACCCCCATATTGCAACAGCCTGCAAAATTACTACTTTTTCAATTATCATTCCGCCACACCCTGCATTTTTCTGCCCTCTGTTGCGCAATCCACAAAATATATGTACCTTTGTGCCGTTGAATAGTGTGCCTTATGCTTACGCATCTTCATATACAGAACTACGCGCTCATCTCGCATCTCGAACTTGACCTGCAAGGCGGTTTCTCCGTCCTCACGGGCGAGACGGGTGCAGGAAAGAGTATCATTCTCGGAGCCCTCAACCTTGTTATGGGTGCTCGTGCAGATACCAAGTCCATCACCGAGGGTGAGGAACGCTGTATCATCGAGGCTACTTTTTCTACCCCCGACCGCGGCGAACTGCTTATCCGCCGCGAACTCAACCAATCGGGTCGCTCACGTTCATTTGTCAACGACGAGGTAGTTACCCAAGCCGAACTCAAGGCATTGGCATCGCAACTCATTGACATACACTCGCAACACGAGAGCCTCCTCATTGGCGACGACCTCTTTCAGATTAGCGTTGTCGATGCCATCGCGCACAACGAGGCACAACGTGCCGTCTACTCCGCCCGCTATCAGGCATACCTTGCCGCACAGAAAGCCTTGCGCGACCTGCAGGAACTCGCACGCAAAAGCCAATCCGACGCCGACTATATCGAATTTCAATATAACCAACTGGCGGATGCCCACCTCATCGCGGGCGAACTCACCGACCTGCAAGACGAAGAGTACACCCTCTCACACGCCGAGGAAATCAAAGCCTCATTGCTTAATGCACTTGACAATATCGATGGCGAACAGGGTGGCGCGTTATCGCTTCTGCGTAATTCGCAAATAGGAAATGCTTCTCCCGAACTATCGCAACGCCTTGATAGTGTGCAGGTTGAACTACGCGATATAGCCTCCGAGTTACAGCGTATCGCAGACCGCACCGAGTTGGACCCTCAGCGGCTGCAACAGGTGCAGGAACGGCTCGATTTGATCCAGACGCTTATGAGCAAACACCGCGTACAGACCATCGAAGAACTCATCGACATACGCGATACCCTTGCCAAACGGGTACAACAGATAGCCTCTTTCGATGATGACCTCGCCCGCCTGAAAAACGAATTGGATACAGCCACCGCAGCACTCCGACAGGCAGCCGACGCACTTACCGAAAGCCGTCTCTCCATATGCGACACCATTGCCACACACCTCATTGCCGATATGAATCGCCTGGGCGTGGCACATGCCAACGTAGCCGTCTCCGTCACCCCTGCGGACGAATACAACGAGACAGGGAAAGACAACGTACAGTTTCTCTTTTCGGCGAACCTCAACCAATCCTTGCGCCGCGTAGCCGATGTCGCATCGGGTGGTGAGATTAGCCGGTTGATGCTGTGTATCAAAGCACTCATTGCCTCTACCAACGGGCTGCCCACCATTATCTTCGACGAGATAGACACGGGTGTCAGCGGCGAGATAGCCTCACAAATGGGCGACATTATGCGCCAGATGGCTGCATCTCGGCAGATTATCGCCATCACCCATCTCCCGCAGATTGCCGCAAAGGGCGATGTGCAGTACCGTGTCTATAAGGCGGACACCGCCACCCGCACCGAGACCCATATCCGTCTCCTCACCCATGCCGAGCGCATCCATGACATCGCCACTATGCTCTCCGGCAACACCCCTACACAAGAAGCACTGACCACTGCGCAACAAATGCTCAACCGCTAAACCGATATCCCCGTTTTTTCCCACATCCATAAGCAAGGTTCCAGCGAGAGGATAGTATATACAAGTTGGGAGACGGCGCGGCTTGCGTCGTCAAAATAACATACCCCTATTTTAGGTAACTCAATTCTATTCCATTTCCCCACAACGCGGGATTGCCCACCCAGTCGAAACGCTGTACTTTTGCACCGTGATTTGAAACAGAATTATGGTATTAGTAAAAGCAAACAAACGACAGCGGTTGCACCGTGCAACACTACCTGTTATTCTTTTGATTAGTAGTGTACTACACATCCACGCCGATGACTCCATCAAAGTCTCGCAAGCCGATTTGCAGGCACTTTTGCAACGTGTAGAGCGTCTCGAAAAAGCGCAAACGGCAGTGGATGCCACCACGGGAGCCACCCTAAAAGTGGGTAAACAACACCCCACCCCATCGGACAGCGTCCCCGCGGCACAGCCGCAGCACCGTCTCACCATCGGCGGGTACGGCGAAGCAGTGATGACCCGCAATTTTTATTCCGACCACTTCAACCGCTACAGCGACCCAGCGGGGCACGCCAACGACCGCAGCAGCGGGCAGTTTGACCTGCCGCACGTGGTGGTAAACCTCGGCTATGATTTCGGTCACGGCTGGTCGATGGGTACGGAGATCGAGTTCGAGCACGGCGGCACGGAGTCGGCAGTGGAGATAGACCCCGATGAAGCAGGTGAATACGAAGCCGAAGTGGAGAAAGGCGGCGAGGTAGCGCTGGAGCAGTTCTGGATACAGAAGCAGTTTTTCCCATGGCTCAAACTGCGTGCGGGCGAGATGGTAGTGCCCGTAGGCGCAACCAATGCGCACCACCTGCCCACCGAGTTCTTCACCTCGTACCGTCCCGAAGGCGAGATGACGCTTTTCCCCTGCACATGGCACCAACTCGGTATTGCATTGCTGGGTACGTACGACACCGACAAATACCAACTCGGCTACGAGGCACAGTTCCTCTCAGGCTTGGACGCTGAGCGTTTCGGTGCGGAGGACTTTGTACATTACGGAGCGAACTCCCCTTACGAATTCAAGATTGCCAACACCTACGCTTTTGCGGGACGTATCGACAATACAATCAAGCCTGCAGGTTTGCGCCTGTCGGTTAGCGGCTACGTAGGCAACACGTTCCAGAACACGCAGTATGTCAGCCGCTACAACCAGCGGTACGACTCCATCAAAGGTACGCTTGCCATTGCGTCTTTTGACTTTGCATGGAAGAAATTCGGTGTGATCATGCGCGGAAATGTGGATTATGCGCACCTCGGCGATGCACGCACGATGACAAAAGTGTTCTCTTCGCTGCCGAAACACAACCAGCAGGACGGTTCGCCCCGCACGGGACAGCCGATTGCCGATGCGGCTTTCTGCGGCGGCGTGGAAGTGGGCTACGACATCTTCCATTACATACCTGCGCTGCACGAAAAACGCCAGCAACTGATTCCGTTTGTGCGCTACGAGTACTACGACCCGATGTTCCGCAACGCATACTACAAGACATCGTATGTCTATACGGAGAAACACCGTATCGCCGTGGGCTTGAACTACTACCCGATACCCGACGTGGTGGTGAAAGCGGAGTACTCCAAACGCTACCTGAAAGCCCCGTACAACCACGAGCCGTCGGTTTCGATAAGCATCGCATACAGCGGGTGGTTTGAACTGCTGTAACACAGATATAGCGGGTGCTATAACAAAAACTTATAAAACAAAACCAGCAAAACCTTGTCTTGCGGCGCAACACGCGCCGCGCTTGGAAACAACTATGCAAACAATATATATAAACAATAAACAGATGAAGACAAACAAACTTTTTGCTATCTCTATGATGGCATTGGCAGCACTCTCGTTCAGTGCCTGCAACAAGACTCCCGAGGTGGAAGATCCTACCAAGAACTCTTTGGAGACCGCTTTGGAGACTACCCGCACCCAATTCGTAGATCAGACCGTATTGCCTACCTATTGCGGTTTGGCAGACGCTTGCGCCGTACTCAGCGAGAAACTGGACGGTTTCTCTTCGGAGAGTTCGGACGCAGACCTGAAAGCCATCTGCGACGAGTGGGTTATCGCACGTCAGTACTGGGAGTGGTCAGAGGCATTCCTCTTCGGTCCCGCCACCACCTATTCGATTGACCCGCACATCGACACATGGCCGTTCAACGAGACCACATTCAACAACCTGCTGTCGAAATATCACCCTGCTACCGACGAGTTGGACGCAGAGAACATCAACGAGGCTATCGCTTTCACACAGAACCTGACCGGTTTCCACGCCCTGGAGTACCTGATTTTCCGTAATGGTACGCAGCGCAAAGTGAGCGACCTGACCGCTGACGAAATCTATTTTGCCAAGGCTGTGGCTGCCGACCTGCAACTGGCTTCCATCAAACTGGTCAGCGCATGGGGCGGCGAAGTTTCCGACGACGAGCAGGCTATTCTGGACGATGCAGAGTGGGAAGCAGAGCGCAACTACGGCGAGTATTTCAAGTCTGAGAGCGGCGTTGACGCGGCTGTGGCTATCATCGAAGGCGCACGCGACATCATCGGCGAGGTAAACGAGATGAAGATCGGTGCGCCGCACACGGGTGCCGATACCAAATACATCGAAAGCCCGCATGCTTACAACTCAATCCAGGACTTCTACGACAATATCCTCTCCTGCCAGCACGCTCTGTACGGCAAACTCAATGCCACCGCTCCTATCGAGGGTTCACTGATTGCCAGCACACAGGCAAACGATATTCTCAAAGACCAGACCGCAAAGGTAGTGGACGCTCTCAACACCGCTTTGGCAAAAATCAAAGTGATGAAAGCGCCTTTCGTACTCAACTACGAGGACGAGTCTGCCGGTGAGGCGATGGACGCACTCGGCGTTCTGGACGACGAACTCAAGGCACTGGAGACCCTGATCCAAAACTATGATGAGAAATAACCGGTAAACGAAATACAAACCCAAGACAAGACACTATGCACCCGCAAAAAGGGCATAGTGCTTTGTCTGCAAAATAACCTGTTTATGAAAAAGCAAATTCTTTTTATGTCCGCTCTGCTGGGACTGAGCCTGACGGCATGCCGCCAGGAGACCCCGAAAGAGCCGAGTGTAACACCGAAGACCTACTCCGAGGAGTACTACTCGGGCGGTGAGTTGGGAACCGCATTCAATGCGACCGCTTTGGCATACCAGCAGCCCGCTCCCGCGGTGGAGAATGCGGGTATGAGCCGCGATTTCCAGATCGGCGAGGCTCTCTTCGAGCGCGACTTCAACGAGAACCCCACGGGTGCTTTCCGCGGTTTGGGTCCTCTCGCCGTGCGTCCGGGCTGTCTCTATTGCCACCCCGCTTACGGACACGGCAAACGCCAGACAGAGTATAACGCCCGCCAGATGGGCA
>SAMEA104315439__coassemble_694_pt1 | contig 12065 bp, 11 predicted proteins | sample SAMEA104315439__metabat2_low_PE_016 | metagenome-assembled genome bin SAMEA104315439 (sample SAMEA104315439) | gut metagenome | biome: Monkey gut; feature: monkey-associated habitat; material: faeces | place: China | collected 2013 | reverse complement strand
TGACCCATAGAAACATACTACTCACTTTCCAGCCTGCAAAATGACCTATACGCCCGATTTGGCGTTATTTGTCACTTTCCGTCACTTATTGTTACTTTCTGTCACTTTCCGGTACTTTTCTCTTGTAAGTAACTATATAACAATACATTCCGCACACAACCCGTGCAAAATAACTTTAACGCCGCAAACTGCATCCTAACGATATAATATAGAAAAAAGCAAGACGGTCAGTTGTTTTTACCAACAACCAACCGTCTTATTTCTTGTGCGCAGGATGAGACTCGAACTCACACGATCTTGCGACCACTACCCCCTCAAAGTAGCGTGTATACCAATTTCACCACCTGCGCTCGTCGGAGTTTGCTTGCGACAACGAACCCCACTACGTGAGTTTAGTCGCCGCGCCTCCTCTTAAAGTGTCAAAAACTCGTTTTTAGCACTTTAGTTCTTCATTTAAAAATCCTTTAAGACCACTTTTGTGCCCAGAACAGGACTCGAACCTGCACGCCTCGCGACATACGCACCTGAAACGTACGCGTCTACCAATTCCGCCACCTGGGCTTCTTTTGAAAGAACATTTTTTTCCATCCAAAGGTATACCCCACAATCGTAAGAGCCTTTCTCTTTCCTGTAAGGAGCCTTTGAGAGAAAAAAAGCAGGAACGTAGTCCTGCTCTTTCTTGAGCGGCAAACGAGACTCGAACTCGCGACCCCGACCTTGGCAAGGTCGTGCTCTACCAACTGAGCTATTGCCGCAAAAGTGAAAGAACACATACTCTCTTCTCGAAAGCGGGTGCAAAGGTAGTGCTTTTTTTTGAACCTACCAAATGTTCGACAAAAAAAAAGCATTTTTTCTCGTTTTTATTGCAAAGGACGCTCGTTTGCAGTACCTTTGTACCCTCTTATAACGATAAGACAATGGAAATGGCACCCGAACAGATAGAGTATATACGGCTGCAGTCGCGCATCACGAAGCGCTTTCACAAGGCGTGCGCTGACTATGGGCTAATCCGTGACGGAGACCATATATTGGTAGGTCTGAGCGGAGGCAAGGATTCGTTGGCTTTGGTGGAACTGCTGGGCAGGCGGGCGCAGGTATATGTGCCGCGCTTCTGTGTGACAGCCGTACATGTGCGGGTTCGGGAACGTGCCTACCAAAGCGACATGTCGTATCTGGAGGACTTCTGCAAGGCAGTGAAAGTACCTTTCATCGTCAGGGATACCGAGATAGCAGATGTTCCGCGCGAACTCGTAACGGGGAAAGTGGCGCACAAGCAGAAGGACCCGTGCTTCCTGTGTTCATGGTACAGAAGGAAGGCTCTCTTCGACGCAGCGCAAGAGTTGGGCTGCAACAAGATTGCCTTGGGGCATCACAAGGACGATATCGTGGAGACGCTGCTGATGAACCTGATTTTTCAGGGAAGTATCGGTACGATACCGCCGCTGCTGCAAATGGAGAAGATGCCCATACAGATGATACGTCCGTTGTGCCTGACAGAAGAAAAGGACTTGCAACGGTATGCAGAACTGTCGGGATACAGAAAGCAGGTGAAACTCTGCCCATTCGAGAAGGAGAGCAGTCGTGCAGAGGTCAAGCAACTGCTCCGCCAGTTGGAGACCCTCAACCCCAATGTCAGGGACTCTGTATGGGGTGCGATGGAGAACATCAAAGCCGACTATCTGCCCAAGAAGAAATGAGTAATGATTGACATATATATAAGGTATGAATGGTTTATACACAGTATTGCTGCTGGTTTGCTCCAATGTGTTTATGACGCTGGCATGGTACGGGCACTTGAAGTTGGGTGAGTTGTCGTGGTTTCAAAAGTGGCCGATGATAGCCGTCATCGCCTTCTCGTGGGGCATCGCGTTCTTTGAGTATTGCCTGCAAGTGCCTGCCAACAGGATAGGCTTTGAGGGCAACGGCGGTCCGTTCAGCCTGATGCAACTCAAAGTCATTCAGGAGGTTATCACACTGACGGTGTTCGTGCTCTTCTCCATGCTCGCTTTCCATACGCAACTGCGTTGGAACCACTTGGTGGCGGCGCTCTGTCTGATTGCTGCCGTGTACTTCGTGTTCGGATTCAAGTAAACACTACCGGACCATACGCCCGCACAAGTCATAGTAATGCCCGCCACGGAAGATAACTATCTGTCCGTTGCGGACGGTCTTCTGCGGTACATTCTCCTGCGTGCGGGCAGACGGTATATCCGTAGTCCCGCGATAGGCTGCCATAGCGTCCGGAATACCGTACCCATAATGGTCGTCAGGGTTTGCATAGAGATGCGCGGAGCGGATAATGCGTTGCCGTATCTGTATGGCACTCTCATCGGGCAGGGCAGACCACAGGCAGGCTGCCATACCCGCCAACAGCGGGCAGGCAAAGGACGTACCATTGGACGCAACAATCTCATTATTACTTGGTTGTATCAACGCTGTTCCCCAACCTACCGCACAGGCTTCGGGTTTGATACGTCCGTCGGAAGTAGGTCCATACGATGAGAACGGGGCGATGTAGCCGTCTTTATCCACAGCACCCACACTCAATATGCTGTCGGCATCGGCAGGGGCACTGATATAGTACCAAGGCTTGCTGCCCTCGTTGCCTGCGGCTACGACCACCAACATGCCTTTGCGTGCTGCGATGGTGGCTGCGCGAGAGGCACGGTTGCTACGCCCGTCCATGTCCTGATATGTAAGGTTGCAGTCGGGATTGTCGAACTCGGTATAGCCCAACGAGGTGGAAGATATATGTACACCCAACGAGTCGGCTAACTCAATGGCTGCCACCCAGTTGTCCAGTTCTTTCGGACTTTCGGTAGCATACTCTTCCGTGCGTATGATATAGTATTGCGCACCCGTGGCTGCACCATGGTAGTTCTCTCGGATAGCGGCAATAGCAGACAGGCACATCGTGCCATGCGAGCCCGTGCTGCCAAAGAAGTCATACGGATCGTCCGTGAGGTCGTAGTGCCCAAGTATCCGTGTGCGGACAGAGTCGAAAGCCGCCAAGGTGTTGGCGTTCTCGAAGCCCCCGTCGATTACCGCCATGCGAATACCCTGACCATGATAGCCTAAGTTGTGCAAGGGCGGCAAGTTGTACGTCTCCATCTGCTCGCGGGCATAGCCATAGTCTATAGCGGAGGTGGTGTCTCTCTGCTGTTTGCGTCGGCTAATGTATTGAGGATAAGCCTGTTCGTCATCACGTGTCTTCTCTGTGTATAGCACAAACGGATATGCCGCTATACGCTTTATCATCGCAGAGTCAGCCTTGACGGTGGCACCGTTCATCCAACGGGAAGTATGCAAAACATCTGCTCCTGTACTTCGCAAACTGTCTAAGTAGGTAGCCGATACGGCATAGTCCAAGGAGTCGATGGTTATATGGTGCGCTTCGCGCATCTCAAGAGCCGTGGGGCTTAGGGCGATACGGTCGGTACCCGCCTTGTCGGCAAAGGCAACGAAATAGACAGATAACAGGGTGGTCAGCAGCATATTATGGTATGGGTTATACGGTGAAGAACAAATAAATACTCAAGCCTATCATACAGGCAGCCACAATGCGTTGGTAGGTCTTGGTGTGGAAGCGGCGAATGGTGCGCATGGCTACCATATTGCCCACTATCATTGTAACGGCTATAAGGGCACCATTGAGGAGAATATCCGTATTGACAAGGTCTAACTTGTTATACACTATTATCTTGATAATGTGCATAATACTTGCGGCTGTCGCCTCACTGGCGATATAGGCAACGGGAGCCAGGTCCAAGGTTAGGAAACAGGCTGAGGAGAGAGGTCCTGACAGTCCGAGCATACCATTGACAAGCCCCGTGACACCACCGCCGATGAGCATGGTAGCCGGACGGTGGGGCAGGTTCATCTTGCCCATTATCTTCATTATGGCAAAGACTATGAGGAAGACACACAGTATTCTGCCCATCAGTTGCTTGTCCGCAAAGCCAAAGCCAATAGCCCCAAGGGCAGTCAGCGGGGCTGCGGTGATGAGGAAGAAGCCTACCTGCTTCCACGCTATGTCGCGCCAGCCCATAATCACTTTGCTCAAGTTACTGCCCAATTGGGCAATGGTGCAGATAGGCACCGCCACCTCAATGCCGTATAGCGATGTCACCACGGGCAGCAGCACCATGCCGCCGCCAAAACCTACTGCACCCGACAGCAAACCCGCTATCAATCCTGCCAACAACAATATCCAATTCATACGCTTGTCTGTTTATTACGTTGTTATATCGGTCGCTGTATTACCACAAAAACCATACCTGATGTGTCTTTGCAGTAAGAGCAATCCCAATCACGCTGCAAAGATACAACATTTTTGGCGTTTGTGTTGGTAAAGTATTACCAAAAATTTTACTTATTATATTACTATTTTGATGCGGTTGCCCTGAATAGCATCGGTATTGCATAAATGGAAAGAAAGTTGTAACTTTGCGGGCGGAATAGAGCGTCACCGCTCAAGTTTACAGAAGAGTGAAAGATATCAAATATCTCATAACCGCTATCCTCTGCTGTCTGACCTTCACGGCGCAGGCGCAGATACAAGGTGCAGGAAGCAGTGTGTTCCACTTCCTCGGTCTGCCCGCGTCTTCGCGTCTCAACGCCTTGGGCGGAGAGAACGTAGCCATTGCGGACGGCGATGTCAGTATGGCATTCATCAACCCCGCCTTGCTGACCACCAACACCGACAAGGTACTGCAACTCAACTACGCCTATTACCTTGCTGGCACGATGTTCGGCTCCGCTATGTACGGGCACAACTTCGGTCGCTCGAAGATAGAACGCCCCCATACCGGTGAACCCGACAAGCCCAACTATTTCGCCGTAGGCATCCACTATCTCGACTACGGGCAGATGCAGTACGCCGATGAGAACGGCAACCTCACAGGCGGTACTTTCACCGCCAAAGACATTTGCATCAATGCCATGTATGCCCGCCAGTTGGGTCCTTATTTCACGGTCGGCGTAACACTCAAGCCCATCTACAGTATCTACGAGGCATACCATAGTTTCGCCCTCGGCGCAGACGTGGGCGGGCACTACCGGACACCCGACTCGTCCCTGCACGTAGGTCTCGCCCTGCGCAACATCGGTTGGCAGATGAAAGCCTTCTACTCCGAGGAGGAAGGACAGCACACCGAAATGCTCCCGCTCAATCTCGAGATGGGTATCTCCTACCGCCTCAAGCACGCACCTATCCGCTTCTCGCTCACCATCCACAATATGCAGAAGTGGTACCTCGGCACCCCGGGCACGGGTACGGAGAGCACTAGCAAGGTCAAGGATGGGTTCGACATGGCTTTCCGCCACACGATATGGGCTATTGACATCGTCCCGCGCTCCGACAAGTACTATATCACCCTCAGTTACAACCACCGCCGCGGAGCGGAGATGCGTCTTGCCGATGCCCGCAGCCTCGCGGGGTTTGCCGTAGGCGCAGGGGTGAATATCTACAAGTTCCGCCTTGGTTTCGCGGTCAGCCAGTACTCCCGCAGCAACCTCACCTACCAAGTCTCGCTATCCACTGACATCAACAGTTTCCTCAAATGAAGAAGATTATCGTAGCCATCGACGGCTATTCGTCGTGCGGCAAATCTACCATAGCCAAAGCCCTCGCGCGGTACGCGGGCTATACGTATGTGGACACGGGCGCCATGTACCGCGCCGTAGCACTCTACGCGCAGCAGCAACGCCTGTCAAGTCCCGCAACGGACATTATCCCTCTGTTGCCCGACATACATATCGGCTTCATACAGACGTCTGACGGTCAGCACGTTACCCTCAATGGCACAGATGTAGAATCCTCTGTCCGCACACTTGAGATAGGCAATCTTGCCTCGCAAATATCCGTAGTCAAAGAGGTGCGTCAGTTCCTTGTAGCGCAACAGCAGGCAATGGGCACCGGCAAAGGCATCGTTATGGACGGGCGCGACATCGGCACCGTGGTCTTCCCTCGTGCCGAACTCAAACTCTTCCTCACCGCCTCACCCGAAGTACGTGCCGAGCGTCGGTTCTTGGAGTTGCAAGCCAAAGGCGAACACCCCGATATGGCATCAGTGCTCCGTGATGTCACCGACCGCGACTACCGCGACACCCATCGCGCCGAGAGCCCTCTCCGCCAAGCCGATGATGCCATTGTGGTGGACAACAGCCGCATGACGCGCGACGAGCAGATGCAGCACATCATCGCTATCTTCAACAACGCACTCCGATAAGGCCCCCCTTATGACCGTCACCATCGACACCGACTCGGGCTTCTGCTTTGGCGTAACCCGCGCCATTCGCAAGGCAGAGGAAGAACTCCGCACAGGACCGCTCTTCTGTCTCGGTGACATCGTCCACAACGGGCAGGAGGTCAACCGGCTTGCCGACCTTGGTTTGGAGACCATCGACTACGACGACCTCCGCACACTCCACAACGTACGGGTGCTTCTCCGTGCCCACGGCGAACCGCCCGCCACCTACCGCATTGCCGAACAGAACAATATCACCGTTATCGACGCCTCCTGCCCTGTCGTGCTCAACCTCCAGCGCCGTATCCGCGACACCTACACGCGCACCCAAGGGCAGGAACCGCGCGCGCAGATAGTCATCTTCGGCAAAGTCGGACATGCCGAGGTCATCGGACTCCAAGGACAGACCAACAACACCGCTATCGTCGTTGAATCGCCCCGCGACCTCGACCGTCTCGACTACACACGCCCCATATACCTCTTCTCCCAGACCACCAAATCGGTCGATGAGTTCCGCCACATCGTAGAACTCATACGTGCTCGTCTTGCCCCCGATGTACCTTTCGAGTGGCACGACACTATCTGCCGCAATGTCGCAAACCGTGTGGAGAAACTGCAGAACTTCGCCCGCAGCAACGACATCATCATCTTTGTTGGCGGGAAAAAGTCCTCAAACGCCAAAGTTCTGTTCCAAAACTGCCAACAAGTCAATCCTCGCACGGTTTTTGTAAGTAGTGAAGAGGAACTCTCCTCTGACATCCTGTCAGCCTGCTGCGCAACGGAGCGTGTCGGCATCTGCGGTGCCACCTCCACGCCCTTGTGGCTTATGCAACGCTGCAAAGACCGCCTTGAGGAGTATTGTAACAACGAATATACAAACAACTAAACCACAATGGAATACAAGATTAAGACAATCGGTGTCCTCACCTCAGGCGGTGATGCGCCGGGTATGAATGCGGCATTGCGTGCCGTAACACGTGCCGCGATAACGAATGGTATCAAGGTCAAAGCCATCTATCGTGGGTATCGGGGGCTGATTGAAGACGAGGTCAAGGAGTTCACGTCGCAGGATGTCAGCGGTATCATCCAACGCGGCGGCACCATTATCAAGACTGCGCGTTGCCCCGAATTCAAGACCGAAGAAGGGCGCAAGCAGGCATTCGAGACCATCAAAAAAGAGAAAATAGACGCTCTGATTGTGATTGGCGGTGACGGCTCGTTTACAGGCGGACGTCTGTTTGCACAAGAGTACAACATTCCCGTAGTGGGTATTCCGGGCACGATTGACAACGACCTTTGGGGTACCGATGTGACAATCGGGTATGACACGTCGCTCAACACCATCATGAACTGCGTGGATATTCTGCGTGATACAGCCACCAGCCACGAGCGCGTGTTCCTTGTAGAGGTTATGGGGCGTGATGCAGGCTTCCTGACGCTGAATGCCGCTATTGCTGCAGGTGCCGAGGCTGCTATCATTCCTGAACGTGCCACGGTGATGGAACAGATTGAGGCTGCCATTTTGCAAGGGCGCAGAAAAGACAAGAACTCCAGTATTGTGCTTGTACAGGAGCATGCCATTGAGGGCGGGGCACAGGCTGTTGCCAAAATGGTGGAGGCTGCACACCCCGAATACTCTGCGCGGGTGACTATCCTCGGACACCTGCAACGTGGCGGCTCGCCTACTGCCAACGACCGTATCCTCGCTTCGCGTATGGGTATTGCGGCTATTCAGGCACTGCTTGAGGAGCAGCGCAGCATCATGGTCGGCATCAAGGACGACGAGATAGTCTATGTCCCGCTCACCAAAGCCATCAAGGAGAAGAAGGACATCAAAGCCGACAAGTGGTCAGCCATGCAAATCCTGTCCATATAGCCCCTGCCTCGGCGGCAATATAAATCAATTGCATAATCAACGCGAACCGCGTCATCTTCCCGTAAGTATCATTGTAGCCATCGGCACATAGTAGATACTTTGCCGGGGGACGACGCGGTTCGGGGTTCCTGTGAGCCCCGTGGGCGAAATGGGGTGCATCTCTCGCGTCGTCATTCTCTCCTCCCTCAACTTTCATCTCTAAACTTTCAACTGCACTCAACTCTCAACTCTAAACCCTAAACTGCACTCAACACTAAACTCTCAACACTCAACTACTCCCCGCTTTCCACTCGAAATCTTTTCGACTTAAAAGTATGAAATTAGTATGTGATTAGTATGTGATTAGTATGTGATTAAGCCGACCATACCGCAGGGATACCGAGAGTATTTTTGTACAATCCAAAATAAATCGTACCTTTGCAGGCTCAAGGTAAAACATAGATTAAATCGATGAAGAATTTCGTAGAAGAACTCAGATGGCGCGGGATGCTGCAGGACATCATGCCCGGCACGGAAGAACAACTGATGAAAGAGCCGACGGCTGCGTATGTGGGCATCGACCCTACGGCAGACAGCCTGCATATCGGGCATTTGTGTGGCATCATGATGCTCAAACACTTGCAACGCTGCGGGCATAAGCCCATCGCACTCATCGGCGGGGCTACGGGGATGATTGGCGACCCGAGCGGCAAGTCTGCCGAGCGTAACCTGCTGGACGAGAACACCTTACGCCATAATCAGGAGTGCATACAGAAGCAACTTGAGAAGTTCCTCGACTTCGGTCACGGCGATAATGCCGCCGAGTTGGTGAACAACTACGACTGGATGAAGGACTACACTTTCCTTGATTTCGCACGCAACGTGGGCAAACTCATCACGGTGAACTACATGATGGCGAAAGACTCGGTGAAGAAACGCTTCAACGGAGAGTTCAGCCAGGGTATGTCGTTCACGGAGTTCACCTATCAGTTGCTGCAAGGCTATGATTATGTGTATCTTAACCGTCACAAGAACTGCAAGATGCAGATGGGTGGCTCCGACCAATGGGGCAACATCACCACGGGTATCGAACTCATCCGCAAGATGGGCGGCGGCGAAGCCTATGCCCTCACTTGCCCGCTGATTACCAAAGCCGACGGCGGCAAGTTCGGCAAGACGGAGAGCGGGAATATCTGGCTCGACCGCCGCTATACCAGCCCCTACCGCTTCTATCAGTTCTGGCTCAACGTGAGCGACGCGGACGCCAAACGATACATTCGCATCTTCACCTGTCTGGAAAAGGAGGAGATAGACGCACTCATTACCGAACACGACCAAGCCCCGCACCTGCGCTTGCTGCAGAAACGCCTTGCGGAAGAGGTCACCGTTATGGTACACAGCCGCGAGGACTACGATGCCGCCGTCGAGGCAAGCAATATCCTCTTCGGCAACGCCACGGCGGAAGCCCTGCACAAACTCGACGAGGAGACGTTCCTGCAGGTATTCGAAGGCGTAGAGCAGTACGAGATTAGCCGCGCCGAACTCGAAGCCGGCATCGCACCGCTTGACCTCCTTGCCGAAAAGACGCACATCTTCCCCAGCAAGGGTGAGGCACGCAAGATGATACAAGCCAACGGATTCTCGATGAACAAAGAGAAACTGACCGACGCCCAGACGCCTATTGACGCAAAGGCGCTCCTCAACGATAAGTATATCGTGTTCCAGAAAGGCAAAAAGAACTACTACTTGGTAGTGGCAAAGTAAAACCGCAATCCTGTTATATTTACAACAGCACAGAAGACGCGCATCCCTTACGATGCGCGTCTTCTGTGTATGATACCCGACGATAATAAAAAATTATGTCTCCTTTTTTGTATATCTGCAAAAATATCACTACTTTTGCACCCGTGGAGTCTTTATGGGCTCCGCAACATAACATAAAAGGCGTTTATTGACGTTTTGTTCTGATGTATAGAAATCTCGCAAGTTTCAAGCATCTTCAGAGCATAGCAACGATTGACGCCCTCGGGATATAAGTACCATATCCTCTCATGGAAGATGGCGCGACCGGCGTTGTCAGTGTGTGGTTGTTAGGAGACTTCTGCTCCGGATTGCTGCACGTATGATAGCCACACGTACACGTGTGTCCTGTGGTTGTCTTCCGTAGTAGGGTTGCTTATATCGGCGTGGGCTTCGCGTTGTCTGTTCTAAGATGCAAGGCAATGCGAGAGCCTCTATACGTGGAACGACGACAGTCGGATTCCACGCTTTTTATTTATGCTTACTGCCTACACACCACCTGCCCTTCTCGGAATCCACAGGGCAACAAAGCATTTTACGCTTATGAAAAAAATCTTATCTCTTTTCGTGGCACTACTCGCCACAATCTGTATTCACGCTGCTGTTGATTACGACTTTTTCTCCTATGGCTTAGCCTACAACATCACCAGTGACAGTACAGCAGCAGTTACGTATCAGTATAGGCCTTTTTTTCCTTCTGATTATGCTTATCAGTTCTTGAAAAATGCCACTATTCCGGATTCAGTCACTTACAAAGGCACCTCCTATCGTGTAACAAGCATTGCGCCAAGTGCTTTCGAACAGAGTCCGGAACTCACCTCTGTCACTATTCCGAATAGTGTAACCAATATTGGTGGTTCTGCATTTCGTAATTGCAAAAAACTCACTTCTATCACTATTCCGAATAGTGTGAAAAGTATTGGTTCAGGCGCTTTCTATGGCACCCCATGGTACGAAGACCAACCTGATGGTGTCATATATATAAGCACAGTACTCTATAAGTACAAAGGAGACATGCCGGATAACACGAATATCAATATAAAAGAAGGCATCACAAGCATCAGCAACTATGCTTTCCAGAATGATACAAATCTTACATCTATTACAATTCCGAATAGTGTAACGAGTATCGGAGATTATGCTTTCAAAGGTTGCACCAGTCTTACATCTGTCACTATACCCGATAGTGTAACGAGTATCGGAGATTATGCTTTCAGAGGTTGCACAAGTCTTACCTCTGTCACTATACCCAGCAGCGTAACAAGTATTGGATATTCTGCTTTCGAAGGCTGCACAAGTCTTACATCTGTCGTATGGAACGCAAAGAAATGTAATATTATTGGTTATTATGGTCCATTTGATAAAGATCTCACCTCCTTCACTTTTGGGGACGAAGTAGATAGCATCCCTGATGGTCTCTGTAGAGGGATGTATAACCTCATTTCTATTACTATCCCTAACAGCGTGACAAGTATTGGAGAAAATGCTTTCGAAGATGTCTTGAATATCGTATATTCAGGAACTGCCACAGGTTCTCCATGGGGAGCAAAAAATGTGAATGGTTATGTAGATGACTATTTTGTCTATAACGATGCCACTAAAACAACACTCTTGGGATGTGGTAGTGCTGCACCGGATGGCATTACTATTCCAAACTCTGTAATTAGTATAAAGGAATATGCTTTTGAACACTGCTCACTGCTCACATCTATCACCATCCCCAAGAATGTAAGAAGCATCGGCAACCGAGCATTCACAGGCTGCTCAAAATTGACATCTGTAATATGGGATGCTCAAAAATGCGGGGGCTGGGGCTGGCATGATGCTCCATTTTGTCCAATATCTTCACAAATAACCTCCTTTTCCTTCGGAAACGAAGTAGATAGCATTCCCGATTACCTTTGCTATGAAATGAAGAACATTTCCTCTATCACGATTCCTGAAAGTGTAACAAGTATTGGGGAGAACGCTTTTAGTTCTTGTACAAGTCTTACATCTATCATTATTTCAAATGGCGTAACGGATATTAGAAACAATGCTTTCACTTCTTGCAATGGTCTTGTTTCTATGATAGTTGAGAGCGGAAATACACATTATGACTCCCGGGATAATTGCAATGCCATTATTGAAACCGCGACCAACACACTCCTCTATGGTTGCCA
>SAMEA104315439__coassemble_672_pt1 | contig 12495 bp, 9 predicted proteins | sample SAMEA104315439__metabat2_low_PE_016 | metagenome-assembled genome bin SAMEA104315439 (sample SAMEA104315439) | gut metagenome | biome: Monkey gut; feature: monkey-associated habitat; material: faeces | place: China | collected 2013 | reverse complement strand
CGGCGTAGCCTGCACCCATGCCATCTTCTGGTCTATCGTATCCCCCTTGGCGGTCCATGTCGTCCCCGAATCGCACCGCCCGCTGGCCCTCAGCATGGTCGTCACGGGCACCTCGGTCGCCATGATTCTCGGACTGCCGCTCGGGCGGTTTATCGGCTTGCAAATCGGCTGGCGCATGACTTTCCTCTGCATTGCCGCCTTTTCGCTCTTCACCTTTATCTACCTCTTCTGCACGCTTCCCCGCGTACCGAGCCACGGTGGTTTCTCCATTCGCCGTATGCCCGAGATACTCCGCAACCGCACGCTCATCTGCATTTTCACGCTCACGCTCCTTTTCGCTACGGCGTACTACACGGGCTACTCGTACATCGAACCCTTCCTCCTTCAGGTGGCACACATGTCCGAGAGCCTTATCACCCTCACGCTTATGCTTTTTGGCGGCGCAGGCATACTGGGCAGCATCGCTTTTTCGCGCTTCTACCCGCGCAATCCCTCGCTTTTCATCACGCTTGCGCTCCTCGGCATGCTCCTCAGCCTGCTCCTTTTGTATCCTTCCACAACGGCTATCCCGCTGATTGTCTGCCTGTGTGCTTTCTGGGGAATGGCGGCTACGTCCTATAATGTCTCCTTTCAGAACGAGATAATCAACCACACCGCCGACGATGCCACACCCGTTGCCATGTCTATATCTTCGGGTATTTTCAACCTTGGTATCGCCACCGGCACGCTTATCGGTGGCGGAGTCTGCACGCATTTCTCCATTGCTTACATCGGCTTTTTCGGAGCCGCCATCGCTGTCTTTATGTTCCTCTTCTGGTACTTCGTCCTCCGTCCCCAACTGCAAAAATAACTCCTTCTTCCTGTAAATACGCCCTTCCTACCCCATAATTCCATGGGCGCAGTAAGATTCGGAAGACGCTCGGGAGACGACGCGGCTCGCGTCGTCATTCTCTCCTCCCTCAACTTTCGACTCCAAACTCTCAACTGCGCTCAACGCTCAACTCTCAACCCTCAACTTCTTTCAACTCTCAACTCCATACTTTCTCGTGCCAAGAGTATGACATTAGTATGTGATTAGTATGTTATTAGTATGTGATTAGCGGGAGGATAGCGAGAGAATGTTGGGGGACTACGCGGCTCGTGTCGTCATAGTATATAGAAAATTCAGAGGACATACCGGTTCCTCGATGGTATATAAATCGTAAATTATTTTGTATATATGTAAACTTTTCACTACTTTTGCACCCGAAATGGGTACCTGATAAGGGGAATATGCCTGTTTCCTTGGATTCTATCTACGCCGAAGCAATCGTATCAGGGCGTGCGGGTCTCTTTTGCAAGACAAGCGTATAGCCGTTTGATAAGGTTGGGGGTTAGAGGGGTTCATTACATATTGAAAGGGCGTTTATTGACGCTTTGTTGTAGATACTGGAAAGATTCGCAACCTTATTTGTATCAAAAACCTACACAAAGTAACAATAGATGCCTACGGGTATGACATTCATACCCGTCCTGCTGTTTCTTGGCAGGCGGGTTGTCATATCGGCGTAGGTTTCATTGTTGTTTATAGTTTTTGATAGGTTAGCGAAGACCTCCGGTATTGTAAGCAATAGATGAGGACTGCGCTTTTTTTGTGTATATGCATAATCGTATATGCACCAAAATAAGCGCAAGCGACAAGCAATACGGAGTATGCCGAAAAGCCGAGTGAGTAGGCAAATAAATGTATTAGAACCGATGCCCAACGGGATATAAACGGGCAAAGAATCATGAAAAAACTAACAATTGTAACTATCGCCATCCTGTGTGGCGTAGCATTCACGGATTGTGCGGCGAAAAAGCCTGTTCAGGCACAGACTCAGGTACAAACGGTCGATCCGCAACAGGCAAGGTTGGACAGTCTCCGCAAAGCCGCAGAGATTAGAAAGGTGGAAATGCAGATTCAGGCTATGGAAGCCGAAGCGCAAGCCGATTTGGAAATCGCCAAACTGAAAGCACAAAATGCACAGAAAGCCATGGCAAAACGTCTCGGACAGAAACTCTATATCCCTTGTGTGGAGGAAAGTTACGACAAACCGGGAGAATACATGGCAGGTTTGGGTATTGCGGAAAATGAAACCGAACGCGGGGCCGGTATGGCCGATGCGAACCGTTATGCCATTGCCGACATTGCCTCCAAATACATTGGCATGATTAAGAATGGTGTCTCGCAGTATGCCAAGAATGTAAACACGCGTTCCGGTCAGAAAATCAAGGAAAACGAGTTGGAAGGTGCTGCCGAAGCCATCGGTACAAAGTTGATTAACAAATATGCCAACGCGGTATGCAGGGATATGGATCAAGCCGATGATGGCACTTACACCTGCTACGTCGCAGTTCAAGTACCACTAAAAGAACTACTGAATGAAACAATTGACGAGTTGGGTGTAATCCAGACAGACCTCGACCGCAACAAATTCCGAGGGTATATGCAGTCCGAATTGGACAAGCAGGCAAAGGCTGCCCAGGAAGAAAAAGACCAACTGCTTCAAATGCGCCAAGAGTTAGAGCAATAATATGAATGTCAATCGTCTTGTAATTGCTTTTGCAGCATTCCTGATGCCCGTGTCATCATGGGCATTGGGAATGCCTGAATGGGTGACACATCTGCCAAAAGCAGGTAATGAAACCTACTACTACCGTGTAACAAAAGCGGAGGGTGCCACCTACCAGGATGCCTATGTGCAGGCTTTCAGCATGGCAATCCTCGAAAGCCAGTGGAAACTCGGGGTTAAAGTGAATAAATCCGATAACCAGAAGACAATAGAAAAAACTATTAAGACCGACTTGAACTTGCAAAGCAGTAATATGAACCTCCCCATGAATAAGGTGTGTGAATACGAAAAAGCCGCTCCCAATGGAGGCGTGATTCTCTATATACTCTGGCAAGTGGCGAGTTATGGTAATATCAAAGTCGAATTTGAAAACTTTTTAGATTGCGATTAGTATGAAACGTCAACTGACAACATTATGTCTTATCGGTTGTTTTGCTCTTTCTCTTTCGGCACAGATGAAGCAGCCGCAATTCCGTCCCGATTGGATATTCGAAACACCCCGTCCCGAAAACGCAACGTTCCTCTATGTGGTGGAGCATGGCGAGGGGAATACGAAACGGGAAGCACTCAACCAGGCCATCGGACGGGTGTTCCAAAGTACGGCCAATCGTATCGGGCAACCCGTTTCTTCTGCCGAAATCAACAAATCCGTGCAACAAGGTGTTGAGTTCGATGTGATTGCGCGGAATATCAAAATCCCTGTCAACAAGGTCTGCGAGTTCCCTGTCCAAGATCCTCAAACGAACGCATGGACGGTCTATATCCTGTGTCAGGTCGCCAAGGCAGGCAACATCACGCCTGAGTTCGAAACAACCGATGCTTGCACCAAACATGAAAAGTTCGATGCCTTTAGGAAAAAGTGGGAGGAGACTCAGGCAAAGGAGAAAAAACGCACCAATACATTGTCCGTTGTTTCTTCCGCTTTCCTCCCTGGGGTGGGGCAGATGATGAAAGGGCATACGGGCGAGGGTATTGGCACTTTGGTCGGTGAATTGGCATTGTTCGGCGGGGGCACTGCGTGCTACTTCGTGGGCAAACAGCAGCAGTCTGTTATGAATACGCGTGGTACATCATACAATGACTATATGAATGCCAAGCACCTCAAGAATACTTGCGACATTACCATGTACTCACTCTTCGGAGCAGGAGCCGCCGTATATGTATTCAACTTGTGCCGTGCATATATGTGTTCCGACCGGCGCCTGACGAATAACAATCTGGCACTCTACCCTGTTGCCATTCCCGCACAAGACAATCAATATGCCGTGGGATTGGGTGTACAATATAAATTCTAACTGATTCACAGACTATCCTCTAATCAATATGAAAACCCGTTACTGTTTCCTAAGTATCATCTCCGCCCTCTTGGTGGGTATGACCGCTCTCTTTGTCGCGTGCGACAAAGACCTCAACGACATCGTCAAATACACAGGCAAAGTGGTGTACATCAACACTACCAACCCTTTCCCTGACTTGGAAGTGCGCCTCACCGACGGCTCCAATGTCTATTGCGTGGAGCATACCGACACCGACGGCGGTTTCACTCTCACGGTCAAGGTGGCTGAAATATCAGGTGACTACTACATCTTGGTGGGCGATTCCACCTGTATTCCTAAGAAAGTCGAACTCCCGGGCTACGGACAACCCGAAATCAACTTGGGTACCATCGAAGTCGAAGGTCCTTCTGCCCCCACGGTCAAGACGACACAGGTAACAAACGTTACCTCCAATGCCGCAGTGGCAGGAGGCAGTGTAGAGTCCGACGGGCGCAGAACCATCACGGCTCGCGGTATATGCTATGGCAAGTCACCTTATCCTACCCTCAGCGACCTGTCCACCAAAGAGGGAACTGGCTTGGGCGGCTTCACATCTTCACTGAAAGATTTGGAACGCAACACTGTCTATTACGTACGTGCTTATGCTACCAATGCCATGGGTACTGCTTATGGCGACCAAGTCAAGTTTACCACGCAAGAGGGAATAGCGACTGTCACCACCGATTCTGTGTATAATGTCTCTACCCATACAGCCAAATGCAAAGGGCATATTGATAGCGATGGCGGTTTTCCTGTTACCAAACGTGGTACTTGTTGGAGCAAGCGTCCTGACCCGACCATTGATGACGAAATCACGGAAGACGGTTCGGGATTGGGTGTCTTCACCAGCACGCTCAAGAATCTCAGGGAGAACACCATCTACTATGTCCGTACGTATGCCACCAATGCAACCGAGACGGCCTATGGCGAACAAATAATTATCACGACATTGGACGGACTGCCTGTCGTCAAAACGGAACCGGCAAGCAATATCAAAGCCAATAGTATGGTATGCTATGGCGAAGTTCTCTCCGATTGTGATATCCCTGTTACGGCACGTGGTTTCTGTTATGGAACCAACTGGTATCCGACAGTAGAGGACGCACTGTTCACTTCCACGGGCAAAGGATTGGGTAAATACCAAAGCACACTGACTAAACTTGACTTCGGCAAAACCTATTTCATCCGTGCTTATGCTACCAACGAAATGGGCACTTCGTATGGCGAGCAGATTGAGGTCTCCACATTAAGCGGACTGGCTGAAGTGCAGATGGATTCTATTATGGTACATGCCAACACCATCACCTGCTACGCCAAAGTGTTATCCGACTGCGATATCCCCGTTACGGCTCGCGGTTTCTGCTATAGCACTACCCCCGGACGCCCGACTCTGGAAGATGCCACAGTTACAACAGCAGGCAAAGGACTTGGTCTGTTCCAAAGTACATTGGCTGACCTTGAGTTCAACACCACCTATTATATCCGTACGTATGCCACCAACGCTGCCGGAACGGTATATGGTATTTGGGATGCGTCCATAACTACAGGCGATGGGTTGCCTGAAGTGTACTCCGATTCTGTGAGCGAGGTTAGGGCAAGTAGCATTGTCTGCCATGGCTCTATTTACTCTGATGGCGGTTTCACTATCACCGAACGAGGCTTCTGCTATAGTTCCACCAATGCCAACCCAACCATAGAAGATATGCACGCCACAGGCGGAGTCGGCACAGGCTCTTACTCTTGTACACTGCTCTCACTCTCTGCCAGCACCACCTACTACCTCCGTGCTTATGCCACCAACAGTACAGGCACCAAGTATGGCGAAGTCCTGTCCGTCACCACCACCGACGGTCGCCCCGTTGTCGAAACCACCGACCCGCATGAAAATGTTACGGCTACAACAATCTCAGCAGGAGGACAAGTCATAGACGATGGCGGTTTTACCATAACAGAACGTGGTGTAGTCTATAGCACACTGCCTCACCCGACAATAGAGTCCACAGGCAGAGCAACGAGTGGAGCAGGAACTGGATACTACTCTGCATTGATAAAAAATATACGATTGGACAACAGTGATGCTAAATACTATATTCGTGCGTATGCTACCAATGCAAGTGGCACCTCTTATGGAAACGAGATTGTCGTTACAAATGACAACTATGAATACAATAACTTCCGGGAATTTACCTATCAAGGCATCAGGTACAAGTTATCCCGAGATATGGGACAAATGACTTTAAGAGATGCCCTTAATGCATGTGTGAATTGGGATTTCTGTGGCTATTCCGATTGGTATGTACCTACAAGAGAGGAACTCATAGCGGCTGTTGAGCAAAACAGAAATTTTGGAAACGTTCCCATGGGTAATTATTGGTATTATACTGAAGATTATTCCTCTGAGTATTATTGGAGTTGCAGTTATTATGGGACAACATGGGGAGGTACGGATTGTTCATATATTGTGATTAGATATCGGGACAGCAGTGAAAAGTATCTTCTCTCTACTACAGAAAGTCCATATGAGTTAAACCGTGTCTGTGCAGTACGTAAAGTGCAATAGCAAAGCAAGTGTTTGTGCAACTAAATAAATCAAACCACTTATGCTGGGCATTATAGAGGGACTCATTTCTATTGCAAAAGACCTTGTGAGTATCGCAGAGTCTGTTTGCAAACATAGCAATAAGGAAAAGCGTTTATCTCACGAACAGGTGGTATCACTGATAAGGGACTATGCCAAAGATATTTGTGACGACAGCCCTATTGCTCAGTTGCCTGCCATTGAGGCTTTGATAAAGTTGGCAGAACAATACGAAGAAGTTCGGCGAGACATCTGTAATATCTTGTGTATGTTCTTGGTTGCGGATTCCAAGAGCATCACATTTGCAGAGACGAAAACAAATAGTGCGAATTTCTACAAAATATTGCATATCTTGTTTTCCTCCGATAGTATTTTTTGTGCTTACAAGAAGGATATCAGTAATTGCCATTTCCGACGAGTGAAACTAATCTCCTTTCTTTTTGAAGATACCATAATGACCAATTGCGAGTTTACTGAATGTTATTTTACGAAAGTCGCGTTCAGTAACTGCCAATTGAATGGGGTTACCATGCAAGATTGTAATATGAAAGACAATGTCTCCTTTACAGATTGCAAGATGGCTGGGTCTGTAATAAACAACTTATATGGTCGTGATGTCACATTTGGCAATACAAGTTTGCAGAGTAGCCATATCACAGGTTCAACGTTCTACAAGACTAAATTTGACAGGGTTACACTCTTTCAGTCTCATATCACAAATAGTTGTTTCTTGCATTGTACTTTCATCAGAGAAGATTTGGCATTTTGTCATTTTAAGGATGTGAAGTTTGATTACAACCGCAAGTATGTCAAGGATATAGAGGCTATGACAACGTATCTAAAATCCCTGTGTGTCAAATATAGTGTATCTACCACTGGTAAAATAACTACTATACAGATAATATAGAGAACGATTGTAGTAAAAATGTGTATAATGAGAAAGATTGTTTTTATAGGGATACTATTCCTCCCATTGTCCCTCTCCGCCCAGCAAACCACCTTTGAGCAGTTTCGTCAGCAGCAAACGGACAAGTTTAATCAGTTCTCTGCTGCCAAGCAGGCGGAGTTTGATGCCTTCCGCCGTCGTGCCAACGAGCAGTATGCCGACTTTATGCGGCAGGCGTGGGAGGCTTTCCCTGTACACGAGGCAGAACAGCCAAAGGACGAAAAGACCCTTCCGCCCGTAGTGTATGAAGAGCCTGTTCCAACTCCCGCCCCGCAACCCAAACCGCAAGGAGATAGCATATCGCAGCCCAAGCCACAAGAGAAGCCACAACCGAAAGAACAAACCGTGCCCAGATCTGCTCCTAAACCCACCATAGACACCAAGCCTGCTCCCATTGCCGTAAAGCCGCAAGTGGCGGTAGTGCCCACACCCCAACCAACGCCCGAACCTGTTGCCCCTGTGCAGCCCAAGGAAGAACCCTGCAAGAGAGTGTCTATCGGCTATTTCGGGACAATCATCACAATCGGTTTCCCGACAAACGACAATCTCCACCTCCGTGCGCTCAAAGAAGACGCTATCGCCGATGCGTGGAAGCAGTTGTCCGACAGCCGCTACGACATCACGGTCAGCACAGCCATCAAGGCGCGCAAAGCCAATGTGTTATGCGACTGGGCATATGTGCAGGTGTTGCAAGCCGCCACGGAGAAGCAATACGGCACCACCAACGAGGCTGTCCTGATGCAAGCCTTCCTCATGACGCAAAGCGGTTATCGTATCCGTCTCGGTATGAGCGATACACGGTTGTATATGTTGGTGGCAAGCCTGTACGACATCTTCCACTTGCGCTATTATACCCTTGACGGAACCAAATACTATGACATAAGTGGAGAAAAGAACGCCAAAATCCGTATCACAAAGGCGAAATACGAGAAGGAGAAATCGCTCTCGCTGCAGATGACGCAACTGCCGCTGCTGAGCAATGACCCTGCACCCAAACGGACACTGACCTCACGCAAAGGGGTTACTGCCTCCGTCTGTGTGAACAAGAATCTGATAGACTTCTTCAATACCTATCCGCAGGCATGTTTCGGCGGCAATCAGACCACACGTTGGGCAGCCTATGCCAATACGCCGATAGAGCAATCGGTCAAAGATATGCTTTATCCGCCGCTCAGGAAGACCATCAGCAGCATGACGGAACGCGATGCGGTAGGTATTCTGCTCAATTGGGTGCAGACGGCTTTTGAGTATGGCTACGACGACGAGATATGGGGCGGCGACCGTGCTTTCTTTGCGCAGGAGACACTCTACTATCCCTATTGCGACTGCGAGGACAGGGCTATCCTGTTTTCGCACCTTGTGCGCGACCTGCTTGGCTTGGATGTTGTCTTGCTCTACTACCCGGGACACTTGGCAACCGCCGTTGCGTTTAGCGAAGATGTCAATGGTGATTATCTGACCTATAGCAACCGTAAGTATGTTGTCTGCGACCCTACGTATATCAATGCCGGTGTGGGGCGCACTATGCCCGGTATGAACAACCGACAGGCACAAGTCATTGCTCTCCGATGAACACCCATCGCCACCTGATTATTATCATATCCTTGTGCCTTGCCGCTGTTATTGCGGCAATAGGAGGCACTGTTTACTACATTCAGTCGCACGGCAGGGAGAACAAAATCCGCTCCACAGATAGGGTAGGCTACGCGGAGTTTGAAATACCGCATGCCGACTCGCTCATTGTCGGTAAATGGCAAAATACCGCTCACCCGCACCAGTACAAGGTCTATTACGACGATTATGACGAGGACGCACGTCTCTTCTGGGGCAAAGAGTGGGACGAGAGCGAGGATGTCTTTGAAGAGGATTTGAACTACCACGGCAATGGTTGGTTCCGTTGGGAGAAGCGGGGTAAGGTGTTGCACGAATATGCCACCATGGACGCACGTGATGTCTTTATCCACCATGCCTATCGGATTCTCTTCTCCTCCGCCGACTCGCTGTCCTGTTGCGATGCGGAGCACAAGCACATCATATCTTCCTTCACCCGCATACAATAACAACGGATAAGCAATCTGCTTTCACCTTTGTCATCTAATGGCGATTAGTGGAGCCTTGTACCCGATAATGTAATTTGTGGTTAATTCGTGGATAATTATATGTTTTAGAATGGCATATATGTTTGTTGGTTAGTGTTTGTTAGTTGTTGACGAATATGTGCGCCTGTTGCGCACAATGAGTTTTGCTTGTTGTCTATGTTTTGGTTAATTCACACACCGTCCGTGAATTAATGGTTAATTCGTGATAATTAATGTTTCCTTTTTGGGTTAGTTGTTGACGAAAATGTGTGCCTGTTGCATATGGTGTATTTGTGTTTTGTGTGGTGAGAATGGAGAAAGTACTGAGAAATGGTAATTTTTGCGGCATTGATTATCACTGACTTACAAAGAAAATGCAAAAATAATGCTGAAAAATTTGGATTTTTGACGATTTTGTATTATCTTTGTATCGAAATTCGGGAGAGTGGTGCATTGATGAGCGGCGTGTGAGTTTTAGTAATTTCCGGTAGGTTTTGTATTCGTGTAGGGGAATGTGTGTGGGATGACTTGATGTAGTGAATGGAGTGCACTACGTGTCGGTGTGTCTGTTGTTGGGGCATCTGTGGTTGTTGTAACCCATACCGTGGGAAATTACGGCAACTGACGGATACTTGTACCCGATAATGGTATGTGGCGTTTTTGCTCACTCTAAGTGGCAAAAAAGAAGAAAAGCAAAGAAAACTTACATTATTGTAAGGAAATGCTTGCACGTATCCGAGAAAAGCACTACTTTTGCAGCCGATTTCATTCATACAAACCAATGAGAGGTGCGAAAACAATGAATAATGGGCTGAAAATCAATGAAGAAAGGGCATAAAACCAATGAAGAAAGGATATAAAAGTAATGAAGAATAAGAAAGAAGAAATACTGCAAGCGGCGGAAGAAGAGTTTGCACGGAACGGGTACGAGGGGGCGAACATCTCGCGGATTGCGAAGAAAGTAGGCGTGACGCACGTGCTACTCTACTACCACTTCCAAGACAAGGAGAACCTCTTCCGCGAGGTGCTGCAACGCAAGATTGAGCAGTTTATCCAATCGGTACTCGTGCCCGAGGGAACGGAGAACCTCCACTTTATGGAGAATATCGACATGCTCATTATCCAGAACTTCAACATCTTCGCCAACAATATCATGCTGGTGCGCCTGTTGGTCAACGAGACGGGACAGATACCGGCATCACTCTACGACATCGCCCACAAGCAATACAGCGCGTACCTCGAGCGGCTGCAACGCGCCTTAGACCGCGAAGCAGCGGCAGGGAACACCGTCCCATTCAATGCCGAGCGGCTTATTCTCACCATCTGTTCGCTCAACATCATGGCGGTACTCGTAATGCCCGCCATCGAGAACCTGCTCCCCGAAGCGGAACAAGACCGCACCAAGGTGCAGCAGAGACGATTGGAAGAGAATATACGGTATATACATTCCATATTGACGACTCTCCCGCCCGCAGAGAGGGGGCTTACTGATAATGATAAAGCAAACTAAACAATACAGAACAAATATGAAAACTATGAAGTATTTTAGAATCAGTCTTATGACAGGCTGTATCGCCTTGATGGCAAGTTGTTCCGACCTTGTCGCATCGCGTATGGGTGACTATAGTTACAATATCGCCAAGTCGGAGGTTGTTATTGACGACTCTGTACATATCACACTCCCTGCCGAGCGGGGGGCTATGCTCATGGAGCAGAAAGACGGCAACAATATCATCCTGACCATAAACAATCTAGCAGGCGACACCTACACGACCACGGGCGAATTACAGGACGACAAGATAATCCTCAAGCCTTTTACGCGCATCATCAATGTAGTCTACAAAGACACGGTAACTGAGGTATTCCTGCCTGTCGAGAAGACTTTCAACGAGGACTACAACCTCGAAGTCTCGGGCGAGGCAGATGTATATAACGAGAGCATTCATTTCACCCTGCAGTATTCGGGCAAGTGCATATCAAATGGCAAGAAGATGATTGGCTCAAACATTCTGATGATTGCCAAAAAGAACTGACGCACATGAAACTATACCAACAATCCCTGTTCTATTTTGCTTTATTGTGCCTTGTCGGGTGTGATAAACTGCCCCTCAAGCAGAAGCCGCAGTATGAGGTGCGCCCCATCAAGGTGGAGGTACAGACCATGGACAGGCAGACGCGCGTGAACACGCACACCTATGTGGGCAGGATAGAAGAGGCATCGAGTGTGCCGCTGAGTGTGCAGACAGCGGGACAGGTAACTGCCGTCTATGTAAAGAAAGGCGACCGTGTACGGGCGGGGCAGGAACTGCTGCGCTTGGACGACACACAGGCAAAGAACGCTCTGCAGGTAGCCAACGCCACCCTCCAACAGGCACAAGACGGCTACACACGTGCCGGACAAGTGTATCGGGAGGGCGGCATTACGGAGCAGAAAATGGTAGAACTGAGCAGCCAATTGGAGCAGGCACGCTCTATGGAGGCTATGGCGAGCAAGTCGCTTAGCGACTGCGTATTGCGTGCGCCCAACAGCGGCGTGATAGGCGAGTGCAAAGTCCAAGCCGGACAAGTGGTTGCCCCCGGCCTGAACCTGGTAACACTCTTGGATATGGCGGGCTACAACGTTACGTTTGATGTGGCGGAAGGCGACATCGCATCCATTCAGGTGGGAGATAGCGGAATGATACAGATACCCGCTCTCGGGCAGGACACGCTGCCTGTTCGTGTAGTAGAGAAGAACCTGTTGGCAAATACCATTTCCCATACTTATACCGTCAAAGCCGTGCTGACCAATACACAACACACAGATCTGCTGCCGGGTATGGTGAGCAAAGTATGGCTTCGGTCACAAAGCATATCGGGCTATTTCGTACCTGCCGCCTGTGTACAGACGCTCACAAGCGGACCATCGGTATGGGTAATACAAAACGACATCGCTACACGCAGACGGGGGGAAATTGGCCAGTATGCCTCTGCAGGCGTGGTC
>SAMEA104315439__coassemble_574_pt1 | contig 14175 bp, 14 predicted proteins | sample SAMEA104315439__metabat2_low_PE_016 | metagenome-assembled genome bin SAMEA104315439 (sample SAMEA104315439) | gut metagenome | biome: Monkey gut; feature: monkey-associated habitat; material: faeces | place: China | collected 2013 | reverse complement strand
TGTGGTCGGGGACGGATTGAAACAAAACGGTCAGCATAATGGTAACAAAGTTGTTTGGTTTGACATTAAATTTGCTGTAAAGGTACTGAAAATAACTCATATACACAATGGAAAAACTGCTGAAAATCAGTGTTATATATTATTGTTTGGCAACAACTTCGCGAAAATACAAAATTACTGCATGCGGATGTCATTCGCCATCGCAACATCGCAAACCATCGCTCAATTTTGATGCGGTTGCCCTGAGGCTACGCTTTTAGCAATACTGCGGCACGGTCATCTGCAGGGCATGCTTCATGCACGTAACTTTGCAGGGGCCCATGATGTCCATAATGATACCGTCTGCCTCGAACATGAGGTGCTTCTTGGTGTTGAGGGTAAGTTCGTCGGATTTCACTGTATGAATAAAGGGTAGTTCCGTAAAATGTCCGTTGAAGAGTTTGGGCACCGCCTCTGTGATTTGTTTGAAAGTTGGCTGGGTGACAAACATCGAGTGGAACACGCCGTCGCAAGGGTCGGCGTCGGGGTTCAGACGCATACCGCCACCCACATACGGACCGTTGGCGATATTCATGGCGTACATCGGTCCCTCTGCTACCGGCTGACCGTCGGAATCCAGGCGGACATGCACGGACTTGTACTGTGCCAATGCCAAGAAGAGGGCAAAGAAATAGTTAACGTGGTGACTACCAATGTAGTATTTTAGTTCTATCGCCAGTTTGCAGCACAGCGGGTCCACGCCGAAGCCCACTGAATTGATGAAATATCTGTGGTGCTCAATGCCGTTGCGCCAATAGGTCACACACCCTACATCGATGGGTTGTGCCTTGCCGTTGAAGAACAAATCCAGCGAGCGTTTGAAGTCCTTGTTCAGTTTCCAATAGCGGGCAAAGTCGTTTCCTGTACCGCGGGGCATAAGCCCGAACTGGATTTTCTCGCGTTGTTCAGCGGGGATATCCGCCCGCATGATGCCGTTGATAACCTCGCTCAGCGTACCGTCGCCACCGAGGACGAGGATTTGGTCGTAACCTTTTTCTACCAGTTCGCGCCCGAGTTCGATGGCATGACCTGCGTATTTGGTGACCCTGTATGTAAATGGCTGATGGCGAGCCTTTAGCAGTTTCCAGAGGTACAGGCGTTGCGCACGAAAAGCCCGCTTGCCCGACTTGGGATTTATGATGATTCCTAACATTTTATTCTTGAATGTATTAGATAAGGAAATATGGTAGTTCCCTTGCCTTAGTTCATAAAATACTCGCAAAGGTACAAAAAAAAAAGCACACTACCAAAAAGTAGGTGCTTTTTCTGCATATTGCAGGGCTGATTACTTAAAATAAGTAGCCACTTTTTCGTTCTCTACAATCTCCTCTTGGAAGATATATGCCCCTGTCTTGGGGCTCTTTACCATCTTGATGCACTTGCTGTGGTTACGTCCTGCAGTGCCTGTATGAAGGGTTGCGACCGCTTTCTTTGCCATAGTTCTAAGCCTTTCTTGATTAGGGGTTGATTACTTGATTTCCTTGTGCAAGGTGTACTTCTTGAGGATGGGGTTGTACTTCATGAGTTCCAAACGCTCAGGAGTGTTCTTGCGGTTCTTGGTCGTGATGTAGCGCGATGTGCCGGGCATACCGCTTGCCTTGTGTTCGGTGCACTCGAGAATCACCTGTACACGAGCCTCTTTCGATTTCTTTGCCATACTGCTTCCTCCTTATTCGTAGATTTTGATGTAACCCTTCTCGGAAGCCTGCTTCAGTGCAGCATCGAGACCGATTTTGTTAATAGTTCTCAGACCGGCTGCACTCACGTTCAGCACAATCCATGCGTCCTGTTCTACCCAGTAGAACTTCTTGTGGAACAAGTTCACATCAAACGACCTCTTGGTGTGTCGTTTGGAATGTGAGACATTGCATCCCATCATGGCTTTCTTGCCTGTAATTTGACAAATCTTTGACATTTTATTTTTGTTTTAGTTATTTTCTTGCCATATCCCCTAATCCTCTACTCTCTAACCCCTAATCTCTACCCTCTACCCTCTATCCTCTACTCTCTCCCCCCTATTCTCTATCCCATCGATTTTCCCTGACGTTTCCCTGAGGTTACCCTGCTCTTGCTCTGTACTCGTCTTGCTCTTGCCCGCCGTTTTCCACCTTGTTCCGCACTCAATCTTCATCTCAATCATCACCCGTCGGTACGGGCTGACATTCCCAAAGGGACACCACAACGCGGCTCGTTCGAGCCTACTCCACGCGAAAAATCGTGCAAAATTACAACAATTTTCTCACATAGCCAAATAAATGTTCTCTTTTTTCACAAAAAAGCATATTCTGCTCACACTAATTCGCCTCTACGCCCTCGCTGCAAGAAAAAAGCAGTACTTTTGCACATAAACCGTTTGTACAATGACTGAGAAAGAAAAAATGCTCGCAGGGCAGGTCTATTACGCCTGCGACCCCGAACTCAAAGACGAACTCAACGCCTGCAAGGACTTGATTTGGCGCTACAACAACATCCAACCCACGCACCTCGAGGAGCGCAAGCAACTGCTCAAATCCCTACTCGGTGCGTGCGATGACGAGGTTTTCATCAATCAGCCGTTCTATTGCGACTATGGCAAGCACATTCGCGTAGGCAAGCGTTTCTTTGCCAATTTTCATTGCACCATTCTCGACGAAGCCCCTGTCACCATCGGCGACGACGCTTTCATCGGACCCAACGTGTCTATCTACACCGCCTGCCACAGCACCAACCCCGTGGAGCGCAATACGCGTGAAGAGTGGGCAAAGCCTGTGACTATCGGCAACAACTGCTGGATAGGTGGTTCGGTGACTATCCTGCCGGGCGTGACAATCGGCGACAATTGCACAATCGGCGCAGGCTCTGTCGTCACGCACGACATCCCTGCCAACTCCATCGCTGTCGGCAACCCCTGCCGCATCATCAAAGCAGTTCCACGGCAGTAAGACACCGGTAGCAGGATTAGGCAAACTCCCCCTATTTGCCCCCACCCCACTATGAACAGGACACACTAACCACTTTTTTTCGGAGGCACCTTGTCTCCGAAGAGAGAGCCACTGCTCCCTCCACCACCCTCACGGGCAGTATTCATACGTCAAAGACCACGGGCTGCTTACGTCTGCAGCCTACCGGATTCAACACCTTGAATCACGATGCAAAGGTACTACAAACACCAAATGCATTGAGCGTTTTTGTCACTTTCTGTCACTTTCCGTCGCGATTTGACGCGATTTGTCACTTTCCGTCACTTTCTGTTATTTTTCGATACTTTCCGTCACTTTTCTCTCACAATGCACTATCTTCCAATCCATTACACGACAAGAGAACAATACAGCATACTCATAGATACAGACTATTTTTATCTAATAGGAACTGACACAAGACAACTTCGTTGCATATGACATTCTCCAAAATAATAACATAAATGGTCACTTTTTTGAGATTTTATTAGTACTGATTTGTACGTGTGCAATTTTTCTTGTACCTTTGCAGTCGCAATGACTTGCGGGGGTATTGTTTGGGGTGGGCTGTTGTCTGAACAGATGACAAGAACACCGAATAATGCCCGCGTTCTGCGAGTTGTTGCAACAATGTATTGTTAATTAGGCGTTTATCAACGCTTGTTTTGGTCGTTTGAAATCCGGAAAATTTCGATAACTCAAAACAAGATGACGGTAAATGTCCTGTGGTATGTATTTACTACGTCTGTATGTGGCGTATGCGTACATATCGGCGTGGGCATTATTGTGTATTCTTGTTATCAGGGTCATTTCCGGAACCTCAAACGAGAGAATAGGCAGAGATATGATTCCACGCTTCATTTTTTATGTACGGGTCTGTTTGGAATCGGCTCCCACAAAGCACTACTGCGCAGTAGTTGACCTTGATGAACCATACACAATCCTATGTGCGTCCCGTTTGGACTTGCGGACGTTACAATGCCGAAAAGCATGTGGCTATCATGTACAACCTGATAGCCGGTTATAGTTTCTTCTTTGAAAAGCAGTCAGCAGATGTTATTGGCTGTATTCTTTCCATACCCCGCAATGGAGAAATATCGCTATCCGCTATTGCGCAAGCGACACAGATAGCGGAAGAGTCGATTCTTGATTTCTTTGGTGTATTGGAGCAGCAAGGGTTGATAACCGCTTCCGTACCCACTGAAGAAGGAATACGTCATTACCGTGATATGGTGTATCGGGCAAAAGAACAGCAGGTTGCTTTTGCGGACAAGCCCGTCAAGGAAAAACTGCCAGTTGCTACCACCAATGCCGAGCAGATGTACTACGATGCTGTGGACGACGGGCATACCGTTTGCTCTGTATTGATGGAACTGACCTACCGTTGCAGTGAGATGTGTATTCATTGCTACAATCCGGGGGCTACCCGCAACAACACCGAGCAAAGTCACCGTGCCGACTATGGGGAAATGACTTTGGACGATTACCATCGGGTGATTGACGAGATGTACGACCTTGGGTTAGTGAAAGTATGTTTGAGTGGCGGTGACCCGTTCTCGAAAGAGTTTGCATGGGACTTGATTGACTATTTGTATCAGAAAGGCATTGCCTTTGATGTCTTCACCAACGGGCAACGCATTGTGAACGATGTACAGCGTTTGGCGGATTATTACCCCCGCCTTGTGGGTGTGAGCATCTATAGCGGCGTAGCGGAAGACCATGATGTTATCACACGCATACCGGGCTCATGGCAACGTTCTATGCAAGTGGTGGAGCAATTATCGCGATTGGCCGTTCCCATGAATCTGAAATGCTGTGTGATGCAACCCAATCTCCATTCATATTATATGGTGGCAGATTTGGCAGAGAAATACCATGCACAGCCACAATTTGAGTTGAATATCACCGAATCCAATGACGGTGATGTCTGTGCAAAACACTTACGTTTGACCGAAGAACAATTGCAGGTAGTACTTCGTGATAATAATGTAGCCCTATATGTCGGCAAAGAAGCACCGAATTATGGTGGGGTAAAACGTAATCCTAATTATTGTACTTGTGGTGCGGGGCGCAATTCGTTCTGTTTGTCTCCCAATGGAGACCTGCGTGCATGCCCTGCTTTTACACAAGTATATGGCAATGTGAATCAATTGCATATCATTGATATACTGAAGAACAGCAGTACACTTCAGGAATGGCGAGCAGCCGTTTTATCAGATTATACAGAGTGCGGGAAGTATGACTACTGCGACTATTGCAATCTGTGTGCGGGTATCAACTATACCGAGCATGGGGATTTCCGCAAGCCCGCAGAAAGCAATTGCTATTTGGCAAAAGCGCGTTACAATCTCGCGCATCAACTGATGGAGCAAGACGCTCCAATGGATAGAGAACAATTTGTAAGGGCGTTGCAAGCCTTGCAGAAAAACAAGGTTAGTTTACAGCGCGAGTATCATACAAAGGGATAAATGGAGTCTCCCGCAGTACACCTATAACCTCTAAAGTCTTACTATTATATGAAAGTAGAACTTGAAATCAGCAAGATGTCAGACATCGTTTGCATGAGCGGTTGCTCCAAAGCAGCAGAGTCGAGTTGCGGTATTGCATACCGTTTCGGTTAATCTTGCGTCGTACTGCCACTGCAAGGCGGTGGCAGTACGTTTTTCTTTTTTTGAATTTAAGTACAAACAATTAAATCATAGAGTAATGAGTAATAGATTTGCAGAATTACGTGACCAGTATTGTCAGATTATTGAAACAATGCAGAAATATCTGTTACAAGAAAATGACAATGTCAGTGAGGTAAAGTGCCTTGATGGAACTATCAAGAAAATAAACGAGAATTGTAATATAAATGACTTGAGTGACATAGATGCCGCTATAGAATATAACAAGAAAAGTGGCGAACATACTATACAAAATGACCAAATTCGTAATGAGCAACTGAAACCAAACAAGTATGGTCCTGAAAATCCATATCCTCCCAAATCATGATACCCTTTCAAGCGAAAGAACTTCCGTATAAAGTACTATGTCGGGACTCGGAACGAGTTACGCCTTATCCCTATCTTGTTTTAGAAGAGGGAGATAAGGTGTTATATTGCATCAGTCCTATCCATTGCCGCAGTTTCGTAGTGGGGCGTAAAGAAAATGGCAGATACATTGTCAGCAAAGGCAATGGGCTTGCGTATTCGCAGTATTCTTTTCTTTATACTCCTGAAATGCCGACGGATGTATGGGGGCTATTGCTCAAGGAGGATGCGCTACGTGATTTCCATTGCGGGCAAGACGTACACGCCTTAGGCATCAAGACCAACCAGATGGAGTGCGTGTTGGAGTTGGACTATCCTATCTATATTCCTCAAACGGGCAGGCACCTCAATCCTGTCTTGCTGCAATACTCCATAGAGTGCCCGTACCGCATTGCGGATGCCGGTTTTATGACGCAAGACCAAATATGGAATGAGGTGCATAAGTGGGAACGGTTCAATACCAATGGTTATGACAAGGACTACCAGATAGCCGCAGATGTGCTGATTCGCAATTTGCATATTCTGCACACGCACCAAGTGCTACACAATGCGCTTACTTATGAGAACGTGACATGGGCATTGGAATTGCTGGACTTTGAGTTGTGCCACACGCCGCAACACCCCTATACCAAGGAAGACTATGTGCGCCATGTGCCTGACTTGTTTGACAGGGAAGTGATTGATACCTATAAACTTATCAATTACATAGCAGGCGTATTGCATGAGCCGGTGGACTTTCATTTTGTGGATAATCTGTTTGCAGATTACAGCTTCGATATATCCAAATACAAACTGCTTAATTGACTAATCAACCGTATCTGCCTGCCACAGATGCGTATAAACTACTAACTGGACTACGGCTAAAGTCCACCAAAATACAATACTTATGGATTGGAAAGATGTAACCGTAACCGCAATACAACGCAGTATTGAGTGTGCCATTGCGGACAAGAAAGTCGGATTGTTGCTTCATTTAGTACCTATGCTCAACGACACATCGCAAATTGTTCTTGGGGGAATAGCAGCAGAAACGCCTGCTGCTGACGATGGAAGCGTATATGATTTTGCACATGGAGACTTAATCCTTGTCTTGAACGGTACCGACAGGATATACCCTCTCCGCACTATTGAGCATCCCCTTGCCTCTATGTTAGAAGGTATGATGAACGACAAGAGCAAACAACGTATCTTTGCCCATCTTATCACACCGGACAACTTATACCAAATCGCCCAAGCACAGTCTATCCGCATCAAAGTGACCTGTAGCCGCGGTATGGCAGAAGCCGAGGCAAACGACCTTATCGGATTGGCACAACAACTGATTCAGGATATAAACAGCATTTCTGCCAATGATATGATTGTAAGAGAAAAACCATTATACAAAGACATGGAAGATATGGTGGGGGACGATGGTTTGTATAAAATAGAAAATGAAATATCGTGGAGAGACGATACTGAACCTAAATACGCGCACGTGTCCACTAGTATGCACCTATGTAAATGGAATGGTGTTAAAATTGTAATGGATGAACAGCGACATAAGTATCACGAAAAAGCCTGCGAGTATTTTCTTGCCTGCGAAATTATGGAGGATCATTTTGCAGCAACTGTTAATGAGGACTTTGACTATAAACATAATAAGTTTTGGATAGTCGTGGACGGAGAACAAGAGATACACCCATACAAGGTATCTGTGTTTTATCCTTGGAGGGATAGTTTGAACTTGTGTTATTATTTCACAGAGGAGCAACTAAGGCAAATCGCTGCTGCCCAAAAGTCTGTCCGTGTCCAAATGACTTGTTATGGTGATGAAGAGGTCGGTGGTGCTGCCAATCAACTGATACAGCAAGCACAGAAAATACTCTCCACGAGCGGAATCAATATCTCTATAACATCGGTATCAAGTACAGATACTATCTCAGGACCAGATGAGAAATCAGGTTTTAGTGATATTGCTCTTGCAGCAATAGTTGCAGCCTCTGTTATGGCTTTGACACTGCTTGTGTTTTTCATCCACTTTTTGGTTGAGTGAGTTTTGACAACCGCATTCATAGGCTATATGAGTGCGGTTGCTTGTGCTGTTTAAGAATGATGTGTACAATAACGATTAATACAGAAATAAAGATATGAAACGAGTGCTATTCATTGTAGTAATGCAGATAGTTGTTTGCGGGGTTTTTGCTATACCGCTTAGCGGGGTGGGGAAGCACCGGCAATATAACAAGGCATTAGTGCAAGCACAAAACCAACTGAAAGAAAAAGTAATACAAAGAGCGGGGAGATACGGCTATATCCTGCATAATCCGTACGGCAAAACCTATCCGATTAGATGCTGTGGTAGAGAAAGCATTAGCGGATGCCGTGGAAACACACTATCAAGAGGGCGGAATGCACGTTGTTACCCTAACCATAGACACGGACAAGAAGGCAGCAATCCTCGTAAAGAAAGCAAATAAATACATTGAAGAGGAAAAGTCGAAACTCTATAGGACAGATATTAAACACATGGCAAACCTCATATACGGCGTATATTACAAGGCTTACGGTATATTGAATGACGGATATACGGAATACCTGTCCAGAACGACAAAGAGTAATATGGAGGCTATCCTGCAATATGTGCGGGAACATACCACGTGTTTCAAGATAGAGAGTTATGGGGATAAATACTATTACTATATGGGAATGGGTGACCAATACAAATTGGACGGGTTTATCTATTACGACCCCATAGACAAGAAATACCGCACGCCGAGGGTCAATGAGTTGTACGGGCAATTTAACCCGGATACACCCGTAACAGACCTGTATGAGGCTTATGCTTGGGAAACATATATCAAGGATATTCCGCTGACATACGAGGAACTGGACGCTAACGGTCGCAACAGGGTAATTGATGTTCCACCAGCATGGTATTGCCCTATCAGAATAGCGAATTATATGGGTCCTGTGATAAACCTTAAAGGACTGGAGGATGCGGATGTAAGAATCATTATCGAGTAGGCAAGTGAAGAGGGGGGATTGGGGGATATATCTGACTATCACGACAAAGTGATATGGGTGCGATGAGAGGAGATATGAAGAAAGAATGCAATGGTGTGTGGTATGAATTGGATGCGGCGGGGCATACGGCAAAGGTGATATCCATTCGGGGTGAGGATTCATACAACAAGGAGAAGTATGAGGGTGATGTGGTGGTTCTGCCATACGTGGTGGAAGGCGGGGAAAAGTATGAAGTAACGGCAATAGGGGAGGAGGCGTTCCGTATGTGCGAGAAGTTGGAGTCTGTTGTGTTGCCGGATAGTATTGCGCGTATAGAAAAGGGGGCTTTCGAGTACTGCTCGCGGCTAACGGCGTTGCGATTGCCTGAAAATATAGAGTATATCGGCGTTTCTGCTTTCGGGTTCTGCGGGAAGATTGCGTCCATTCATATTTCGGACAAAGAGTTTGAGGTGGACAGGCATGCTTTTCATGGTTGCAAGATGCCGATATGGAATGCCGTGCGAAGGCATATACACTTGGTGAAACGTTGTATCAACGGCATCACATACGACCTGAAGACGACTACCCGTTTGGCATACGTGGCGGCGAAAGGGAAGAAGTATCGCGGGCGTGTGGTGGTGCCAGGGCATGTGACATACAAGGGAGAAGAGTATCGCGTGATAGCCGTTGGTGACGGGGCATTCTACGAGTGTGCGGACTTGTCGGAACTGATTATTGAGGATGGCGTGGAGCATATCGGAGGGTGTGCGTTGTGGTATTGTACGGGGTTGCGGGTGCTCAGAATACCCAAGAGCGTGAATAGCATAGACAAATACGCGTTTGAGCACTGCCCGCAACTGGAGGTGATTGAGGTGGACGAAAGGAATCCCTGTTACGATAGTCGCGGGGATTGCAACGCGCTGATTCACAGTGCGAGCAATACGCTGATGTTGGGCGGGTGCAATACCTGTATTCCTGAAGGGATAGAGGTAATCGGGCGGCATGCTTTCTATGGGTGTGAGCGGCTGACGGCTATTCATATCCCCAACAGCGTGCGGACTATCGGCGAGGAGGCGTTTGGGAATAGCGGACTGACATCGGTGCATATCCCGAATGGCGTACAGGAAATAGGGGATTATGCATTTTACTATTGCGACCGCCTTACAGATATCCGGTTTCCAACAACGGTAACGGATTTCCTTTCTGCAATGGGCAATAACGCAGCACTCCAAAGGTTGGTGGTGGAGGACGGGCATCCGACATACGATAGCCGTGACAACTGCAACGCTATCATTGAAACCGCTACCAACACGCTGGTCTTGGGATGTGCGGGGACATCCATCCCCGATAGCGTCAAAGAGATAGGAAGGTATGCGTTTTGTGATTGTCACACGCTTACTGCCATTACGATACCACGGAACGTGCGGGCGATGGGGGAGCGGGCGTTTATGTGGTGCACTGCGCTGCGTCACGTAGAGATAGAGAACGAGGATATTGCGATAGCGCAAGATGCATTTGAGTATTGTGAGAAACTGACTGAATTAGTATTTCCAAACAGAGTGGAGGTATTAGAGAGGATGGGGGAGTAACCAATTAAATAACAAGACAATGAATAAAGATGCAAATCAATTCGAGCAAGAATCAACTATTGCTCAAGAAGGCACGTTCACGCTGTTGGATAACACCATATTGAAAGGTTATCCAAAGCCCGCATCGCAAAACGAAGAGATATCTTCTCCGGATTTTGAGTTAGACACAACAGGGCAGTACCTGCAAATAGGGCACCGCTCCAGAAAGGCAAAACGTCAGAATACTCCCAAGATAGTCCACCCGACGCCGGCGGAGGAGTATTTCTACCAACATGTCCTATTTTTCATACGGCATAGGGAGCAGATATTATCCGACAGCCGATTGTTTCTGACCCCAGTGGATGTTACAAACAATCTGGCATATACAGGCACAAGCGGCTTTCGGGATGCGACGTTGGGCGTGTATGTAGAATGGTGGCTGTATGGTCCGGCATCTGTGATTGTGGATGAGGAAACGAATATGCTGCAGGGTATGGTGTGCCGCATTGCGGGGAGTCCGTTGACAGGAAGCAACAAATGTACGGTGGTGATGTGCGACGGTACTATCAAAGAGCAATCCATCCAACCGTTCCATCCGCTATGGGGTTCATTTACAGAGATAAACGGGCGATATACGGAAGCCAAAAGGCAGTTTGAGCATTACTCTATGGAAGAGGCGGTGCGGGTGCTGAGTGGTGAGAAAAGAAAATGAGTTATGAGTAAAGCAACACATAGTGACAGAAACAGGGTTGTGATGGATAACGGAAAACCCAAAATAGTTTTGTCCGGGCAATATAGGAAGATAGGACATGTGCCTGTCGATGAAGCGAAGAAATTGGCATTTGAATATGCGATAAAAATAATACGCGCGTCAAAAAACTGATATGACCGATATTGTCCGATAGGGGAAACCTATACTATCCTGTCGAGAAAGTCGGTTGAATCACATACTAATAACATACTAATCACATACTAATCTCATACACTTAACACGATGAGATTCCAGCAAAACAAAAACACTATGCGGACGATATGTCCGTTATGCACAAACAAAGTACACGCAATGCGTGGGTGTGGTACGCATTGCGTGCAGGTATCGTATGTGTCGTGAGAGGGGGGAGGGGCGGTTGGGGCTATTTAGGTTGAGTAATCAGTTGGCGGGCAAAGGCGGGTATGTCGATGCCATCGAAAGTGCCGGAAGTCATCATCAACAGGGCCGTATTGCGGTAGTCCAGGCTACGCAGGCGCGCTTGAAGAGCCTGACTGTCTGTGAAGACCTCCACATTGTCCGAGCCAAAAGCACGGCGTACATCCTCTGCATGAATGGGCGCAAGATGTTTGTGCTCGATGACCTTCGGATTGAAATACACAAATGCTATATCCGCCTCAGCCATACAGCCCTTGTACTGCGGCAGGAAGTCCGCCATAAGAGACGAGAACGTGTGCAACTCCATACATGCAACAAGACGCTTGTCGGGATAGTGCTCGCGCACGGCATTGACGGTGGCACGCAGTTTACTGGGGGAGTGAGCGAAGTCCTTGTACGCCACGTTGTCGCCCACCTCGGCAATCTTCTCCAAACGGTTGCTGGCACCCGTGAAGGAAGCAATGGTGCGGTAGAAGTCGTCGCGGGCGATGCCGATAGTCTCACATGCCAAGCATGCCGCCTGAAGGTTTTGCATGTTGTGCCGTCCGAAGACCTGCATGGGGATGTCGCCATCATAAGCATCGTAAGGAATGCAACGGATGTCTTTGCGTGCCTCTGCTGCCAATGTGCGGAGGTTCTCGTCGCCCTCGTAATAAATAAAGGTGCCATCGGGTTCAATTTCGCCTACGAACTTGCGGAACGTGTCCACATATTCGGGGAAAGTGGGGAAGACATTGATATGGTCCCACGCAATACCCGTGAGGATAGCCACATGCGGGTGGTAGAGCAGGAACTTGGAACGGCGGTCAAGCGGCGAGGTGAGGTATTCGTCCCCCTCGAAAACTGCGTATTTGGCGGTGTCGGAGAGACGTACCATGGTGTCGAAGCCCTCTATCTGTGCGCCGACCATGTAGTCCGCCTCGATGCCGAGGCGGCGGAGAACATAGAGAATCATCGCGGTGGTTGTGGTCTTGCCATGGCTGCCGCCTACGACGATGCGCACCTTGTCTTTGGTCTGCTCGTAGAGGTACTCGGGGAAAGAGTAGATGCGTATGCCGAGTTCGCGGGCGCGCACCAGTTCGGGGTTGTCCTCGCGGGCGTGCATACCGAGAATGATGGCATCAATGTCCGGCGTGATGCGCTCGGGGTGCCAGCCCATCTGTTCGGGCAAGAGTCCCGCATTGCGGAGGTGAGTGAGTGCGGGGTCAAAGATTTCGTCATCGGAACCGGTGACGATGTACCCCTGTTTGTCGGCTACCGCCATTGCCAGATTGTGCATGGCAGCACCGCCTATGGCTATAAAATGTATTCTCATGCTATATTTTATTTGTTGTCTTCTTGTATCAGGTGGAGCAGAGCCTCTACGGCTTCCTCCTGCGGGATATTCTTGAGCACGCACTCTTTGCCGCGATAGAGACTGATGCGCCCGCGACCTGCGCCCACATAACCATAGTCGGCATCCGCCATCTCACCGGGTCCGTTGACGATACAGCCCATGATGCCTATCTTCAGCCCCTGCAGGGGCTTGCCGGAGTGGTCGGTGAGGTGCTGCGTGGCGGCTTTGACTTTGGCGATGGTCTTTTCGAGGTCGAACAGCGTGCGTCCGCAGCCAGGGCAGGAGATGTACTCCGTCTTATATATGCGCACGCGCGAGGCTTGCAGGATGTCTTTGCCCAGACGTTCCAACTGCTCAGCGGAGAAATGTGGATTCTGCAATAAGAGGTTTGCGGCATGGTATTGCCACAACAGCCGCCCGCACTCTGCGGCTGCGTGGAGTTGGAAAAGCGCCCAATCGGTGTCGCAGTTGGCGTAGAAGATGGTGTCGCCTTCCACGGAAGTGCGCGTGTCCGTGGCATATCGTATGCTGTCGGGTTTGACGAAGTAGTCCACCAACGCACAGGCAACAGGTATCTCATTTTCGGGGGCTTCGCTCAGGCTGACGCGCACCGTGTCGCCGATGCCGTCTGCCAAGAGGGCACCGATGCCTACCGCCGACTTGATGCGTCCGTCCTCACCCTCACCGGCTTCCGTCACGCCCAAATGGAGCGGGAAAGCCATGCCCTCTTTGTCCATCTGCTGCACCAACAGGCGCACCGTGTCCACCATGACGCGGGTGTTGCTGGCTTTGACGGAGATGACGATGTCGGTGAAATGCTCGCTGACTGCCACACGGAGGAACTCCATTACACTCTCTACCATGCCGGCGGGCGTATCGCCGTAGCGGGACATAATGCGGTCGCTCAGACTGCCGTGGTTGACCCCCAGACGGATGGCGGTGTGGTGTTCGCGACAGATGTTGAGCAGACGTGTGAAACGCCCGCGCAGCCGTGTGAGTTCGGCTTGATACTCCTCGTCGCTGTAGTCGATATGACGGAACTTGCGTGCGGGGTCGATGTAGTTGCCCGGGTTGATGCGTACCTTCTCCACTACCTGTGCTGCGGCATCTGCCACATCGGCTTGGAAATGGACAT
>SAMEA104315439__coassemble_541_pt1 | contig 14665 bp, 9 predicted proteins | sample SAMEA104315439__metabat2_low_PE_016 | metagenome-assembled genome bin SAMEA104315439 (sample SAMEA104315439) | gut metagenome | biome: Monkey gut; feature: monkey-associated habitat; material: faeces | place: China | collected 2013 | reverse complement strand
GCCCTATTCATCGGACATTAGACCATATCGCAGCCTGCAAAATGACCTATAGACCAAAAATCATTGCTGGTCGTTTTATGGCAAAGCAAGTGGACTTGAAGATAGGCTTTGTCTATACTTTCTGACAAACACCACGGAGACTGCCTGACAAGCACAGGCAGCCCCTCTATTGTATATCTCACAAAAAAGCACTACCTTTGCGGTCGAATTGGCGAAAGGGCATTTGTGCGCTCCGAGCCGTAAACATTTGTACGTTTATATTATGATTAAAATTTCGTTCCCGGACGGTAGTGTCCGCGAGTATGAGAGCGGCATCACGCCGCTCCAGGTGGCTGAGAGCATCAGCAGTCGTTTGGCGCAAGACATCCTTGTGGCTAGTATCAAACCTATTACGAACCAACCCGAGACCATCGAGGAGCAGGGCGAAGGCTGGAGTATTGTGGAACTCAATACCCCTATCACCGAAGACAGCCAAATACGTCTCCACAAGTGGGATGACGCCGAGGCAAAACACGCTTTCTGGCACACTTCGAGCCACTTGATGGCAGAGGCGTTGCAGGAGTTGTACCCGGGTATCCAGTTCGGTATCGGTCCCGCTATCGAAAACGGTTTCTACTACGATGTCTATCCCGCAGAGGGACAGGTGATTAAGGACAGCGACTTTGCGGCTATCGAGCAGAAGATGATGGAACTGCGCAACCGCAAGGAACACCTTGTCAAGAAGAGCATTGCCAAAGCCGATGCGTTGAAAGAATTTGGCGACAAGGGGCAGATCTACAAGTGCGAACTGATATCCGACCTCGAAGACGGACATATCACTACCTATACACAGGGTGCTTTCACCGACCTTTGCAAAGGTCCGCACCTTCTCTCCACCGAGCCTATCAAGGCGGTAAAAGTACTCAGTTGCGCGGCTGCCTATTGGCGTGGCGACGAGAAACGCCCGATGATGACCCGTATCTATGGCATCTCTTTCCCGAAGAAAGCCATGCTGGACGAGTACTTGGCACTCCTCGAAGAGGCTAAGAAACGTGACCACCGCAAGATTGGCAAAGAGTTGGAACTCTTTATGTTCTCCGATATGGTGGGCAAAGGTCTGCCTATCTGGTTGCCGAAAGGTACAGCCCTCCGTCTCCGTCTCGAGGACTTCCTCAAGAAGATACAGAAACGCTATGGCTACCAGCAGGTTATCACCCCGCATATCGGTAGCAAGCAACTCTATGTAACCTCAGGGCACTGGGACCACTACGGTAAGGACTCGTTCCAGCCTATCACTACTCCCGAGGAGGGCGAAGTCTATCTGCTCAAGCCGATGAACTGCCCCCACCACTGTGCTATTTACAAGAACAGCCCCCGCAGTTACAAAGACCTGCCTTTCCGCTGCGCCGAGTTCGGTACCGTCTATCGCTACGAGCAATCGGGTGAGTTGCACGGTCTGACGCGCGTGCGTTCTTTCACGCAGGATGATGCCCATATCTTCTGCCGCCCCGATCAGGTCAAGGACGAGTTCATCCGCGTAATGGAGATTATCGAGATTATCTTCAAGGCGTTGGATTTCAAGAACTTCGAAGCACAGATCTCGCTCCGCGATCCGAAGAATACCACCAAATATGTAGGCTCAGACGAGGTTTGGGAGAAGGCTGAAAACGCTATTATCGAGGCGTGCCGTGAGAAGAACCTGCCCGCCAAGGTAGAGTACGGCGAGGCGGCTTTCTATGGTCCAAAACTCGACTTTATGGTCAAGGATGCTATCGGTCGCCGTTGGCAGTTGGGGACTATTCAGGTGGACTACAACCTGCCCGAGCGTTTCGAACTGGAATACACGGGTGAGGACAACCAAAAGCACCGCCCTGTCATGATTCACCGTGCGCCGTTCGGTTCGATGGAGCGCTTTGTGGCTGTGCTGATTGAGCATACCGCCGGTAAGTTCCCGCTCTGGCTCACCCCCGATCAAGCGGTTGTGCTGCCTATCTCCGAGAAAAGCAACGACTATGCTTGGAAAGTCAAGGAGATGCTCGAGGCACAGGATGTCCGCGTTGTAGTGGACGACCGCAACGAGAAACTCGGGCGTAAGATCCGCGACAACGAGTTGAAGCGTATTCCGTTCATGTTGGTTGTGGGCGAGAAAGAGGCAGAGCAAGGTCTCGTCAGCGTCCGCCAGCAGGGTGCCGAGGACAAAGGTCAGATGACTGTCCAAGAGTTTGCGGATTTCGTAAACAGCACCGTAAAGAGCCAGATGAACGCATATTAAGACCTCCCCACCCTCTCCAAAGGAGGGGCTTGCAGAATAATCCGACTCCCCATCTCCTTCAGAGATAGGGAGTCGGATATTTAATAGTAGAAGCCTAATCCCAAGGATACAAACTCGACTTTGGTGAGGTGGCTCTTCATAGTGCCTTGTATGAAGATATGCCACGGCAGGCGGTACCGGAGCACCACTTGGGTATAGAGCCACCCGTCGGGGTAGCCTGCGCTGCCCGCACGGAGAAGATTGTAGCGGTAGAAAACAGGCTTGGTGATACGCCCCGCAGGCGATGCAACAGCCTCATCGTAAGGTTCCAACTCGCGGACGGGATCATATAGGTAAGCACCTACGTGCAGTCCCGCTGTGAAATGCCCGACTACGAACTCCGGTTGGATACTGATGCCCATACGCCAGCAGTCCTTGCCGTTTGGGTCTGCCGCAGCATAGTTGGTCTTGTGCCACGAGGAAGCCACCTCACGCCGAATGTATGCTCCATCATAAAAGACATCCACCCCTCCGCCCAAGCGGAAGATGGAATGGGCACGCCAATAGGCTGCTGCCTGCATCTCGGCGACAAAGAAGGTCTGTTGGTCTTTGTAGTACACCTGACGTCCGCCTCCTGTAAAGGATATTTCCACTTCCCATGGGCGGCGTAATGTATTGACGATGCGAGCCGCGTCGTCTCCCAAACACTGCGTCGTGCCCCAAGTGTTGTCTCCCATGGGGGTGGGTATATAGCGCACACCTACTTCTGCAGCAAAGATATTGTAGCCGGAATTAGGCTGCCGGATACTGCCGTTGCTGATATGATACCACCCTCCGCCTGCCATAATACTCCACCCGTTGGCTATAGGGAAGTCCATATAAAGAGCCTCAGGGAAGTAGAAATTGAAGACACTGCCTATACATTGGTTGGCGTCTGTGAGTTCCTGATACTTACGGTCTTCCTCTACAGTATTGGTATAGGTCTTTGTCATAAAAGCGGCTCCGAGGGCAGGTCGCAGTCCGAGGATAAAATGCGGACGGCGTACAAGCGCCACATCAAGGTAGGTATAAGGTGCTATGGCGTGTCCCAACATGGGATGTGCCATATTCCAATAACTCAATCCCACACCTATACCGGCTCCGTTCCATACACGCAGCGACTGCCAATCAGGACGGAAAGTAACCGAGAAATCACCACTATACACAGGTCCGTACCATGTGTTTGGTTGTGCTACTACCTTATCCACCTTACCATCGGGCATTATCCACCCTACCCCTGCAGACAAGCGGTAGTCGGTCTGCACCGCCCAACAGCAGGCCGACAGCATCACAAGAGCCGCAGAACCAAGCAGTAGAATGGCAGTCAGTAACCTTTTCATACAGGTAATACACACAAAGTGAGGGCAAAGGTATGAATTATTTGTGTAGTATGCAAATAAGTACTACTTTTGCAAGAGTAATCACAACAATTATGGGAGTTATCAAACATTGTCCCCGTTGCGGGGCAGAATTCACCTGCAAGGCAGAAGACAAGTGGCATTGCCAATGTGCACAGGTCAAGTTGAGTGCGTCTGTGTGTGCATATCTGTCAGCACACTATACGGATTGCTTGTGCGTCAAATGCCTTCAGGAGTTATCACAACAGGTGTGACGGGCAGCAAAGCCGCCTTGTACTGCTCCACTACATGGTTGAAGGTATCACGATACTGTGCAGGTATGGGTTCGGCAGGGGGAGACACCATCTTCAGCGGGTCGATGGGAGTACCGTTTTTCCATACACGGAAATCAAGGTGCGGTCCCGTGGAACTGCCCGTGCTGCCCACATAACCAATTACTTGTCCCTGCTTGACGTGTTGCCCTACTTTCACTCCGCTCGCGTACTTGGACAGGTGCAGGTATGCCGTAGTGTAGGTGGAGTTATGCTTAATCTTGACCGTATTGCCGCCACCGCCTTTGTACTGGCACATTGTAACCACGCCATCACCAATGGTAACGACGGGAGTGCCTGCGGGTGCGGCATAGTCCACGCCCGTGTGCGGGCGCACAATCTTATATATAGGGTGTTTGCGGGCATAGGTAAAGCGTGAGGATATACGCTTATAGTTGAGCGGAGCCTTCAGGAACGCCTTGCGCAGGCTGTTGCCTTCGGCATCGAAATAGTTGTGTATATTGCCCTGCTCGAACCAATACGCCTCCTGCCACTTGCGAGCATGGTAGAAGTCAGCAGCATAGATACGCCCTATACCGATACGGGTGGTGTCCACATACAATTCGTCATAGAACACACGAATGGAGTCTCCCTTCTGCAGTCCGAAGAAGTCAATCGTCCATGCATATATATCGCTCAGTTCGAGAGCCAACTCCACGGGCAAGTCATTACCCGCCATAGCATTCCACAGACTGGACTCTATCACCACTTCTGCTGTGCGGTCACGGTGAATGGTAGGTTTCTCATACCGCTCCACGTGGATAGAATCGGTAAGGTGAAGCACCGACGCCTGACTGATGGAGGGCACATATACGAAATAGCAGGGACGCTCTATGCCCGCCGTATCTGCCTGATAAAAGACGTAATAGGTCTTTCCCTGCTGTATGGAACGTACATCAAACTCACTGCGCGGCAGTTGCGTGATACCCGCTATCTGCCGGCGTGTAGCCCCTACCCTATTGAGAATACCGCCCAAGGTCTCGCCCGAGCGTACACAACCCGTATCTATACGGAAAGAGTCAACAGGCAGACCGTACTCATAGCGCACTTCACACGCAGCCACGCTCTCCTCTTCGCCCGTAGATGCCGGAGAGGTCTTACCACACGCTACCAAGCAGACTACTGCCATAAGGAGCAGAAAGAAACGGCTTCTCATCACTTCTTCCGCGGGTATTTGCGCGTCCACGAACTGACTTTCAAGCGGATAACACCAAGCAGTGCCTCCGAGAATATGCCGCCGGACATCTTGCTGGTGCCCAATACGCGGTTGACAAAGATGATAGGCACTTCCACAATGCGGAACCCGCACTTGTAGGCAGTGAACTTCATCTCTATCTGGAAAGCATAGCCCTTGAAGCGTATCTTGTCAAGTTCGATAGTCTCCAACACCTCACGGCGATAGCCTACGAAACCCGCTGTGGTGTCATGAACAGGTATGCCCAATACAAAACGCACGTATTTGCTGGCGAAATAGGACATCAGCACACGCCCCATAGGCCAGTTGACCACGTTCACGCCACTCACATAGCGACTTCCGATAGCCACGTCCGCCCCCTGGTTGGCACAGGCATCATACAGTTTGAGAAGGTCTTGCGGGTTGTGCGAGAAGTCTGCGTCCATCTCGAAGATATAGTCGTACCCATGAGCGATAGCCCATTTGAACCCTGCAATATAGGCGGTGCCCAACCCCTGCTTGCCTTGGCGTTCCACTATGAACAGACGGTCGGAACAGGTATCCGCCATCAGGCGTTTGACAATGGAGGCAGTACCGTCAGGCGAGCCATCGTCGATGACAAGCACATGGAATGCCACTGGCAGGCTCATCACTGCCGTGATGATGGCTTCGATATTCTCTTTCTCGTTGTAGGTAGGGATGATAACTAATTGACTACTCATAATCGTACAGTTTATCCATGGTTATTATTGTCCCCCTGCAATTGGTTCAGGGTGATGATATTGTCGTTCAGCGGGTATATAGGGCTTGGTGTAAGGCGCTCAAGGGGTGTAACAAACAAGTCCTCGCCTGCCACGATACCCGCATCCAACAAAGTATCTTTCACCGTATTAAGTGCCACCTGCGGGTCGTTGTTCTCATGGCTGAGATGACAGAGGAACACGTTGCGCATACCCGTATGGTAGTTGTCCGCTATCAACTGCGCGCACATAGAATTGCTCTGATGCCCCTTGGGGGACAAGATACGCTGTTTGAGATAGGTGGGATACGGTCCGTTGAGGAGCATAGCCTCGTCGTGGTTGGCTTCTATCACGATATGGTTGGCGGTGCGCAGGTATGCCTCCAACTCCTCGTTAGGTTCTCCGCAATCGGTGGCTATCATAAATCGCTGCCCCTGATAATCAATCACATAGCCGACACACTCCGTGGAGTCGTGCGACACAGGAAAAGTATTGATGGTCATGCCGTTGAGTTGCCATGGCTTCCCCTTCTCAAAGTACTTTTGCGAGGTGCGCAGTTTGACCTGTACACCGTAATTGCGATTGATACCCTCATGAATAAGGGGTGTGGAGTAAACAGGCAGATGCACCTTCTCACCCAACGTGCCCACAGCGCGGATATGGTCAGCATGGTCGTGCGTGATGAGTACACCCATAATGCGGTCGAAATCCAAGCCCATCTCGCGCAGGTCTTTCTGAATGGTACGCGCCGAGATACCGCAATCGATGAGAATGCCGCTCTGCTGCGTACCAAGGTAGTAGCAGTTGCCACTGCTACCGCTGGCAAAACACCTGAATATGAGTTGGTTTTCTTCCATAATGTACCATTTTCAGCACGCTACACGGTGTACCTGTTTACAAACGAACCTGCAAAGTTACATATATTATCTTGATTATGCAAGTAAAAACAAAAAAGGCAAAGCAACCACGCTCAAATCCTCCTTATGCAATAGGATTAAAAACACGATACAAACAACAAACCTGCCACTACATATAAACAATGGGAATAATGATATATTTTAATAATTATCTCATTCCAGTCGTTGTACAACCCTGCTATCCTCTCGTTATCCTCTCGCTATCCTCTCGTTGAACGTGGGCATTTGCAAGTATTTACAATTGGGCAGATGTACTCGCAAGTATTCGTAAAAACGGTACAAAAACAGGGTACTTTAACGGCATCTGCAAATTCCAGCAAGATGGGTAATCTGATTGGAAAGGCATTGTAATCCACAAATTCATATCAAAAACGTGGATTATAATCTACAAATTCGGTATGAATTTGTGGATTAATACAGGCATAAACAATGACAGACGTTCATTATATGCTTAATGGGATATACTGCAAGGCAACGATTTTCCGTGCACCTATCCAATTCCGACAAATGAGTGATAGTTGTCGGGAGTAACGACATGGAATGAGGCATTGGGATAGGCGTTGCAGAATGCTTTTGGTGCACGAGGCGTTTTGTTGGGATTGAACTTAAATTCATACGCCTGCATCACGCCATCCTCTATCTCCACGAAGTCGATTTCCACCTGCGCCTGCGTGCGCCAAAAATAGATTTGAGCATAACTCTGTCGATAGGCATTGTGCTTGACACGCTCACTCAACATCATATTTTCCCACAATGCCCCTGCATCTGTTCGCAGATTAAGGGGCGCGAAATTGCTGATGATAGCATTACGAATGCCATTATCATAGAAATAAATCTTACGGTTATGCCTCAACTCTGTTCTAAGGTTACCGCTATAGGACGGCAATCGGAATATAACAAAGCATTTTTCCAACAAATCAATATAACTCTCTACCGTTGCACGGTCAATACCCAACAGACGGCTGAGTTCATTGTAAGACACCTGCTCTCCCACCTGTATGGCCAATGCCTGCAGTAACCGGGCTAACACATCGGGTTTGCGAATGCCATTGTAACTGAGTAAATCTTTGTACAGATAATTGTTGGCTATGTTAGTCAGGATACGTTTGTCCTGGTCAGGATGTGTGACTACCTCCGGATAACAGCCATAGACAAGGCGTTGCTCCAACAGGCGTTGCTCCTCTCGTACAGAGGAGTGAAGACTCAGTTCCGCCAATGACAAGGGATACAGGCGATACTCGTAGATACGCCCAGTGGCAGGCTCACTTACCTGATTGGATAACTCCAACGATGACGAACCGGTAACAATCACTTGAACCTGCTCATGGAATGTATCCGCCATCATCTTCAGTGTAAGACCGATGTTCTTCACCCGCTGCGCTTCATCTATGATTACAAAACGTTTTTGCCCGACTAATTGTCGCAATCCCGTTGTCGTTTGATTTTCCAATGCTTGACAATCGTCCGTATTGTCGCAGTTCAGCCATAATATGTCCGACTCCGGTATAGAAAGTTGTGACAATAATGTGGTCTTACCTACTTGGCGAGGTCCCAAAATGGCAATTACCTTTCCTCTGAAAAAATCAGCAGATATTGATGAACTGACAAGCCTATTTATCATAGCATGTTTGCATTGAAATCACGTGCAAAGGTATTTCTTTTTTCCGAAACACACAAGTTTTTTTCTCACTAATCTACAAATTTATACTAAAAATGTAGATTATAATCTACAAATTTTGTATGAATTTGTAGATTTATGTGCTATAGTGGTGGAGAGGGAAAGATAATACGGTGATACAGTGGCGATGCAAAAAGTAGTACAAGCGGTGGTACAAAACGAGGCTGCCGGTGAGGGCAGCCTCGTTTCATTTCAATATTTCGATTGTGACCTCTATTTTACGGCAACTGATGAATTAGTTGCACAATAGATTCCGCCGCAGCATCATTCAAAATGTCCCGCAAAATCGCTTGCTCTGTATGGAAATTCTGGAACCAAATTTCTTCATATCCATTTTTCCCAAGAATGGTGCTAACATTAGAAGTAGTGCTTCCGTGTTGGCGAGCAGCGCAGACAACAATGTCTGCCTTACTACCAACTGCATTTTGAAGCCATTCGGGCTGTACAGACTGCGGATCGCCTGCGGAGGCTACCACCACGCACTTTGTAGCACCGGAATTGGTAACAACGTTGAACATTGCCCATTCATCGCCCCCACCTGCACACTTTGTTGCAATAGGCGTTCCTAGTTTTTGTATAACCAGTTTCAATGCCCCAATTTGCACGAGCATAGTCACAAATGAAATACTTCATAGTGCCATATTATTTTGCAAAGCCGTAAACGACATCGTTCATTACTGCAGCAGTAATCTTCTGATTGCCTGAACCTGCAGTTCCTCCTTCTTCGAATATAGCCTTAGCATCCCAGTTAGTAGAAGCCAAAGTATATTGGTACTCTGTGCCTGGCATAATGTCCTTTTCGACAGTATAGGTAAAGTGGTTTGCACTTACCTTTGTCATCTGCACACCATTCCAACTCTCATCCACGAAAGGACCATGTAAGAATACGGAATCTTGGTCTTCGCCTTTGATTTCAAGGTTAAATACTACTTTAGAATATGCCTGAGCAGTCGGGTCACCATTCCAACCTTTTACTGTAACATAAACTACACCGCCAAGAGGATCCGACTCTTCTACTACCAAGCGCCACTCGCTCGAGTTTTCTGCACGCAATTGATAGTCGCCAGTAGCTGATACAGTTGTGTATTGCCAGCAATAGCCCCATGTCTTCTTCTCATCTAACAGGGTTGCTTTACCAGCAATTACGCACTGAACCTTTACATCTTCACCTGTCTCGTTGCAAGTAGTTTCAGAGGGGTCTGTTGGGTAAAGAACAAGTTTGTAACGTTTGTCTGTCAACTTTGTCATCTTAAGGCTTCCTGCTGGAGACGGATCCCAACTATACTCTACACCTTCAGCATCTTTATATTTACCGACAAAGTAAATATCGGTGGTCGTAGTAGTCAAAGCGGCGTCTGCCAAATCAACGACCAGTGTTACTGCACCATCAGTGCCTTCGATTTCTTCTGTTTGTGTACCCGGATTTGGGATAACAGGATCTGGTTCTTTTTCGTTGTTTTTACAACCAACCATTGCCAATGTGCCTACCATCAGAGCAGCCAGCATCAATTTGTTTGTCTTCATAAAAATAAAATTTAAAAGTTAATAATTAAGAATTTAAAAGTTAATAACTAAGTTTGTTTATTTATGTATTCTTTTATCAATTAATAGCCATTTGCCTCGTTGATACCGGCAAGATTCTCATTTGCGGTAACATCCGAATAAGGCAACGGGAAGATGTTGTACTTGGCATCCATACTCTTTGCTGCTACACCGGACTTCGCGCCACCGCGACCTTCCCAATTGCGGGTAGCCTTGCTGCCGGCAAACTGTCCGAAGCGCACCAAATCAGAACGGCGGCGTCCCTCGCAATAGAACTCACGTCCCCACTCGTCCAACAGGAAGTCTTCGCTCAGGGTGAATGTTGTAGTATTGTTAGCACGGTTTCTCAAAGCCTTGATAGCATCTTCGGCAGTTCCGTTGGTAGCCTTTCCGCCACGATATACCGCTTCGGCATACGTCAGGTAAGCCTCTGCCACACGCATCAGCGGGATGTCCGTATCGGGGAACGCGTTGTTGTGCCCCACACTCAATGCGGGTTGCGCAGCCGTCGAGTAAACACCCGTCCATTTGCAGATGCCCCAGCAACTATAGAACTCCGCATCCATTGGACCCGTGAGTTCCCATACCAGCGTGGTGTTGGAATCAGAATAGGTGCAGAAGATAGCACGGTCGTCACCCAACTCCTTAGGCATATCAAACTCGTTCTTCTTGATGTCTGCTGCCGTCGTGATGTCGGTGAACATGGCTATCATCTCAGGCGAAGAACGGAAGCACGACCATGAGTCGTCCGAACCGAAAGGCAACCAACCTGCATCGCGAGTGGCATTGACGAGGAAACGTGAGCCTCCCCACGACTGCGTATGCTCGCCGTCCTGGTAAATCAACATCACAGCCTCGTCTTGTGCTCCGTTGGAATCATTGTTACCCATAAAGAGTTTCTGATATGCCGAATACATACCCGTGCCTTGGGTCAGCAATTTATAGTCGGAGTTCATGACCTTGCCGGCGTACTCTGCCGCATCGTCCCAACGCGGCGTGCCCGTATAGACTTCCGCATTCAGGTACATACGTGCCAGCAACAACTCTGCCGCCACCTTGTCCACACGGAACAATGACAGGCGCTTGTCTGGCAATGCCTCTTCGTTGGAGGCATCGCACAGCGACAGCAACTCGCTCTCTAATTTCGCAAACAGGTCTGCACGCTTGATGGGCATCGGGTTATCTACGGAGATACCTACAGCATTGGGCACCGTGCCAAACAAGTCCAACAGATAGTATTTGTTCAGCGCACGAATGAAGCGCACCTCGGCACGCTGCTGCAGTGTTTTCTCGTCGGTCTTGCCTTCTGTGTTCGCAAGGAACGAGTTGCACAGGGTGATGTCAAAATACAAGCGGAAATACACACCCTCTACAAGACTGTTGGACGAGTTCCATGCCATAATACGCAGGTCGGCTACACCTGGGTCACCCCATATCCACCAGCCTTCGTCGGTAGGAAACTCATTGAGTTCCCACATCATACGGTAGAACGATGACGTACCTTCGTCCACGCCGTCCACATCACCATCGCCGTCCGGTCCTTTCTGACCGGTGGTGGCAAATGTAGAGTATATCTTTGTAAATACGGCATCTTGGTCAAACTCCATGATTGTATTGGGGTCGTCTGGAAGACGGTCCAACGAGCATGCCGTCATACCGAGCACTGCCATACAACCTATCAAAAACTTGCTATATGCTTTCATATCTGTAACTGCTTTGTTGTTGATTATCATAATATCTTCTGTCCCATTAGAAATGCAGGCTCACACCTATCACCGTAGTCATTGAACGCGGGTAGATATTGTTGTCAATACCGCCATACACCTCAGGATCAAGTCCCGAATACTTGGTGAATACGCACGGGTTGGATACCGTAGCGAACACACGTGCCTGAATAGCAGGCTTGTTGAATGTATAGCCCAACGTGATGTTGTCAATGCGGAGGAACGAAGCATTCTCCACAAAGCGGTCAGAGAAATACCACTCCGATGATGAGTCAACCGTCGTAGAACCGTCCTCATTGTAGAGCAGTGCCTTCAGCGCATTGGACTGGAAACCATCCTTCCAATACAGGTTGTAAGCATTAGTCAGCACACCATGGTAGCCGCCGTTCTGTGCACTATACACCTTGCCCGATTCCACCCACTGCAGATTGCCTGCCAACACGTCATTATATACATAGTTGCCAAGATGTGCACGCAACGTGATGCCAAGGTCGAAGCCATAGAACTGCCACTTGCTTTGCAAGCCGAGTATCACCTTTGCGTCGGGCGACTTGTAGTAGTACTTGTCCGCATTGTTGATTTGTCCGTCCTTGTTGCGGTCGATGATATAATAGGAGTAGTTGCCGTCAGCATCTGCCAAATACTGTGTCTCATATACCCAGAACGACGAAGCGGCATTGCCTGTGTGGTGATAGGTCACGTAGTTGTTCTTACCCGAAGATATACCGCCTGAAGCGATGTTGTAGTCGGGGTTGTTCTCCGAACCAAACAGACTGGTAATCTCATTGTCGTTCCATGTGGCATTGAAGCCGAGATCCCATTTGAAGTTCTTGCGGTCAATAGCCACGGTGTTGATAGCGAATTCCACACCTTGGTTGCGCAGCGAACCCACATTGGATACCACGCGGTTCTTGAAGTTGGTACCGGCAGGCACGTTCACGGTGTTAATCAAGTCGGTCGTGTTGCGATAGTAGTAATCCAATGTCATGTTGATACGGTTGTTGAGGAACGCGAGGTCGATACCTGCGTTATAGGTGGTGGTCTTCTCCCATGTCAGGTCCTGGTTGTATGCCCCCGGACGATACGAATAGTACAATACCCTGCCGTCTGCGTCCACCAAGTTGCCGTCCACTACATTCGTTGCACCCACAGGATAGTAGGCATGCACCTGACTGACAGTATAGGTTGGCATATAGTAGTAGTCATAACCGATGTCCTGCTGACCGGTGATACCGTAGCCGAGACGCAGTTTGAAGTCATTCAACACACTCGACTCTTTGAAGAACGTCTCCTTTATCTTCCATCCCAATGCTACCGACGGGAACAAGCCCCAGCGCGCGTTGTTTCCCTTGCTGTCGTACTTGGCGAAGCGCGAAGAACCATCGGCACGGAATGTAGCCGTCAGCAACAGTTGGTTCCAGCCGTTCCAATTGATACGCCCGTAAGCGGATTGCAAGGCATTATCGGTAATGCTTTCGTTCTGATAGCGTCCTTGCGGCTGCCCTGCAAGCGCAGCATCATTGTTGGTCTCCTTGTACAGACCCCAACCGTCGGTGCTGTAGTGGCTATAGAAATACTGGCTCTCGTAGCCGACCATTATATCGAAATGCTGTGTCTCGGTGAAGTCCTTGTAGTACTGTGCATACGCAGAGAACTGCAAGTTGTATTTCGATTTCTCAGAATAGCCGTCCCAACCATAGTAGTGGTTGGAATACGATTGGTCGCTGATGGTGGTGTTCTGCTTTCCATAAGAGTAGTCTGCACCGAAGTTAGCATGAATACGCAGGTCTTCAAAACCATGAATCTTATAGTCTGCTTCCAGGTTGCCCACAAACGCACCTGCATTGGCACGGTCGTTCTTCTGGTCCAATGTAGCCACGGGATTGGCTGTCGTCTGTGCATTCTTGGCGATGGTCCAAACAGCATCGTTGTAGTTTCCCGTCTTGGTGCGCTGATAGTAGCCGCCGAAGAATTCGTCCAATTGTGCTGTTGTTGCCCCCTTTATCTCGCCCTTAGCGTTCACCAACTCACCGCGAACAGGAGCCGTCGGGTCCATAGACAGGGCTCCGCCCACCACGCTGCCGTCTGCATAGCGGTTGTAGATATACATACCTTTGGCATTGAGGTTGAAGTTCAAGTGGTTGTCAAGGAATGACGGTGACAAGTTCATCGAAGCCGTCACACGCTGCATATTACTGGTCTTGATGATACCATTCTGGTCCGTATAGCCCACAGAGAAACGGTAAGGCATATTCTTTGCGCCGCCCGTCACAGATACATTGTGGTCGGTAGAGATAGCCGTGCGGTATATCTCGTCCTGCCAATTGGTGTTGGCTGTGCCCATCCAATCGGTCTTGGAGGCTTTGTGCCCCAGTTGTGCGGCATAAGCGCGCAACTCGTCACCGGTCATAGTCTGCAACTGGTTGGTCAGCGTACCAAACGACACATTACCTTCGTAGTTGAATCTCGGCTTGCTGCCTGCCTTGCCTTTCTTGGTTGTGATGATGATGACACCATTGCTGGCGCGGCTACCGTAGATAGCAGTCGCGGAAGCGTCTTTCAGCACCGTAAACGATTCAATATCATTCGGGTTAACCATTGAAAGCGGATTGGCAACACCTTGGATACCATTATTATCCATGGCGAGTCCGTCTATCACTATCAACGGATTATTGCTGGCTGTCAACGAGGAGCCACCGCGCACGCGAATGGTACCTGCACCACCAGGAGTACCGTCGGCAGAAGTTACCGTAACGCCGGCTATCTTACCTTGAATCATCTCCTGGGCATTGGTGGTCAGACCCTTGTTCATGTCGTCGGGTTTGATGGCGGTTACGGAACCCGTAGCGTCGTTCTTCTTCACTACGCCGTAGCCCACTACCACTACTTCGTCCAGCAACTCGGTGTCCTCGCCCAACTGCACCTTCATGCTTGCAGCAGCCTTCATCTCCA
>SAMEA104315439__coassemble_450_pt1 | contig 16945 bp, 9 predicted proteins | sample SAMEA104315439__metabat2_low_PE_016 | metagenome-assembled genome bin SAMEA104315439 (sample SAMEA104315439) | gut metagenome | biome: Monkey gut; feature: monkey-associated habitat; material: faeces | place: China | collected 2013 | reverse complement strand
TCAGCCAGTCTTGTCCTAATGCTATTTTGAGACGATTATCAATAGCATTACGCAGCGTCACCTCAAAACAACTGACTATCGTGAATACCTCTTGTGAAAGACGGAGATTTTCTCGATATAGGGTCATCGCTCTCGCAGTATCGCCCCCTGTTGCAATCAGGTAGCGATGCATCCGTTCTGGCGACATAATGGCTTCAAATTCTGTATATTTCATAAGAAAACAATATTTTTTGTCTAACTATTTGGTAGTATCAGGTAAAAGCAGTACCTTTGCACTTGGAATCCCTGATAGTCCCTGACGTAAGTCAAACTATCAGGTGTCGTTCTTTTATAGGGGTACTCATTTCTCCTACTCTGTTTTGGCACAAAATTACACAAAAATTATGAATTGCACAACGTATTTAGCAAATCGCGTTTGAATTTATGGCTAATTCGCGAATAATTACATGTTTATCTATGTTTTAACGAACTATTGGTGGTAATGATTGGCTTACATGGTTGTTGGTCAGTTGTTGGCAGTTGTTGACGAAAATATGTGCGCATGTTGCGCACAACAGGTTTTTTTAATTGCCAATCACAGGAACGAACAATTGCCAATCTAAGGAATTATGTACTACAAAACTGGTGCATCTGCCTAATGGGCATTGGTGGAGCCCTGATTCGGGAATTGAAATACAACTTTTGTTAAAACCGCCATTTTTGGAAAAATGCATAGAAACCACTGAAAAAATGAAGATTTTTTGGTATTGATATTCAGCGGCTTACAAGCCGAAAATGCAAAATGCACCATTTTGGCGAAAAAACGAAAATAAATTTGGATTTTGGACGATTTTGTATTATCTTTGTATTCGGATTAGGAGGTGTCCGGCAGTACGAACCTACTATGTCCGGCAGGTGCAGAAAGAGGAAAGGCAAAAAGGGGAGGCACTTGTGCACCTCAATAAAAATGCGTAACTTTGCGGGGCAATAGTGTCGTGTCGTGAAGCGATGCAAGCAACGTAAAAAACAACATAATAATAGAAACGTAGAAGTAACGTAAAGCGACATAATAGCAACGTAAAAACAACGAAACCAAACGAATAATGACAAACGATTTTCTCAAGTTCGCCGTAGCGAACGGACTCAATTCCATGCACGTGGAGCAAACCATGCAGGCTTCTGCCAACTATATTAGCCCGTCCATATTGGAGGAGCGTCAACTCAACGTCACACAGATGGACGTATTTTCGCGACTGATGATGGACCGCATCATCTTCCTCGGCACTGAGGTCAACGATTACACAGCCAACGTCATACAAGCCCAATTGCTGTACCTGGACTCGGCAGACTCGGACAAAGACATACACATATACCTCAATACCCCCGGCGGTTCCGTATATGCGGGCTTGGGTATCTACGACACCATGCAGTTCGTCCGCTCGCGCGTGGCTACCATCTGTACGGGCATGGCGGCATCTATGGGTGCGGTACTGCTCGTGGCAGGCGAGAAGGGCATGCGTGCCGCGCTGCCCCACAGCCGCGTGATGATACACCAGCCGTTAGGCGGCATACAGGGACAGGCATCGGACATCGAGATTACTGCCAAGGAAATCCTGAAACTCAAAGACGAACTCTACCAGATTATCTCCGACCATTCGGGACAGACCATGGAACGTATCCGTCAGGATGCCGACCGTGACTACTGGATGAAAGCCAACGAAGCCCTTGAGTATGGTATGATTGACAAAGTGTACGAGAAAAAGTAAACCATGGCTACGAAGAAGAAAGAACAATCCGTCTGCTCATTCTGCGGTCGCCCCATGCCGCAGATGTTCAAGGGCGAAAACGGGGCGTATATATGTCAGGAGTGCATCGAGGCAGGGCATCAGATGATTCTGCAAATGAATCAGTATCAGACGCAGCACCCCGAAGTGGAGGGACTGGACCTGCAGCACCTGCCCAAACCGACGGAAATCAAGGCTTTCCTCGACCAATACGTTATCGGTCAGGACGAGGCAAAGCGATACCTCTCCGTAGCGGTGTACAACCACTACAAGCGTATCTTGCAACCGCGCGAGGAGAACGGCGTCGAGATAGAGAAGTCCAACATCATCATGGTCGGCTCCACGGGTACGGGTAAGACGCTGTTAGCCAGGACGATAGCCAAGATGCTGGCGGTGCCGTTCACCATCGTGGACGCGACGGTGCTTACCGAAGCCGGCTACGTGGGCGAGGATGTGGAGAGCCTGCTCACACGCCTGCTGCAAGAGGCGGACTACGATGTGAAGAAAGCCGAGAAAGGTATCGTATTCATCGACGAGATAGACAAGATAGCACGCAAATCCGACAACCCGTCCATCACGCGCGATGTGTCCGGCGAAGGCGTACAGCAGGGCTTGCTCAAACTATTGGAAGGGTCAATGGTCAATGTACCTCCCCAAGGGGGACGCAAACACCCTGAGCAAGAGTTCATTCATGTCAACACACAGAATATACTCTTCATCTGCGGCGGAGCCTTCGACGGTATCGAACGCAAGATAGCACAACGCCTGAATACACAGGTGGTTGGCTTTGATGCCGCGCAGAAGACCAAGCAGGTGGACAAGAGCGATTTGCTGCAGTATATCGCACCGCAAGACTTGAAATCCTTTGGCTTGATACCGGAAATCATTGGGCGTCTGCCTATCCTTACCTACCTCAAGCCGTTGGACCGCGACGCCCTGCGCAACATCCTCACCGAGCCCAAGAACGCCATCACCAAGCAGTATCAGAAACTGTTGGCTATGGATGGTGTATCCCTCACTTTCGACCGCGATGCACTCGACTATATCGTGGACAAGGCGATTGAGTACAAACTCGGAGCCCGCGGCTTGCGCTCCCTCACCGAGACCATTATGATGGACGTGATGTACGAAGTGCCTGCCGACAAGAACATCAAGGAGTTTCATGTCACCCGCGCACTCGCCGAGGAGAAACTCTCACACATCAACCCGCTGACACTGCAGGCTTCGCAAGGATAGAAGACACCACACCATGCCCCCCGCGCTCAGGAAAATACGGTTGCTTGCCTGCCTGCTGCTTGTCACGGCAGCGGTGTATGCGGATTGGACACCCGTGGTGCGGCATTTCACGCCCAACGACTACGGCGCAGGCACGCAGAACTGGGGCATCGCAGAGCAGGCAAACGGCTGGATATACGTTGCCAACAACTATGGTCTGCTGGAGTTCGATGGCAGCCGTTGGCAACTCTACGGTATCAGCAACTCGACCGCCGTGCGCTCCGTGGCACGTGATACACTGGGGAATATCTATGTAGGAGGTACGGACGAGTTCGGGGTGTTCTCTTCGGACGGTTATGGCGGACTCACCTACCGCAGCCTGTCCGACAGCCTGCCCACACGTTACCGCCAGTTTGGCGAGGTCTGGAAGATACACGTGGCGGACGATGTGCTGTACGTCCAGTCACGTAACTATATATTTATCAACGATTTGCGAGGGCATATCGAGGTGATTGACGCAGGAGCGGTCATCTACACCTCTGTGCTTGTGGGGGGCAATCTCTATGTAGCCACTTCGCGTGACCTGTATGTGCTCAATGGCAACCGTCTGCATGCACTGCGGGGTGCGGAGATTCTGCACGGGGCTGTAATCAGTACGCTGTTGCCCTATCGGGAGCATGGAGTGCTTATCGCCACCGACTTCCGCGGGGTGTACCTGTATGATGGCGAACAGATACGCCGTTTCCGGACAGAGGCGGACGCATATATCATTGCCAACCAGTTATATACTATGGCGGCGAGTAAACATTGTCTGGCTTTCGGTACGGTACGCAGGGGCGTGGTACTCACCGACCTTGAGGGCAGACACTGCCGCTATATGACGCGCGAAGACGGACTGCAGAACAACACCGTCCTCAGTATGCTCTTTGACAGCCGCGACAATCTGTGGATGGGTCTCGACAACGGTCTTGACATGATGCCGTCCATTGCGCCTGTGATGTACCTGCACGACAAGGACATCGACTATGGCTCGGGCTACACCGCCTGCGAGTATCGTGGCACGCTGTATCTTGGTACCAATCAGGGACTTTACGCCATGCGCAAGGACTGTCCCGAGGGCAGTATATGCCTTGTGGAAGGCAGTCTCGGGCAGGTATGGAGTGTCGCCGAGGTATGTGGCACGCTCTTCTGTTGCCACAACCGCGGATTGTTCACCGTGCAGCACAACCGCCTTCTCCCCCTTGAGACCGCAGACGGAGTATGGAGCGTCAAGCCTCTGTCCGACCACGAGGCTGTTGCGGGCAGTTATTCGGGGTTCTACTACCTCTATCGGCAAGGCAACACATGGAAAATCCGACATTTGGACGGATTCTCCGAGACGTCCTTATACTATGAGGTGGATGCCACAGGGCATATCTGGCTGCTGACCTCGCAGGGCGTGGAACGTCTGACCATTGACCGCACCAATCACCATATATCCAACGAGTTGATGCTCCCGCAGGTAGCCGCCGAGCGTGTATATTCGCTTGCCCGCCTGCATGACGAGGTATGGCTCACATCCGACAACTATTGCGGTATCATCGACACCGCCGGCACCTTGCATACCGACAGCCTCCAAGCCACAATGTTGTCGGGTGTACATCGTTATATCCTGCTCACGGAAGACGCCCAAGGAAATATATGGTATATGTACGACGGTCGTCTGAAAGTGAAGCCCTTCGATGCCACTCGGCAGACCTATGATGTATCACGCGAGTTGTTGCACAACCCCGACCTGCTCATAGGCGGATTTGCCAACATCAGTTTCCTTTCCGGTGGCGATGCCGTTATCGGCGGCGTGGACGGATTCTACCGTCTCAACCATGCTGGCACAGGAGTCTCTGCTCATCCCGAGTCATTGTATATCCGCAGCATCAGGACTCTGCAACCTACCCCCATGGTGGTGTACGGCGAATCGTACCCGTTGCAGACACGCTTCCCCAGCCTGCCCGCAGAGGTCTATTCGCTACAGGTGCAGTTAAGCGGCAGCGATGTAACCCGTGAGCGGGTACTCTACCGCACGCGTCTTACCCCGGCGGAACAAGACTATACCGATTGGCAAGCCACGCCCTCGCGTGAGTTTATAGGTCTGCATTCGGGAAAATACCGGCTGGATATAGAGATGCTTACCCGCGATGACAATATCATCACCCGTACCCTGCCCTTCGAGATACAGACACCGTTCTACTGGACTGTTTGGGCGAAACTCGTCTATCTGCTGTTGCTCGCGCTATTGGCATCATATATTGCATGGCGTATATACAGGCGGGTACAGGCAGGCAAGCAACGCATTGCACAGGAGAAGAACGAGGAGATACGCCGCCAGCAGGTACGCATCCTGCAATTGGAGAACGAGAAAGCGCAATACGACCTCCAGAACAAGAGCCGCGAACTGAGCAGTGCCCTGCTCAACGAGGCGAACCGTAAGGAGTGGAACCAAGAGATTCTCAGTGAGATACGCCGTATCATGGACTGTATGAACAACGACCGTATCATAGAGGCGAAAGGTCGAATGCAGAACCTGCAAAACCGTCTCTCGCGCAATAGCGAGACCAATGTGGACTGGCAACGCTTCGAGGAGAACTTCGATATCGTCAACAACGGCTTCATCGAGCGTCTCAAAGAGCATTATCCATGGATGAGCAAGCAGGAACGCAAACTCTGCGTATATATCAAAATGGGCTTGATGACCAAAGAGATAGCCCCGCTGATGAACATCAGTGTCCGTGGCGTGGAGATGATGCGCTACCGCATACGCGCCAAGATGAACCTCGACTCCCAATCCAATCTTAAGCAGCATTTCAATTCCCTCGGAAACCCGTAGTTGCACACATTTCCAACGGGCGTATAACAAGAGGACTCCCTTGGGAGACGATGCGGCTTGCGTCGCCATTCACCGACAGACGAAATAAAATGAGAATAGTTTGCGTATCTCATGGGAAAGCAGTATCTTTGCGGCATAAAATATGGTATAACCTTAAAAACTAAATACGAACTAAATAATCGAATAATGACTCGAGACTTAGAGATTTTTGACATCATCCGCCGTGAGCGGGAGCGTCAGACGAAAGGCATCGAATTGATTGCCAGTGAAAACTTCGTGAGCGACCAAGTGATGGAAGCCATGGGAAGCGTACTTACCAACAAATATGCCGAAGGCTACCCCGGCAAACGCTACTACGGCGGTTGCGAAGTGGTGGACCAGAGCGAGAATATCGCACGCGACAGACTCCGCCGCCTGTTCGGGGCAGAGTATGTGAACGTACAACCTCACTCGGGCGCACAAGCCAATATGGCTGTTTATGGCTTGTCTGCAGGCAGGCGACACATTCCTCGGCTTGAACCTGAGCCACGGCGGTCACCTCTCACATGGTTCGCCAGTGAACTTCTCGGGTATCATGTTCCATGCGCTGGAGTACAACCTGCGCGAGGATACAGGTCGTGTGGACTATGACCAGTTGGAGCAAGTGGCACGTGAGAAGAAGCCGAAACTGATTATCGCAGGTGCGAGTGCATACAGCCGCGAGTGGGACTATGCTCGTATCCGCCGCGTGGCAGACGAGATAGGCGCTATATTTATGGTGGATATGGCACACCCTGCAGGTCTGATTGCCGCAGGTCTGCTGGAGAACCCCGTCAAATATGCGCATATTGTCACTTCGACGACCCACAAGACCCTCCGCGGTCCGCGCGGCGGTGTGATTCTGGTAGGCAAAGACTTCCCGAACCCATGGGGCAAGACCACCCCGAAGGGCGAAATAAAGATGATGTCCGCGCTGCTTGACTCGGCTGTATTCCCCGGCGTACAGGGCGGTCCGCTGGAGCACGTGATTGCCGCCAAGGCTGTGGCATTCGGCGAGGCACTGGAGCCGCAATTCAAAGTATATCAGCAACAAGTGAAACTGAATGCATCGGTGATGGCAGAGGCATTCATGCAGAAGGGCTACAAGATTATCTCGGGCGGTACGGACAACCACTCGATGCTGGTTGACCTGCGTACCAAATACCCCGATTTGACGGGTAAGGTTGCCGAGAAGGCTCTTGTGGCTGCCGACATCACCACCAACAAGAATATGGTACCTTTCGACTCGCGTTCCGCATTCCAAACCAGCGGTCTGCGTTTCGGCACGCCCGCCATCACAACGCGCGGCCTGAAAGAGGACAAGATGCCATGGATTGTGGATTTGATTGACACCGTACTCCAAAACCCTGAATCTGAGGCAAATATCGCCAAGGTTCGCGAGGAGGTGAATCGCGAAATGATGCAGTATCCGTTGTTCGGATGGTAAGCCTTTTAGGACTCACATTAGAGGAATTGCAAGCGGTAGCCCAGGATGTAGGGCTACCGCGTTTTGCAGGTAAGCAGTTGGCAGAATGGCTGTACGTGCGGCGTGCCACCTCGTTTGACGAGATGACCAATATCTCGCTGCGGGGGCGTGAGGCACTACGGGAAAAGTATATTGTGGGTCGCCATGCACCTGTAGCGGAAGCCGTGTCGGAAGATGGTACGCACAAGTACCTGTTTCAGGTTGGGGAGCAGTATGTAGAGTCGGTGTATATACCTGACAATGACCGCGCTACATTGTGTGTAAGCACGCAGGCTGGATGCAAGATGGGGTGCAAGTTCTGCATGACGGGCACCCTCGGCTTTCACGGGCAACTGCCTGCCTCGGAGATACTGAACCAGATACTCTATTTCCCCCTGACTTCGGACAATCCGAAGCAATCAAACAACAAGCCAAGCACCTCTGCTTTGTCATCCCCCCCTCTGGGGGGGCTTGGAGGGGTCAGTCCCTTGACCAACATCGTCTATATGGGTGAGGGGGAGCCTATGGATAACCTCGACAATGTGTTGCGCTCGCTGCAAGTGATGACCTCGGCATGGGGCTGCGCATGGTCACCCAAGCGTATCACGGTATCCTCGGTAGGGGTGGTGCCCGGACTGAAACGCTATATCGAAGAGTGCGACTGCCATTTGGCTATATCATTGCACAACCCGTTCAGCACAGAGCGTCAAGCCGTCATGCCCATAGAGAAGGCATATCATCTGACCGATGTAGTTGCCCTGCTGAAGCAATATGACTGGCAGCACCAGCGCCGTGTCAGTTTCGAGTATATCTGCTGGGGTGGCGTAAATGATACGCCCAAGCATGCCAATGAACTCCTGCGCCTCTTGCGCGGATTGGACTGCCGCATCAACCTCATCCGCTTTCATGCAGGCGTGGAAGAGGTGTCGCACAAGGCAGACCAAGTAACCTTTCCTGCAAGCAATGAGCGTCATATGGAGTGGCTGCGTGACTATCTGACTGCCCACGGGCTCACTACCACCATACGCCGTAGCCGCGGAGAGGACATCCTTGCCGCCTGTGGTATGCTGGTCAATGCACTGAAGCAGCAATAAGACCACCCTCACCACAATCACCCCGCTAGGGGACGACGCAACTCGCGTCGTTAGCACTTCATTGAGCCCCTCCTTTGGAGGGGTTTGTTAATACTTGTAAATGCCCACATTCAACGAGAGGATAGCGAGAGGATAACGAGAGGATAGCGAACCCATACAACGACCAGAAAAGCACAATTATTAAAATTCTACAACACTATTTCCTTCTCAACACCTACCTTTTATTTTATTGCAATAAATACGATTCATGGTTGCATACACGCAAAAACGGTTGCAATCATAATTTCTCAAACGATTTCGGCGTGTATGCAACCCGCATATAAATTAGGTGTTGTAATTTTGCGCCCCTTTGAAAAGAAGCGTGAGGGGAAAAATATAAAAACAGGTAGGAAGAAGAAAGCAAGCAAAAAGAACAGAAGGAAAGAAGAAATGGATTATTCAATACAGGGATTCTCGACTTTGGGCAACAACTTTAATCAAACCACGTACTATACGCCATACGACGCGGCAGCATACACGGCAGATTCGTATGGTTGGGATACGTACAGCGGGACAGCGGATGTGACCGTTGTGCCCGAATGTCTGCGCGCCACAGGGACGATGTCGCTGCAGGAGATAAGTGCGCAGGTGTTTGATAATGTGCGCTACGAGGAGACAGAAACACAATACTACCACACCATGCGCAGGGCACGACCGACAGACCCCGCCGTGGGTGAGTTGGTGCCCGTGGGCGATGCCGTGCTGCCGTTGCTGGCATGCGCGATGGTGTATGTAATGATTATTCACAGACGATTAAAAAGACAGAAATGAAACGAATGATATGGCTTGTGGCGTGCGTCATGAGCGTGATGAGTATATGCGCAGGAAATGATACCGTTAGCGTGCAATATGCAGCGAATAACGGTGTATTGTATTTGAGTGGCAGCGGTTCGCAGGTCGCAGGCGCCGCACAGATACGTACAGACGCAGGTCTGTGGCGGTTGGTGAGCGTAGGGAAGCATGGTTACCGTTGGCAGAATATCCGGACGGGAGAGTGGCTGCGTGTGGCGAAGAACGGTTCGCTGGCGGGGCTGAGCATGACGGACAGCCTGATGTCATCGGTGGTGTATATGGCAGACTACCGTACACAGGCGGACGGAGAAGTGCACCCTGCAGTGCGTGTGGACGGGAAAGACTATTACCTGACGGGCATGAGCAACGGCACATGGTCGTTGCAAGAGACGCCGACAGAGGCAATGGTGGTGGAACAATGGTCACGCCGACACAGCGTGAGGACGGAGATGAGTGCGTCGGAAGGGCGTGTAGTGTTCCCGTGGGCAGGTTCGGATGCCGAGGCAAAGGCGCAGGCAGTGGCACTGCGCTATCGGGTGCGCCTGACGGACAGCACCTATTATTACCGTGTGGCTGACGGCACGCGTCTGCGCCCTGCGGTGCGCGTGGTGACAGACGGCAACATGTTATATAAGGAGTACGGCTTGCGTCCCGTGGTGAGGTGGCAGTCCAGGGGCGGCACGCAGGTGTCGGAGTTGCCTGCGGCGTGGATAGACAATGCGGGACAACCGGCACATCAGGAGACCGCACGCGCCATGATGCGCTATGCGGTGCCCGTGGCAGATGCGTATGGTTGGACGGTAGTGCTGACCCCACAAGGCAGCAGTCCGCTGAATATCAAGCAGAACGGCATATATGCAGACTATGCGGATACGTTGGTGGTGCGACTGATGTCAGGCACCATGGCTGTGGCAGAGGAAAAGACAGAGGCGGTGCGCACGGCGTATCACTACTCCGGTGATGACCGGTTGCTGGCAAGCATAGAGACCGACAGCCGTACTTTCGGCGCGGAGGACAACCTGACCAAGCAACTGATGCCTGCGCTGACCCTGCTGACAGGCGAACAGCGTTACGATGCCGGGCAGACATTGGTGGGCGGCAACACGCAGACGCAGGTGCTCTCGCTCGGTGACCTCGGTGCACCCAAGGCAATAGCGGTGGACGACAATGGCAAGGCTGTGGATTGGCTGCACGTGACTATGGACAAGAGCAGCAACACCCTGACGGCAACGGCTACGCCCAACACGCAGAGCATGGTGCGCTCGGCGCAGATAGTGCTGCAGGACGACACGGCGGAGGTGGCGAGTGTGCCCGTGACGCAGGCGGCAAAGGCTTCGACCGTAGTGGCAAAACTGATACACCAGGCGGGCGTGGGCAACAAGATGATGGGCATTGAGGTCGGCGAAGACGAGGAGCAGCCCGTCTATACGGCAGAGAGGACTATCTATTATCACCAGGGGGAGTGGCTGTGGTTGCAATCACAGAGCCCTACTTTCTATGGCTATCAGCGTTGGTACGACTACGAGACCGGCAAAGACCCCGTATTTCCGCGTATTGAGGGCGACATGGAGGACGCTACCTCGTGGGCGAACTTCCCTTATGGAGGCTACCGAAGTCCTAAGACGGGTGCACCGTTCCGCTATATCAACACCGACTTCGAGAACTCGAAAGGCGTGTTTGCCGTGCAGGGCGACGGACTGAGTTCGCCGGATAAGTACGGTACCTATGCACCCCACTTGGTGGCTTGGAGTTCCGACACCGTGCGCAGGACAATAGCCTGCGACTTCAGTATGTACCGCGACTATGAGGTGAAATATGACGACGGCACTACCAAGACAGACAATAACAATCTGGTTTCGGTCAAAGAGCCGACACTGTCATACCGCCAGTTGTTCCACCTGCGCCCTGCTGCTGATATGGCGAAGCAGTTGGCGGAGTGTACGGAGTCGAAGGGTGGCAAGTACTTGGAGGAATACCACTATATCGCCCCCATCGGCACACCCATATACATACGCACGGAGTACGCCCACTGCTATGTGACGCAGCATGAGACGGAGTACGGCTACTACTTCTATGGCACGGACGGTAAACTATGGCGTGTGTCTTATGATGCTACCAGTCATTGCCACCCCTACGCGCATGTGCAGTGGTATCAGAACGGCGATGCGATGACGCCGCAGTATATAGCCGCTGCTTCTGACGCAGGGTTCAGTTTCGGTGCGCACTTCCGCAAGTACGACTATGTGCAGGTGTCGTCCGATACCACGGGGACCGTTACCTATACCGTGCGCATACCGATGTATCAGGACGCGCAGTACGTCAGCGGCGGTGCGTGGGAGTACGGCAAGCAGGTGCTTGACGAGGACATACTGCTGGCGCGTTTCGTGGTGGAGTACAGGGACAAGAGTGAGTGCGGACCCGCCACGGCTCTGGACAGCGACACGGATTTCGACGACCACTACGACCTGCTCAAGATACAAGACTTCAACTACGACAAGCCCGGCACCACCGATGTGCGCGTCTATGACCAGCCGCGCCCGTGGGACAAATCGTCCTACGCCTTCTGCTACACCAACCATAGCGGCTTGCAGTGGTACCGCAACTATCCGCAGACGATGAAGGGCAATGCGTTCCCGTCGTTCAATGAGTTCGCATTGGTCAACAAGGTAGTGCCCGACGGACGGCTCGACTGGGTATATGAACAGGAGCAGCGCGGCGGCGCGGAGAACGGCTACTGCCTATATGTGGACGGCGGCGTGTACTCGGGATTGGTGGCTACGATAGATATCGACACGGCACTCTGTGCGCAGCAGAAAGTGTATTGCTCGCTGTGGGTGTGCGATGCCACGCCCTTGTCGCAGAAGCAGTACACCAAACCTGTGATTGTCTGCAAGATACAGGGTCGCCACTCGTCGGGTTCCGACACAGGGTGGCACGATGTGGAGACCTTCAACTCCGGCGAACTGCCACACGACGAGGCGGGCTGGAAGCACATATTCTTCCCCGTGGAGAGCGATAACGACTACGACGAAGTGCGCCTGCATATCTACAATTTCGGTACAGGCACCGCCGCCAACGACTTCCTCATCGACGATGTGGCTCTCTATGCTTCCAAGAACCCGCTGGCAGCCTATCAGGCACTCACCTCCTGCTCCAACGACGACCGTGACGTGGCAGTCATCCGCATCGACTATACCAAACTGCCCGAGTCGTGGGCGCATACCGAGGTCTATTACCAGGTCTATAACGCCACCGACAAGACTGCCGTCACTACCAACTACCTCCACCACGCTACCGGCACCTATGGTACCATCACCATTCCCTGCAAAGACTACGACCCCACGGCAGATGGCATGGACGGGCACCCGCTGACAGGCAATGAGAGCGGCTTGGTCTATGAGTCATTGGCGGCTTTTGTGGAGGAGTTGTATTCCTACACCGACGAGGATGCCGTACTGAAAGGCTACGTAAAGCACGACAACGGAGACTACTACACTATATATGTGGGGCACGTCTTCACCAACAGCGATGAGACCAACGGCACGCTCGACCGCACCAAGACCTACGAGATACGCCTTGCCCGCAGTGAAGAGGACCTCGGCGACGACCTCTGCTCCTACCGCACGCCGCTGCCTGTCTACGACCGTACAAGCGTCAGCGTTACCGACCTCGACGGCAACGTGCAGAGCGGCAACGTGTGCGCCAATGCGCTCTATCAGATGAATGTGCTGGTATCCAAGTCCGTAACCGAGGGTACGCAAGTCATCAAGGTGTCCGCTCCTGCCGTAGCCGACTGGCTGGTGGCCTACGACTTCGACGACATCTTCGCCGTCACAACCACCGACACCGAGGCGCAAGCCGTGTCCTCTCGCGAGGAGGCGGACGACCTGTTCCTCTCCAAGTACGGCTATACCCGCGGCGAGGTGGCGGATGCCATGGCGGATATGCGCCGTCTGCCCGAACCCGAGCAGCCCAATGCCAACTACACCATCACCCGTATCGCCGACCTCAAGCGCAGTGCTTTCATCAATGCGAAGAACTACGACATCATCATCGCCCTCTACCAGAAAGGCTTGCTCAGCCTGTCGCAGAGCAGCCGTAGCCTCTATCTCCGCTCCGATGAGACGGCACGCTACTGGATTTACCCCATTGCAGGTGCGGTGACCACCACCTATAGCAGCACGAGTCTCACCCTTGAGGTCTGCAACGAGCCCGTCTATGCCCTCGTCACCGCGCAGAGCAGCAACGAGTTGCTCACCCTCGGACCCGTGCAGCACGGCTCGCTCACCGACGAACTGCGCAGCCTTATCCCCACGGTGCGCGTCAACCGGCAGCAGGCCAACACCTCTTTCTCCGTGCCTGTCAGCGACATGGAGAACGTATCCGTCGCCACTGCCGACTGCCAAGTGGTGCTGTCCGACGACCCTGCTGTCACGGGCAAGACGCTTGCCTACACGCCCGCATACGCGGATCACGCTCTGTCCTTCACGCCCCAAAGCGCGGACGCCGTCATGCAAGTCGGCTACGAATATACCATCCGTGTGGGAATGACCGCCACCTCGTCTGCCAATGCGGGCTGTGAGAGCAACGCCTATTTCACCGTCCTTGTGCTGCCCGACACCGTGGAGTGGGTGCCCTCCCACAGCAATGAGTGGGGCGAGGACAGCAACTGGCGCGCCGTCATCGGCGGCAAGCAGCAGTCGTGGGGCTATGCACCCCTGCGAACCATGGTAACCATCGTGCCGGAGCAGGACAGCGACGACCTCTATCCCGTCATCACCACCACCAACCTCCACCCGCTTGATGCCAACTACACCCCGCAATCATGCAGCACGCTGCGCCTGCGCCGGGGTGCCAAACTCCAGAACCAGCACCTGCTCGCCTACGACTCTGTCTTCATCGACATGCCGCTTCGCTCGGCACGCTGGTACTCCATGTCCGCACCCTTGCAGGGCATGGTCTCGGGCGACTTCTTCATTCCCTACGATGCCGACGGCAACAACATCGAATCCGATGCCGACTTCCTCGTCAGCCCCTACCGTGGCGACCGCCGCGGCAGCAGTGCCTACGCCTTCTGGTTGTCCTACTACAACCGCAGCGTCACCATGCTCAACCAGAACCCCGACAACGACCGCGACTCCATATCCACCGACATTGAGGTGTTCGCCAAGTCCAATTCCCTCGGCGAGACGCTTGCCCCGGGGCAGGGCTTCCAGGTGCTCGGCTACGGTCCGGGCGCGGATGGCGAGAGACTCGTGGTGCGTTTGCCCAAACCTGACCTCACGTACTACTATTTCTACCCCGACGGCTCGCAGAGCGACCGCTGCGAGGTGCTCAACCGCAACCGCACGGGTCGCCTTGCCTATCCCGCCACCGACGGCGACGGCACCATGACCGTCACCCTCACCAACGCCAAGGAGAGCCGCCATTTCCTCTTTGGCAACCCGACCATGGCGTACATCGACATGCAGGCGTTCTTTGCCGACAACGACAATGTCGAGAGCAGTTTCCGCTACATCGACGGCTCCTCGTGGAAGACCGTCACGCCTTCTACCGCCACCACGGCGGCAGAGCGTTTCGTGGCACCCATGCAGTCTGTCCTGCTCACGGCCAAGACGGCAGCCGCCTCGCTCACGCTCACCCTGCGCGACACCCACCTCGCCACCGCCAACACGGGTGTCACCACTGCTGTCAATAGCGCACCCCGCCGCGTACAGCGTGTGGCACACCTCCCTGAGACCACCGCCAACGAGGTGATGAACATCACCGCTTACAACGGTGCCGCCGAGGCTTTTGCCGCACTTGCCATCGATGCCAATGCTTCCAATGCCTACCTCTCGGGCGAGGACCTCCCGTTCATCGTCTCGGGTGTAGGCGAAGGCTACGTCAATGCCTCCGCAGCCACCACGCCGCTCAACCTCTACACCCTCGCAGGCACGCAAGCCCTCATGGCAGACGTCCGCCGGGGCATCAGCGTCGTGCCGCTGGGCTTCGTCATATCCGGGGAGAAGGACGCCTACGGCAACTCTGTCTATCGCACCGACAGCCTCACGCTCTCTTTCCGTCTCACTCCGAACTGGGGCGACGAGTGCTACCTCTGCGATGCTCATACGGGTGCACGCTACCCCATAGCCAACGACACCGAAATCCGTATTGCCACCCCTGCTGACCACGAACTGCGCTACTACATCCTCGGTTCTTTCACCGAACCTTCCGAACCCGATGTGCCCACGGACAACGGCGGTATTGATGTCCTTCCGAGTGCGACGGGGAAACGCCTTGTGGCGTTCTCGAATGCCACAGGGGAAGTGACCGTTGTCGCATCGGAAGATATGGCGGATTTGCGTGTTTATGACATTGCGGGGAATACGCTTCTGCACCGCAGCGGCACCGAACAACACACGCTGGGAGCCGTTGTTACCGTGCAAATTCCTTCGGGCGTTGCCATCGTGGAGGCGACTCTGGTATCGAAGGAACAGAGAAAAATGAAAGTGATTGTACGATAGTTATATAGTGCCCTCTATATAAAAGCAGAGGCTGTCCGAGCGATTGGACAGTCTCTGTGGTTATATGGGCACATCCAGATTTTTTGTGCTTGTTCTCGCAACGATGTTATTTATAAAATTAAACATTTTCAAGCAGAAGAAAAAGGCCACATCAAGGCATTAAATGTACCCAAACGGCACAGAGAAAAGACATCCTATCCTCTCGTTATCCTCTCGTTGTTTTTCCAAAGGAAATGCTACCCATTTACGAAAAGAAGAAGGACAGATATGGCGTAGAGAAGTACGCTATATTTTGTTAAAATAGTAAAAATAATTGCTTTGTAAGTTGGCTACTTGACCAAGATAAAGCCTGCCCCCGCGGCGCGTGCCATAGCCCCATCGGTATCCTCGCGGTCGCCGATGACGAGACATTGCGAGGAGGATACCTGCATACGCCCCGTTACAGCGTCCATGAGTTGGCTCGCGGGCTTCAGTCCACCCAATTCGGGCGCAGATACCACCCAATCGAATAGTTGCGGGTTGATGTTGAGGGCTTCTAGTTTTTCCTTGACACAGCCATAGTCCGACAGCAGAACCACACGGACATTCAGTTTGCGGCATTGCTCAAGGAAAGGGACTACCCACGCACGAGGGGTGTAATGGCGCTTTAATATATTGACCATCAACGGCATATAGCACGTATGATACCACCATTTTACGAAACTGACGGTGCACAAGCGGTGGTGTATGATTTGTTGGAAAAAGGCGTCATAGAAAGCCTCCTGACTACCATACCACTTGCCACGCATTGCCTTGCGGACACGCCGCTCTTTGGCAAGCAATGGACTCTCCAGCAGGTCGTTGAGAAAGATGCGGAGCCCTAAGCCGCGCTTGTTGTAGATAGTTCCATCAAGGTCGAAAATAACGACCTTGATTTCCGGACGCAATATGGACGCTGATATTTCCAACGCGGTAGATACTACAAAAATCGTACCATTTTGGGAAGAGGAGCAACCTTTCGGGAGTAAAAAGTACACTTTGGAGACTGTCAGAAAGCAAAAGAGCCACCGTCCGAGGACAAGCGGCTCCTTTGTAGAAGGGGCGTGAACAACTATTGCACAACTACCGAGTGGCTATTACGCAACTACCTGATAATTATTTCACCACAACCGAGAAGGTATATCTGTTGTCTTCTTCGTCTTGGATAGTGA
>SAMEA104315439__coassemble_421_pt1 | contig 17559 bp, 14 predicted proteins | sample SAMEA104315439__metabat2_low_PE_016 | metagenome-assembled genome bin SAMEA104315439 (sample SAMEA104315439) | gut metagenome | biome: Monkey gut; feature: monkey-associated habitat; material: faeces | place: China | collected 2013 | reverse complement strand
CCCCTTCCCATTCCGAACAGGGTCGTTAAGCTCAGCCGCGCCGATGGTACTGCGTATGTGGGAGAGTAGGTAGCCGCCAATTTCAGGAGTCTTGAGAGCAATCTCGAGACTCCTTTGTTTTTTGTATGCTCCTTTGTTTTTGTTTTTTGTATACTCTTTAGTTTTTGTATTCTCCTTTGTTTTTGTATGAGGCTTTGTCTTTCTATGAATCTTTGTTTTTGTATATGTGAGAAAGAAAATAGTATAGAAATTTTAGAGCGCATTTAGTGGGCGCATAGTCACTTGGGGGACGACGCGGCTCGGGGTCCCTATGAGCCCTGTGGGCGAAATGGGGTGCATCTCTCGCGTCGTCATTAAGAGAGAAAAATGTCTCTCCCACGCGGATATGTTGTCCGCGTGCAGGTTTTGTTAGTTTTGCAGGTTTTGGTTTCTACTCCGCGTAAATGTTCTGCCTTGTTTTGTTTTTATTATGTTGTTGTGTCGTTACTGTAATGGTCAATGATGGATTTGTTATCTTTGTTGTATCTTTGTAACCTGATATCAAATAAACGTATTATGAAAAGAATCCTTTTTATTATCATGGCGGCGAGCCTGTCGCTACAAGTCATGGCACAGGCATCGGGCGAGCCGTAGCCGTCCATTGTCCTCGAGCGTTTAGCAGGGCAGGACATGACATTCGCCCTTGCACGGGTAGGAAAACTGACCTTTGCCAACGACTCTGTTTATCTTGTAGCATATGATGGCAATGTACTTGGTAAGGAAGCCTTGGCGAAGACCCGCAAGATTGTCTTCGGCAAGGTGGGGAGTCCCACAGCCGCACCGGAGGTATTGGTTGGAGATGTCCGTGTCTATCCCAATCCGACAAGCGACCATCTGACAGTTAGTGGTTTGGAAGCAGGAACCACTATCCGCATCTACGCCAACGACGGCAAACTATTGGAGGCTACCACAGCCGAGAGCAATACTGCTGTTCTGCCCGTATCACACTTGGCACAAGGCACGTATCTGCTGCAAATCAACACTACGATTGTTAAATTCATAAAGAAATAAGCATTATGAAAAAAGTATCACTCTTTATTAGTGCCCTACTCATCAGCATGAGCAGTATGGCACAAATGTATCTGTGGCAAGACGGAAATTACACCATTGCCAACTTGGACAGCATTACGTTTAGGGCTCCTGTCTTAGGAGATATTCCGAATGTGGCTCCGACAGCAGGGGCATATACCGTGGTTTGGAACGCTGTTGACTACAGCGAGTGCAATGGTCTTGTTTTTGCAGGTAACAACAACAACTACAACACAGACGCAGCCAACATGGTAAAGTTTGAGAAGATTGAGGGTTATACCAATTGGTACAAGGCTGTGATTGTCCCTATTGTCCCTATTGACCAATTGGAAGGTAAGCCTTGCGCATTGGCAGCAGACGGCACATTCCCTGCTTCTTGGGAGCATCAGTGGATTAGCGGCGAAGGAAAACCTTGCGAAATCATCAGTGGCAATGCCGGATTTCAAATAGAGTATGAAACGGAGACACTTCTCATTGTATCGGAAATAGGAAGTGTAGTATACGTCCGTAGTTATCAATTCAAACATGACCCGTGCGTGGTAGAACCGGTGTGCGATGTTACGTTCAACCTTGCTGTGGCAAGTGCCGTTCCTGCAGATGTGCAAGTGTATGTGGTAGGCGATTTTGCAGAGAACAAGTGGGTGGTGGATGCTTACCCGATGACACGCATAGACGATACCCATTTCACCGCAACCATTAAGGCAAATATAGGACGTTGGTACAAATATGTGGCTAACGGTTCGTGGGATTACGAGATGTTGGAGTTTCCTGAGAACGGGAGGACGTGCTCTCAGGTTCCCGACAACAAGAGCATCACCGGTGTAACGGTTGCCGATTATGTGTACGGGTTCAAGAATATCAATGCGACATGGTGCGGAGATACACAATATGCAGTTCTGGATAATTTCACTATCTCTGATTATGGGTTGTTTGGTGATGTGGAATATATCCCCAATTCAACCAAGTATGTACAACTGACAAACGGAGATAGCCTTCTCTGCCAGTTGGGATATATCACGTTCATAAGTTGGAGTGATGGTCTCGTATTCACAAATGGTAAAGGTTTCTCCGGTGATGGTTTTATTTTCCAGGCAAATATGCCTAGCATATTCCGTTCTATTGGGTAGTAGAAGGCGAAGATGCTGGTAAATACATTGGTAGTGCAGGAGGCTTCTGCGTGGACACATGCAGCATTGTCAAACCTTATACAGTCAAAGCCGGTGAATTGCTGGACTTGGAGAAGTATGGCGATTTCTTTACGCAACGGCTTGCTTGGCTCAAAGACAACTCTAATAATGTGGACAATAGTTTGTACTACGATGCACAGACAGGGACACAATTCTACAAGTACAATGCAGACGAGGGTTCAACCTCGTACAACTACGGCAATGTCAAGAAAGCACAGTTCTTAAGAGAAAGAGATGAGAATGGCAACGACCTTCCTGTACAATACTCTGCAATCTTGGAGTGGTACGATTTCATCAATGAGGGGCGTTTCCTTGGGCTCAAGACTACTTTTGATGAGAATGGCAATATAGAAAGTATTGTCAAGCCTTATGATATGAATACTATCACAATGGAGTACACAAATATTGCTGAAGGGAAGAGTGCACCGCGCAAAGTGGAAGCGAAGTCCTATAGTGAGCCTTATCAATATATTCTTGGTGACCAATCACGTTTGCACCTCGGTGAGAACCCGTTTGCTGCAGATGCCAAGCGTGTGGTGAAGAAGTAAGGCGTACTATATAATATACTGCTAATTCAAAAGACTGCTGACACGAACCTGTCTGCAGTCTTTTGTGCTTATACGTATAGTCGCTTACTATACAGGTAGTTACAAGAGAAAACTAACAAAAAGTGACGGAAAGTAACAGAAAGTGACGGAAAGTGACAAATAACGCCAAATCGCGACAGAAAGTGACAATAAGTGACGGAAACGCTCAACGGCTTTCGTCCTTGTAGTACCTTTGCAGCGTGATTCGAGGTGTCGAATCCGGTAGGCTGCAGACGTAAGCAGCCCGTGTTCTTTGACGTACGAATACTGCCCGTGAGGGTAGTGGAGGGAGCAGCTGCTCCCTCGGCAGAGGCAAGTGCGTCTCTGTGAAAGCCTGAGGATTGCCAATCGGAGAGGGTGACCGGTGCACTAAGAGGGAGGTGCGGGTGTGTCATTGTCCCGTTTTGGGAGAGGAGGGCGTGGGTAGGGGAGTGATGAAGCGATGGATATAGCGGCGCAGGGTAGAGCGACTGGTATGCAAGCGGCGGCATATCTCACGGGCAGACACTCCCTGCTCCAACGAGCGGCGGATATATGCGTCATGACGCGACAAGCGGTAGTGAGGACGGGCGGTACGGCTGCCTACGGGACGCCCAAGGGTTTTGCCCTCCGAGCGGAGGCGTGTGAGCGCCTCTTTGGTACGCTGCGAGATAAGGTTGCGTTCTATCTCGGCGGACAGTCCGAAAGCAAAGGCGAGTACCTTGCTCTGTATGTCATCCCCAAGGCGATAGCCGTCCTTGATGGTCCAAACCCGACACCCTTTGTTCATGCAGATTCCGAGAATCTCCATAATCATATACAGGTTGCGTCCGAGACGGGATAACTCGCTGCATATAATGATGTCGCCGACGTTGGCGCGACGTAGCAGGCGCCCTAGTTGGCGTTTGTTGTAGTTCTTGGTGCCGGAGATGGTTTCTTCTATCCATCCGTCCACACAAAGGTTCTGCTGCTGGCAGAAACGCTGTATCTCGAAACGCTGATTCTCTACTGTCTGTTTGTCCGAACTGACACGAATATATCCGTATATCATTTTTTTGCCATAAAGATAGGCAAAAAAGGAGATGCGGGAAAGTGTTATTCCTTGATTTCTTCCTCTACTTCGTGCTCGATGGAGTGTTCGAGTTGGCTGTACTTGGAGGTGAGTTGGGTGTGCCTAATCAGGACGTAAATGGCAATGATGAGTCCGCCAAGGAAGTCCAAGGTGAGGTCCGTCATTGTGTCACAGAGTGCTTCGTGCCCCTGCAAGGGGACGTCTTCGTCCGTGTAGATGGAGCCCGAGGTGGTCTGCATGAACTGCTGTGTGTTGGTGTGGAAAATGTCGTCGTAAGTGTATTCGCATATCTCCCACAGCGCACCCGACGCCAGTGTGAACATCAAGAGGTAGAGAGCCAGAAAGTATTTGTTGCGGAAGACTATCAAGTACGAATCCGGCATCACCGTATAGACCACCCAGAGGGCTATGAACGACAAAACCATGCCCGACATGAAGTGCAGGAGCGAGTCCCACCACGGATACCGGCCGTAAAAGTCGAGTCCGTCGCCGAGTATGAGTGCGGTAAAGGCGAAGACCGCTATCGCCACGACAAGCACCAGCGGGATATTGAGCAGGAACCGCTTACGGAGCAGGATAGGTGCCGTAAGGAGTGCGAGCATGAGTACGTACTGCAAGCCGCGGAAGAGGATGTTCTGTAAGGTAACATCGGGCTGGAAGAACAGGTAGATGACGTTGGCAATGCAAATCACTACGGTGAGGATGAAAATCGCCGCGTATAGCCGTTTGAGACGCTGATGAGGTGTAGTCATAATGGGTCTGGGAACGATGGTACGTTCTCTGAATAGGTGTTCAAAAAGCGTACCGCAGGTGTGCGGCGGGTGGTTTAGGAATATAATTTGGGAGTTTTGGACTATGTAATAGTCCGCTTAATGCAACTTGTTGCGGATAAGGGCAACGAGTGCGTAAGCCATGGGCGTGGAAGCGCATGCCTCGATGAGGACTTTGACGGCGATTTGGATGCCAATCATGGTGCCGAGTTGCGCGGTAGAGACCGTGCCGCTGAAGGCAATGAGAACGAACAGAGTGGTGTCCAGCGAATAGCCGACCAGCGAACTGCCGACGGTGCGCATCCACAGCGGCCCCCCAAGGTGCTCTTTGATTTTGGACATGAGAAAGGCGTTGGTCAGTTCGCCAGCGAGAAAGGCAACCAACGACGCCACCATAATACGCGGCACGTACGAGAAGACCATCGCGTAGGCGTTTGCCATATCCGCCATCTCGGCAGGGTAGGGAAGGCGTAGCCCCACCCACGTGAAGAATGCGAAGGTGATTTGGCAGCCGAAAGTGAGGAGAATCAGTTTGCGGGCGCGGCGAAAGCCCCAGATTTCGGTAACGACCTCGCCCAACATGTACGTGACGGGGAAGACGATAGTGCCTGCGTCGAAGATGCTGATGCCGAAGACATGGATAATCTTAACCGCCATGACATTGGCGGTCAGGTAACAGGTGACCATCAGGGCGGCAATGATGATGAAGGCGGTTTGCTTGGACATAAGGGACTCCCCCAACCCCCTCAAAGAGGGGGCTCAATGAAGATATTAGGTTGATTACTTGATTATGCGATGTCTTTGTGCTTGACCTATTAAGGTTTACAGGTAGGGGTTGTACTGCTTCTCGTGGGCGAGGGTGGTGGGATAGCCGTGTCCAGGGTAGATGTCGGTATCGTCAGGGAGAATGGTCAGTTTGCGGAGCGAGCGGATAAGCATAGCCATGTCGCCACCCGGCAAGTCGGTTCTGCCAATGGACTCCTGAAAGAGTGTGTCGCCCGTGAAAAGCATGTGCAGGTCGGGCAGATAGTAGCAGACAGAGTCCTCTTTGTGCCCTGGAGTGGATATGACAAACATCTGCAAGTCAAGCAGTTGGGGTATCTGCAGTTTGCCTTCGGCGGGCGCGACGGTAGCCGTGAGGTGGTAGGTCTGCTCCACGAAAGATACGCCGCACACGTGGTCGGGGTGCGTATGGGTAATGAGCAGTGCGACAGGCGTCAGACGATGCGTCGTGATGAACTCGGCGAAACGTTGCTGTTCGCGGTCGTTGGACATGCCCGCGTCAATGATGAGGGTGCGCCCCTGCTCGTCGTACAACAGGTACGTGCATTCGCGATATGCGTTGAAGTAAAAGACTTTTAATTCCATTGTGAAACACTAATTAGCCATTGATGTTGTGGTTAAGAACATGTAATTACCGTGTAATTAACCATTAATTATGGATAATGGTACTGCTTTATTACTTATTTATATTCTATCTGTTGCCTATCCCTTGCGTATAGGTTGCACATCCCTTGCTGTTTGACACGAAGATGACACGGAGTGGTATTAATACTTTTTGCATATAGCATCAGTAGTTAATCGGCTATGAATAACCTCAAAATGTGTCGTTTTGCGGATGATTGACGACGCGAGCCGCGTCGTCCCCCAAGCACAGTATGGTCTGCTTTGCTGCTACACAGAAGGGTGTCAGAGGGGCAGGTAGATGACGGATTTGCCTTTGAACCAGTCGGTTGGGAACAGGGTGGCGATGTCCGTGGTCTCGACGATGTTGTGGAACGGGTGAATCTCCGCCTGCAAGTTGCCCCCCTTGAGGACGATGAGCCCGTTGGGCATGGCGTTGCGATGGGTGCGACTGACGTTCTTGCGGACGAGTTTCACGAGGTCGGGCAGAGGCATCACGGCACGGCTGACCACGAAATCGAACTTGCCCTTCTCCTCCTCGGCGCGCTCCTGTATGCACGTAACATTCTCCAAGCCAATGGCTTGCGCGATTTCGTAGGCGACGCGTATCTTCTTGCCGATACTGTCGATGAGCGTGAATCGGCACTCAGGGAACAGGATGGCGAGGGGTATGCCAGGAAAGCCGCCTCCCGTGCCGACATCAAGGATGGTGGTGCCGCGTTGGAAGGTGATGATTTTCGCGATGGCGAGCGAATGGAGGATATGGTGCTCGTAGAGGTTGTCGATGTCCTTGCGCGAGATGACGTTGATTTTGGCGTTCCAGTCGCGGTAGAGGGCGTCGAGGGCGGTGAACTGCTGTAATTGCAGAGCCGTCAAGGAGAAGTGCTCCTTGACGGCTTCGATGCCTAACGGTTTGACACTGAGAGCGTTATCGCCCGTTGTGCCAACGGTGGGTTGCGCGTTCATGCCCGATTAGTCGGCGAGGTTGGTGAAGACATTCTGCACGTCCTCGTCCTCTTCGATTTTGTCGATGAGTTTCTGTACCGACTCGCGCTCCTCGTCGGTGAGCGTCTTGGTGTCGTTGGGGATGCGCACGAATTCGCACGACTGAATCTCGAATCCGTTGTCTTCCAAGTACTTCTGCATCTGCGAGTACTGGTTGAAGTCGGCGTAGATGATGATGTTGCCGTCCTCGTCGGTGCCGAGTTCTTCTACGCCGAAATCGATGAGTTCGAGTTCGAGTTCGTCGAGATCTACGCCCTCCTTAGGCGAGACGGTGAAGCAAGCCTTGCGGTCGAAAAGGAACTGCAGGCAGCCTTGCGTGCCGAGGGTGCCGCCGTGCTTGGTGAAGTAGGAGCGGATGTTCGCCACGGTGCGCATGTTGTTGTCGGTTGCGGTCTCGATGAAGATGGCAATACCATGCGGACCGTAGCCTTCGTAGTTGATTTCCTTGTAGCCTTCGGACGACTTGTCGGTCGCCTTTTTGATGGCGCGGTCGATGTTCTCCTTGGGCATGTTCTCGCGTTTGCACTGCTGGATAAGCATGCGCAGACGGGGGTTGCCGTCGGGATCAGCACCACCCTCACGGGCGGCAATGGTGATTTCTTTACCGAGTTTGGTGAATGTACGAGCCATGTGGCCCCAACGTTTCAGTTTGGTCGCTTTGCGATATTCAAAAGCTCTTCCCATATTTGTAGTATGATTATTATATTATTGATTTACTGTTTGTTGTGCCGGTCGTGCAGGAGCGGCTGCGGTAGCCGTACTGTCCGTGGGTTGGGTAGCCGAGGTGGTGTCGGCGGGCTGTACGCGGTCGTTGATGAGTTCGTAGGTGATTTCCTCGAAGGTGATGTCGAACTCTACGCGGCGGTTCTGTGCGCGCCCTGCCTTGGTCTTGTTGTCGGCAATAGGTCTGTCGGGTCCGTAGCCATGTGCGGTGAGCGAGGTGGCGGGTACGCCCTTCTTGATGAGGTAGTCGCGGACGGCTTGTGCGCGGCGCTCGGAGAGGTCCACGTTGAACTTGTAGTTGCCCACGTTGTCGGTATGTCCCTGTACCTCAATGCGGTAGGTCGGGTTGTCAATGAAGGTCTTGGCTATCTGGTCGAGGAGTTTGTTGGACGACTTCTTGATGGTCGCCTTGCCGTTCTCGAACTGGATGCCTTGCATGGCTTTCTTGAGCAGGTTGCGCACCTCGCGTTTCACCTCGGGGCAGCCTTTGTTTGCCTTGGAGCCCGGTACGGTGGGGCACTCGTCGAGGTAGTCGGGTACTCCGTCGCCATCGGTGTCGAGCGGGCAGCCGCAGGTATCCACACGCCCATACGCCTCTTTGGGCGTGCCCGGGCACTTGTCGAGGTAGTCAGGCACTCCGTCGCCATCCGTGTCAATCGGGCAACCGAACTCGTCAATCAAGCCGTATGCCTCGGCAGGTGTGTTGGGGCAGCGGTCGATATAGTCGGGCACTCCGTCGCCGTCGGTGTCGAGGGGACAGCCAACCGAGTCCACAAAGCCCTGTGCGGCAGCAGGTGTGCCGGGGCATTGGTCGAGATAATCCGGCACTCCGTCGCCGTCCGTATCCAACGGGCAGCCATCGGCATCCACGAAATCACGTGCCTCTGCAGGTGTGTTGGGACACAGGTCGAGGTAGTCGGGCACACCATCGAGGTCGGAGTCGATGGGGCAGCCGACAGAATCCACCATGCCATACGCAGCAGAGGGTGTGTTGGGGCATTGGTCAAGGTAGTCGGGTACGCCGTCGCCATCGGAGTCGATGGGGCAACCGAGGTCGTCCACGCGGACATTGGCAGGCGTGTTGGGACACATATCGAGTTTGTCGAAGATACCATCAAGGTCCGAGTCTTTGGGCTTGTGGTTGGTGCCCCAGACGATACTGAAGCCCACTGCCACATTGACACCTTTGGAGCGATACGGGACAGGTATATCACCTACGCCCTCGTAGTGATAGTAGGCGTAAGATGTTGGAATATAGTCCATTGCGAAGGTCAGGTTGATGCCGTCGTAGGGCATGATGCTGATACCTGCGCCCAGGTTGCTATACTTGCCATTGTTGACCAACGAGTAACTGAGGGCGAGGTTGAACCAGTTCACAGGACGGAACGCGGCACCGAGGGTGACCTCCTCGTAGAGGCGGTTGTTGCGCAGACGCGTGCTGGAGAGGATACCTACCCCCACACGATTGTCCCAGAAGTTGGCGTCCACGCCTACGTTGAAACGCGCATTGACCATACGTGCGAAACCGCGTTTGCCCGCATAGGTGGCGTGTATGCCGTCTGCCAACCCAATGAGGTTGTTGGTCACATCGTTCATCAGACTGTCGGTGCTGAATTGTCCGTCCACTACGTAGTCGCTGTAGTTGAATTCGCCCGCACCCGTGAAGGTGGTGTCGATGGTGCAACCATAGCGGCGACCGTTGCCCCAATAGATGAAGCCAAGGTCGTTGACAGCAGCCGTAATCTGCACTTGCTCAATGGGTTTGTAGGTGAAGCCGAGGTCGATGGCTGCACCGTAGCCGCTGGGGCGGAGGGCTGTCTTGAGTATGGTGATGGCATCATCGCCCATCAAGTCGCTCATTTGCAGGTTTTCAAGTGTCTCGCGGTCGAGTTCTGTGGGGAGGTTGTCCCACTGAACAGGTGCTGCTATCAGAAGGTCGGCATTGCCGTGCAGCCGCCACTCGGTGGCAGAGGCATCTATGCTGAGGTCGTTGGCTCCCAAGCCCATGTAGGCAGTACCGAGCAGGAACTTGAACTTACCGCCGACCGTCCATTGGTCGTTAATCTTGTGCGAGTAACCCGCGCCGAGTTCGGTATAGATGTTGGCATCCAAGCCGAGGGGCGAGAGCGCGATATGGTTGGTACCGCCTTCCAAGTCGTGCATACCGCCGCCCAATACGAAATCATAGAATCCCTTAGGTGTTGCTAGACCTCCACCACCGCGCAACATAGCACTGAAATGAAAATAGCCGTTGTCCTTGTAGCGGAAACCGAAACTCAGGATGTCCGTGGACAGGTCTGCATCCAAGAGCGATACCTTGCGGAACGAGCGGAGCAGTGCCTGTGTGTCGCCATTCGGGTGCAAGGCTGTGATGGTCTGCCCCGTTTGCGGGTCTATGTATATAAGGTCTCGCAGCGTGAGCGAGTTGTTACCCAACCAGAAACTGTTGTAGCCTAACGGCGAGAAGTTGATATAGCCATTGCTAACCGGCTGAAAAGCAGGGTTCACGATATGGCGCATGGGCGCGTTCTCGAGGAAATAGAGCGTGGTGACCTGTTGTGCACTGACGGCTGCAGCGGTCATCAGGAGTGCGATGGTGAGTATATGTTGGATATTTCTTTTCATTGTGGTGTCCTCCTAATGGTTAGTTGATTGTATCTTTGCCTGTGGTAAGTCCGTCCAAGGTGCCGAAGTTGAATATGGCATCTACCTTGGCAGAGAGTCCGATACTTATCTTGAGGGATGCATCTTCTGTCAGTTTGGTATTGAAGTTCCCTTGCTGGAAAGCGTTGTTCAATGCTCTATCGTCTATGGTAGCGTCAAAGACAATACTCTTAACTTTGGTCAAGGCATCCAACCGGTCTTTGTTGATAGAGATAATCTCTATTTTTTCACTCGGTTGGTCAATCATCCATGTGCCGTTTTGGAACGTGAAAGTGGGGGGCTCAATGCTAACGGTGTCTGAAGAAGTCAGCATAATAGGTTCTCCTGTAGCAGGATCTATCACTTCTTGTCCGTCTTCGTCCAAAGCGCGGAATATGCCTTGTACTCCCAACTGGATAGTATTCTGCAGTTTGACAAACAACTTCAGTTCGGAGGTCTTCAGGGTATCTATTTGTTCGGAAGAAGCCAATAACGAGTCCAAAGTCATGGCACTAAGGTCTATGTCTTTGATAGTATCTGCGTATTGCAGTCCAAAGCCCTGGTTGAACACAAACGGCAACGTGTAGTCCACAGAGAAACGGATACCTGTATTGGGTGTGATACGTATCTGTGGAGTTTCAACCGGATTGAATTCGATGTGGTATTTGTACCCCACATAGTCTGGTCTCACGCTGAACAGTTGGTCGATGTGACCATTGGTGACTGTGTTGTCAAACCGAACCGTCATCGTGGCAGAATCACCAATCTGACTGCTCAAAGGCAGATATTCGCCCTGTTTGAAGTCGTAGGGATTATACTGTTGTCCCAGTGCTACATCTTGTCTTTTGCCCGTTTTATCGCGTACATAGAGGTTGTCGCCAAAGATACGCAAGGCTCCTGCCACTTGTGTAGTGAGGTTTACATCTGCTGCGGGAGTGGCAAAAGGCAGAGTGGCTTGTTTGAATTTAGTCCAAGTTTCCCATTCTTCGGCAATGGCTATCTCGTCTTCATCGCGCATATCGCCTGATGGCGCAAACATACCCCAGATGGCGTAATAGTCAATAAACTGAACCTGAAGCGTGTAATCAAAAGCAGCATCCTCGGCTATATATACCTCTCCCTCTGAGGCGGGTATGGTGATTTGGTAGTTGATGATAAAGTCGCACGAGTCTTTTACATTATTAAAGTATTGCGCCCACTGCTTAGGCTCCTTGTTTTTCATCAAACAGAGCGAGAACTCATCCACCATAATCGGTATGTTTCTGCCATAACCATAGTTGCGGTTCTTCTGCTTGTCATAAACCACCAACTCATTGCCTGCGGCACGGGTAAACTCCTCTTCTCCTAATTCGATAGTAACCCTGTCTATCCATTCCCATTTGAGAGGAAGACTGCTATTCCGTTGTATGGTACTGACAAAATTGGCATTCTTTATCAAGGCTCTGTCCAAACGCTCATAATCCTCGTCCTTGTTGATACCGTTCAACTTCATTGTCATCGGGAAAGACAATGTGAATGGTTTGCCGGTACCTGTTATCTTTTGGTCGTGCATAAACGGTTTGTTGCGCAGTTTGTCGTACACATTCATCGTGAGCGAAGCATTCGAGATATACTGGCTCAAATCCACATTATGGTAGTAGAGTCGCTTCTGATAGTTCCCCTTATAGGTGAAGACCCCCCTGTTGCTCATAGAGTCTATGTAGAGACCTTCTATTTGGTCTCCGCCCAGGAAGTCGCCCACCGTGGCACGCATTGTGCCGATAGGCAGGGCGATGCCAAAATCAAGTTCGGCAGACAGGTCGGTGTCGTTGATATACAACTTCTCCTGTTTGCAGCCGCTGAGCAGCGATGACAATGCCATGGCACTGCCGACCGCGATGTATGCAAAAGAACGTTTCATAAGCGTCTTGTTTTATTAATAACTACTGATATACTACAATCTTTTCGGGTGTATTTCAGCCCGCAAAGGTACTCTTTTTTAGCCAAATATGCAATACCTTATTTCTTTTTCAATATATACACACATTCCGTGGCACGTGTCACGGCGGTGTACAGCCAGCGCAGATAGTCCGTATTGCGCTGTTCGGGCGGCACGTTGCCTGTGTCAATGAACACCCGCTTCCATTGTCCGCCCTGTGCCTTGTGGCACGTGACCGCATACGCGAAGCGCACCTGCAAGGCGTTGAAATACGGCGACCGGTATATCGCTTCGGTCAGTTTCTTTTTATTGCGCTGCAACTCGGGGTAGTCCTCCGCTATCCGCTCAAACAATGTCTTCTGCAGTGCATAGTTCGCTTCGGGCGAGTCGGTGGTCAGGGTGTCCAGCCAGAGTACCACATCTATCTCCCAGTCGTAGTCCAATGCACGGAGCGAGGCGTCCGCAAAACGGAATCCGTACATCTCCCGTGTGTTGCGCAAGCGCACTATCTCCAGCATGTCTCCGTTGGCGAGGAAAGGCATGTCCTCATACTGTTCGCTCCAGAAATAGTTGTTCTTGCTCACCATCAGCCTGTCGCCCGTAGAGACCTCGTCCTCTTTCCTAAGTATCCGTGCGCGCACCCCTTGGTTGTACAGATTGGTGCGCCGGTTGGTGCGCGTAAGGATTATGGTATCTTCCTCGCCTGCTTCGCGGTATGCCCGCTCCAATTCCTCCAGAAAATCCATGCCTTCCAACTCATGGAAATCGGTACCATACTCCCAGTGCTCCTCCATGTCTGTCCCCTCTGCCAACTGCTCCCGCAGCCGTGTGGCGTTCTTCAGTATGCCGCTGTCCAGTGCCTGCCGCGCCACTTGTGTCAGCGTACAGGTGGTGACGTCCAACCCATACCCTGCCATGTATTGTGCGTCCAATGCCGGTGACAGCGACGACCCTACGGGCGGCAACTGGGCATCGTCGCCCAACAGCAGCAACCGGCAGCCCTCGCCCGCATATACATAACTCACCAAATCGTCCAGCACCATACCCGTGCCAAACGACGAGCCGTCGCGTTGCCCCGAAATCATGGACGCCTCGTCTACAATAAACAGGGTGTGCTTGCGCAGGTTGTCTGCCAATGCAAAATCCTCCACGCCCAACTGCCTCTGGCGGTAGATGCACTTGTGTATGGTGTACGCCGCCTTGCCCGCATAGCGTGACAGCACCTTGGCAGCGCGTCCCGTGGGTGCCAGCAATACAACGGGCTGCTTCAACTCGTCCATCGCCCGCACCAATGCTGCCATGATGCTGGTCTTACCCGTACCCGCATATCCCCGCAGGATAAAGGCATAGCGTTTGTCGCTCTGTGTATAGCACATCACGAACCGCGCCAGCAGCCCCAATAGTTCCTTTTGCCCCTCATTGGGCTCGAAAGGCAACGCCTGCAATATCCTATTTTCTATAAATTTCTCTATCAAAATATTTGGTTTATTTGGTTAGTTCATTTTTTTGTCGTACCTTTGCAGTCCATTCGAATAGGGTAAGTCCTACACGACCAGCTCCCTCCTAACTCCCCCAGGTCTTGACCGAAGCAAGGGTAAGAGGTTGTAGCGGTGCGATGTAGATTGCTTACCCTTTTTTCGTATCTGTTTGCGCCTGCCGTGAATCGTTTCCTATCTCACGAAAGGCACTGCAAAGGTACTGCCAAAACGGTGATTCTGCAAATCATTTTTGCTATAAAAATTATCATTTCATGCAAGTCAGCATCATATTTTGCAAGTGTGTGCCTGTCAGTCTTTCAGGCTGCCGATAGGGACAACATAAACACCGTCTTCGCGGCGGTAAGCATAGTTGCCCACACCTACCAGCACCATCAGAAACGAGGGCACAGGCATACGGGTAGTGTCAATTTTCTGCGCCAATGTCTTGAGTGAGGTGGCACCTTGTTCTATCAAATCACTGCCGCCCAACTTGATTTCCACCAATCCATAGTGCCCGTTGCGCAAATGAATAACCGCATCGCACTCCAGATTGTTCTTGTCCCTGTAATGGTACACCATGCCGTCCAGTGCCTCTGCATAAACCCGCAAATCACGCACTGCCATAGTCTCGTAGAGCAGTCCGAAAGTCTCTAAATCGTTTATCAAATCTTTCGGACCAATGCCCAAGGCGGCTACTGCAATACTCGGGTCCACGAAATAACGGGTATCGGAGGTGCGCACGGCAGTCTTGCTGCGCAGATTGGGGTTCCATGCAGGCATATCCTCCACTACAAAAATACGTTTCAACGCCTTGATATAAGAGGCTATGGTATCTTCGTTGAGAGAACCGTCATTATTGCCCTGTAAATCCTGATAAATAGTTGCCAACGATGCCTGCGTACCTTGATGTCGGCTCAGGCTCCGCATCAGTCGTTTTACACGCTTTGGGTCACGGCGTACATTGTCCGCACGGGACACATCGGATCCCTCGCCCGTACCGGAGCCCACCACACCCTGGTAGTAGATAGTAGCCTGCTTGAGTGCCGACCGCTGACTACGCATATCAATAGCAAACGGCCAACCGCCACGGCAGAGTACAAAAGCAAGGGTGTCAATGGTCAGATTGGCTTTGGCAGTCAGTTGGACAGGTTGCTCAAAGAGGTCTTGCAGGCTGACCTCACCCGTGCTATCGCCCGACTCATAAAGCGACATCGGACGCATCACCATGGACACGATACGCCCCGTACCGGTGTGTATAATCTCGTCACGCTGTACGGGCACAGCAGAGCCTGTGAGGATAAACTGTCCCACACTGCGGCGATGGTCCACCTCAAAACGCACAGCGTCCCACAATGGCGGCACCACCTGCCATTCATCAATCAGGCGCGGCGTATCGCCCTGCAAGAGATATTTAGGCGAAGTCTTTGCCAATTGGATATTACGCGGACCATCTTCGGGGTCTGCCATATAGACAACACTGCCCGCAGCCTGCTCCGCTGTAGTGGTCTTGCCGCACCACTTGGAACCCTCTACCAAAACGGTGCCGCACGAGTCCAATAACTCCAATAACAATTGGTCGGCGATACGCTTTCTATACTCCATAATTCTGCACGATTTTTATTGCGTTGCAAAGGTAGTGCAAAAAAACGGTAACTACAAATAAATGAGCAACTTTTGAAAAAATGTTCGGTGATTTGGCTGTAATTCGTTCGGCGATTTGGCTGTGATTTGTTCGGTGATTTGGCTACCTATAATCGGATATCAACCTATTGAGATAATCTCGTGCAGGTACACATAAAATCCGCAGATTGCCCTGTTATTTGTCCACCTAAGTCTATCCACAAAACAAACAGACTGCCCAAGAGTGTCGGACAGCCTGTTTGCGGAGTATTCCTTGCGTGAGGAAAGAGTGTAACGTTACTTGATTTCTTCACCGGCGAGGGTGTATATCTTACCGCTGCGAAGAATATACACTTGTCCGTTGCGGAAGACCTTGCGGGGTGTTTCGTCAATTATATTGCAATCGTCAAGAGCCGTATTGGGGTTATCCTCTTTGGTGCGGAAATCTCCTGTATAGGTCTGCAAGATATTGTCGCTATTGTCTTTTACTACAATGATGAAAGTGTATTGCGTATCACTCTGCAGACCGGTAACGGTGAAACGGTAGCCGTTTGAGGTCAGTTGTGCGGTATTGGTATTATGCTGTGCGCTGTTGCGTGCAGGAGCAAAGGAAATGCCTGTGAGTTGCCCGTTAGCATTGAAAAGCAAGGTGCAGAATACAGAGCCGTCACAGCGTATCTCCAAGGTGTAGGTCCCTACGTTATCAGAGGCAGGCCATGTGAAGATGACATCATTGATGGCAGGTTCTACAACCACATCGTCTGTAACAGCGGGATCTGCGCTGATGCACTCCATATAACGGAAGAGACCGAAGACCATATCATATTTGTAGTTGTCCATGTGGTCGCAGGGAATATGGAGGGTGGCGTTGTAGTTGGAGAACGATGATTCATTGGCTACAGGTGCTTCGACAGCATAAGCATAGATATTGTACAGTTTGCGGCAGCCGGTGAAGGCGTTCTTGCCAATGGTCTGTAGGTCTGTGCCGAAAGAGGCTTCCTTCAGCCCCGTACATTCTGCGAAAGCACTATCACCAATGGTGGTCAGCGTGTTGGGCAGTTCAATAGAGGTAATGGTGGAAATGTCGCGGAATGCACTCTTACCAATGGTGGTGGCACCGGCTTGAATATCAATACTCTGTATAGCGGAGGAATCCCTGAAGAGCAACCAAGGTACGGGGTCTGCTGAATAGTCGTACATCGTACCTGTACCTGTGATTTGCAGTTTGCCGTTACGGAAATTCCAATATAGAGACTCGCCGCATTGTCCTGATGTGGTTTGTCGGAAAATGGCAGTAATGATAGTGTCTTGTGTCAAATCCAAGATGCGTGGGTTGTCTGTAACACCATCGCTCCAACCGGTAAATTCGTAGCCGAAGTTGGGAGTCGCAGTCAGAGTGTTGTTTTCAGAGCAATTCTTGGCAGAGTCGTAGTCGGTCTTTCCCCAGTCAACATTGTTTGAGGTTACTATTGCCGAATAGAAATAATCGGCAGTATGTTCTTGTATATTTGTATAAAGGCTCCAATTTGCAGCAGAAGAGTATGCGTTTTTTGAGCCACAAGGAACGTTCAGTACTTCCCAACTATGATAGTAGTCACTTAACTCAGGCGGGGTTACTGCTAATATATTTGCCGATTTAATGGGGCAGTTGAAGAATGCCGAACTTCCAATACTCGTTACACTACTACCGATAGTGATAGATGTAAGCCCTTTACACCACCAGAACGCGTATCTGTCAATGCTTGTTACGCTATTGGGAATTGTGATAGAGGTAAGCCCTGTACAACCTCCGAAAGCGTTATATCCAATACTCGTTACACTATTTGGAATAATTGTCGTTTGGCAACCATAGAGGAGTGTGTTGGTCGCGGTTTCAATAATGGCATTACAATCATTGCGGCTGTCAAAAGAGGGATTTCCTTCCTCTACAATCATAGAAATGAGATTAGTACAATCAGCAAAGACACTCCATCCAATGCTTGTTACACTATTGGGAATAGTGACGGAAGTCAGCCCCGTGCAACTATAGAAAGCTTTATTCCCAATTCTTGTTACACTATTTGGAATAATTGTCGTTTGGCAACCATAGAGGAGTGTGTTGGTCG
>SAMEA104315439__coassemble_419_pt1 | contig 17573 bp, 15 predicted proteins | sample SAMEA104315439__metabat2_low_PE_016 | metagenome-assembled genome bin SAMEA104315439 (sample SAMEA104315439) | gut metagenome | biome: Monkey gut; feature: monkey-associated habitat; material: faeces | place: China | collected 2013 | reverse complement strand
TCGCCCGCAAAGATACAACTTTTTTCTTATATAATAAACATTTGTGCCAAAAAAAATATGCCTTACTACATTTGATACTCTATATGAGGCTATATATTTGTTTCAAAAGAGAGACATCTGTGTGGGGATTGAGGGAGTGTCCGGTTTAGGTGTTGATTTGGTTGTGGATTTAGGTGTCGGTTTGGCTGTTGGTTGGGTTTCCGGGGTCTGCTGAGCGGGTTGGGGTTTGGGTGCGCATTGGGTGGTGATGTACTGACGGGTGGGTTCAGCACAGTTCTTGCAGACCCAATCAAGGTAAGAAGTATCGGCGAGGGCTATCTCGGCGATGGTCTTACCGCGGTATTTGCCCTGCGCAAAGACAAAATTGCCGTCTTTGAGCGCGAGGAAACCGTCCACCGAGACAAAATCGAACTCAGGGCGGTGTATCTCCTCTTCCGAAATGCGTGTCTCGTTTTGCGCTTTGAAGACCGCGATGGTGGCACGCACGTCGGCAAGCGAGTTGTGTGCGTCCTCGAAATCATGCCCATAGTAGCGACGATAGACATCGCTCAGTTTGCGCGAGGTACGCGCCGCCTCGATGATATACGCGTCGTAGAAGATATGGTTGTCGAAATCGAAAGTCAGTCCCTCGCGTTGCAGGTTGTAGTAGAGTATGCGTGCGTCGAAACTGTTTCCGTTGTAAGAGAGAATGTCGCAGCCCTCGACAAACGCCATCAGTTGCGGATAGACACTCTTCAGGCTGACACCCTCCTGCTCCAATTTGGCTTGCGTGATATGGTGCACCGCCTCCGCCGCAGGGTCTATGCGGTAGGGGCAAGAGGGCAAGATATACCAGTCGAGTGCTTCTATTTCCTCAAAAGTGCGCGAGTCGAACTTGACCAACGACAATTGGATAATAGAGTCGCGCTGAACGTCTAAACCGGTGGTCTCGGTATCAAAGCATACGATGTGATTGGTCATAGTTTTAGCGGATAAGTTGAAAGTTTAGAGTTGAAAGCAGTTGGAAAGTTGAAAGTTGAAAGTGGGGAGTTTTGGGGCTATTCCACTTGCAAGACCAGTCCCTTGAGGTATTCGCCCTCGGGGTGGTAGATGTTGATAGGGTGGTCTTGCGGCTGGGGCAGTTGGTGCAAGATACGCACTTTGCGCCCCACTTGTGCCGCCGCGCTGAAAACAGCCAGACGGAACATCTCTTTGTCCACCGCCTGCGAGCAGGAGAAAGTGAACAATATACCTCCCGGGCGTATCTGTTCAATCGCCTTCGCATTGAGTCGCTGATAGCCGCGCAGGGCATTCTTGATAGCGTCGCGGTGTTTGGCAAACGCGGGCGGGTCTAATATAATAAGGTCATATTTGTCCTTGATGTCCGCCAGAAACTCAAATGCCTCGACGGCGTATGCTTCGTGGTTGGTGCAGCACATCGGCGGAACGATTGAGATGAACGTGGCACGCCACGACTCGGAGGTGGAGATACACCGCGCTACCCTTGTCGCAGATGTGGACGAGAATATACCCGTCACCAATACACGCAACGACAAGGCTTTTGCCGTCATCATTGCCAACGAGAACTACCAATCAGTAGCATCGGTGCCCTTTGCACTCAACGACGGCAATATATTCTACGAGTATTGCAAGAAGACATTGGGTATTCCCGATAAGCATATCCGCTATGTGCAGAATGCCACGGGCAACCAACTCAAGGCGCAGGTAACGTGGTTGGCGAATATCACCGAGGTGTTCGACGATGCGCATATCATCTTCTACTATGCGGGGCACGGTATTCCCGACGAGAGCAGCCGTACCGCTTATCTCCTGCCTGTGGACGGTATCAGTGCGGATGTTACTACAGGGTATAAGTTGGATAACCTCTATGCTTCGCTGGGGCAGATGAGCACCGCCAATGTGACTATCTTCATGGATGCCTGTTTCTCTGGCAGCAAGCGTGAGGAGGGTATGCTGGCATCGGCACGTGGTGTTGCCCTCAAAGCCAAGAACGGCGTGCCGCAAGGCAATATGGTGGTGTTCTCGGCGGCGCAAGGCGATGAGACCGCCTATCCCAACCGCGAGAAGCAGCATGGTATGTTCACCTACTACCTGCTCAAGAAACTGCAATCCACCGCAGGCAATGTGACCCTGCAAGACCTTGGTGACTATATCACCACCAATGTGCGCCAGCAATCTATCGTCCTCAACGGCAAGTCGCAGACACCTTGCGTCACACCCTCTGCCGCCGTGAGTACATCGTGGCAGACGTGGAAACTGAAAGAATGAGATATTTTGTTGGCTGCTGACCGACAGAATTGTCTGCTACGGACAACAATTGGGCGATAATGCATTTTTCTTCTCTCAAAGTATAGTTTTTCCCCCTTTTTTGCGTCTTATATATAGTGGTAGATGTATCGCCATAGCATCACATGACGACATAGCATCACCTAATGACTGCTACGACGGCTACTGCGACACTATAGTGTCCATTTAGGAACGCAATTATTTTGAGTACATTTATTCCCCCTGTCAGCCCTTGTTGAGGGTACCGAAACAGGGCTGACAGGGGGGGGCGACTCAAAGAGGCGTCCAAGGCAAATGCAATACAAAAGAACAAAAAAACAGGAGAGGCGTTGCACCTCTCCCGGAAATCAGTTAATTTTGTATTGCTTTATGAGTAAACAACTAATTTCGGAACAAAGGTACGCCATTTATTTGGGATTGGCAAGAAAACAGAGTAAAAAAAGTATCGCCCAGGAGATAGGCGTCCATCCATCAACCGTTACGCGCGAGATACAACGCAACTCCAACCGCTATAATGAGTATGTTTTCACCGTTGCCCAAAGGAAATGCGAGAGCCGCAAACACAGTACCTTGGGCAATCACCGCAAGGACGACATCTTGTGGTGGCGTGTGGAACAGAAGATAAAAGACGAGGACTGGTCTCCCCGTCAGATAAGCGGTACATTCGCCAAAGAGGGCATCCATATCTGTCCACAGACCATATACAATCACGTGCATGCGGATAAAACAGGCGAACTGGCAAAGCACATGCCCCACGAGTTGCGTTACCGGCGCAGGGAGAAGAAACAGCACGTAACCAAAGCCACCAATATCCCCGACAGGACAAGTATCCACGACCGTCCGAAAGAAGCCGACGGCACACGTTTCGGCGACTGGGAGATGGACCTGATTGTGGACAGCAGGCAGCATGTGATACTGACACTGGTGGAACGCAGTACCAATATGCTGTTGATGCAACGCATACGGACAGGCAAAAAGGCGGAACCGATTGCCAAGGCGGTGGTAAAGCTACTCTTTCCCTATCGCAGTACCGTAAAGACCATCACCACGGACAATGGCAGTGAGTTTGCTGCACACCGACTCATTACCACAGGATTGTATATGAAAGGGAAAGAAGATGTCACCGTGTACTTTACGGATGCTTACTCGTCGTGGCAGAAAGGGTGTATAGAGAATACCAACAAACTCATACGGAAGTATATTCCGAAACAGGCTGATTTTAACCAATTCTCAGACTCCAAAATAATGAACATTCAGAAAAAACTGAACAGAAGGTCAAGAGAAAAATTGAACTTTTCCACTCCCAAAGATTGCTTCTTCAACTTTTTTCCCTAACTTTGCAACAGAATTGCATTTGTTATTGGACAGTACAACTTTTATATAAAAAGCCAAAACATCTATCCCCTATTTGCATATTACGATGGAAATGCGTATCTTTGCACGTCGGTTTTTTGGCTGAACTCATACGGTTAGTGTTAGACAAATCTCATTTGTATAAAATTAGTGTTTCGTGAGACATAAACTCCAGACGGAAAGGGATAAGCATATGCGGGTAATCATTTTGGGTACGGCGTGGCCTTATCGGGGCGGGTTGTCGGCGTTCAATGAACGACTGGCGCGGGAGTTTATGGCAGAGGGACATGATGTGGAGATACTCACATTCACATTGCAATACCCGGATTTCCTGTTCCCCGGCAAGACGCAATACTCTGACGATCCGCAGCCTAAAGACCTGCGTATCACACGGGTGATGAACTCTGTCAATCCCCTATCGTGGATACGTACGGGGCGGTTGATACGCCGAAAGAAAGCCGACCTGATGGTGGTCAAATTCTGGATTCCACTGATGGCACCATGTTTGGGCACGATAGCGCGTATCGCCCGCAAGGGCGGCACAAAGGTGGTGTCGGTACTGGACAATGTGATTCCGCATGAACCGCATTGCTGGGACAAGTGGTTTATCCGCTACTTCGTAAGGAGCGTGGACCGGTTTGTAGCGATGTCGGATAGCGTGCGCAACGATTGCCTGAAGTTTATCAGCAAGAAGCATGCTGCATCGCAACCTGTTGCCCTCTGCCCGCACCCGCTGTATGACAATTTCGGTGCACCCGTGCCCAAGGACGAGGCACGCCGGCAGTTGGGCATAGACCAAGATGCAGTATGCCTGCTGTTCTTCGGTTTTATCCGTGACTACAAGGGGTTGGATTTGCTGATGAAGGCATACGCAGACCCGCGTTTTGCAAACAAAAACGTACGCCTTGTGGTAGCGGGAGAGTTCTACAACAACGGTGCACAATATACCGAGTTAGAGCAGCAACTCGGCTTGAAGGGTAAGATAGATTGGCGTACCCGTTTCATTCCCGATGACCAAGTACGCGTCTATTTCTCTGCAGCCGACCTGATAGTGCAACCCTACAAAACTGCCACCCAAAGCGGGGTAACGCAGATTGCATACCATTTCTGCAAGCCGATGCTGGTAACGAATGTAGGCGGGTTGGCAGAGATTGTGCCCAACGGAAAGGTCGGGTACGTGACACCTGTGGACAGCAAAGCCATAGCCGATGCCATGCTGGACTTCTGCGAACGCGGTGATGTAGAGTGCTTCCGCGCAGGCATAGAGGAAGAGAAGCAGAAGTATGCGTGGTCGAGAATGGTTGCTGCAATTATGAATTAAAAATTACACATTAACAATTACACATTACCATGACAATACGCAGCAAAGCCCCATTACGATTAGGATTGGCAGGTGGCGGTACCGATGTGTCGCCCTACTCGGACATCTACGGAGGTGCCATCCTCAACGCTACCATCTCGCTCTATGCCTATACCACCATCGAGCCGATGGATAACGGGAAGATTGTCTTCTCGTCGCCCGATGCCAACCTGGAGGAAGTGTATGACAGCCGCGAGGAGTTGGATACCGACGGTTTCTTTGTGCTGACCAAAGGGGTGTACAATCGCATTGTACGCGACTTCACACACAAGCCCTTGTCGTTCCGCATCACGAGCCATGTAGATTCGCCTGCCGGTAGCGGTTTGGGAACAAGCAGTACATTGGTGGTCAGTATCTTGGGCGCATTTGCCGAGTGGCTGAAACTGCCATTAGGCGAATACGATATGGCGCGTCTGGCTTACGAGATAGAGCGTCTGGATTTGGGCATGGCGGGCGGCAAGCAAGACCAATATGCCGCTACCTTCGGCGGATTCAACTATATGCAGTTTCTGCAAGATGACAAGGTGATAGTCAATCCGTTGCGTATCCGTCAGCGTTACCAGGAAGAACTGGCACACAACCTGCTGCTCTACCATACGGAGACGAGCCATGTGAGTGCGAAGATTATAGAGGGACAGATACGGAACGTAAAGGCGAACAATACTTCGTCCATAGAAGCCATGCACCGACTGAAACAACAAGCGGTGCAGATGAAAGAAGCATTGCTGCAAGGTAACATTGACAGTATTGGCGAGATACTTAACTTCGGCTGGGAGCAGAAGAAGAAGACGGCTAACAATATCTCCAATCCGCTATTGGACGACATTTACACAACCGCTATCAAGGCTGGCGCAACGGGAGGCAAAGTGAGCGGTGCCGGTGGCGGAGGGTTTATGTTCTTCTATTGCCCGGGTACCAGCCGCTATAATGTAGAGAAGGCTCTGCAAGGGAAATTCGCAGGGCAAGTGAAACGATACGAATTTACACAAGAAGGACTAAGGACATGGACACTATAACCCGCTCTATCTCCGACAGTATTGCTGCCAAGCAAGCAATACTGAGCAACCCTGCATTGCTGCAGACCATCCAAGAGGTGGCAGATACCATGATTACCGCTTTACGCAGCGGCAACCGAGTGCTATGGTGTGGCAACGGTGGCAGTGCGGCAGACGCACAGCACCTTGCGGCTGAGTTATCCGGACGCTTCTACTACGACCGTCCCCCCTTGAACTCTGAGGCTCTGCATTGCAACACTTCCTACCTGACAGCAGTTGCCAATGACTATGGTTACGACCTCATCTACTCGCGCATGATTGACGGTGCGTGCAAGAAAGGGGATGTATTGGTGGGCATATCCACATCGGGCAACTCGAAGAATATCATCAATGCTTTCTGCAAAGCAAAGGAGATAGGCGTTATTACGGTGGCATTGACGGGTAAGACCGGCGGGGAAATGCGGCAAGTAGCAGATTACCTGCTGAATGTACCGTCCATGGATACGCCTCGTATTCAGGAATCACACATCATGCTCGGGCATATCATTTGTGAGATAGTGGAAGCCCAGATGTTTCCCAAGGCATAAGGATGCCATGCTCGACGAAGTCGTCATATTAGCAGGTGGATTCGGTACGCGGCTCAGTCACGTATTAGGCAATGTGCCCAAGCCAATGGCACCTGTGTATGGCAAGCCGTTCCTGACGTACCTGTTGCGAAGGTTGGAGCAAGCCGGTGCAATGCATATCATCCTGGCAACAGGATACAAGCATGAGGTGATAGAACGCTATTTCGGTACGCATTACCGGACATTACGACTCTCTTATTCCCGAGAAGACAAGCCGCTCTTTACGGGTGGTGCCATATTGCAGGCAAGCCGCCTGGTACAAGGCGATGATTTCCTTGTGCTGAACGGAGATACTTTGTTTGACATTGACTTTGATGCCCTGTGTGCTTTTCACAAAGCGCACAAAGCGGCGGTAAGCCTTGCCCTGCGCGAGGTGGACGATACGGCACGCTATGGAGCCGTGCAGACCAAGGGTGACAGTGTCGTTGCTTTTCGGGAGAAAGATGCAAGCGCAGGCAAAGGGCTCATCAATGGCGGGATATACGTGATACATCGCGAATGGCTGCAGCAGAGGAGCTTACCTGAAAAGTTCTCGTTTGAGAAGGATGTGCTGCAAGCATTGGTAGATGAGGGTGCGTTCTGCGGATTGGCATTCCGTGATTACTTTATTGATATTGGAGTACCTGAAGACTACTACCGCGCACAGCGCGAATTTGCAGGGCTTTTCCCTGCAGACCGATACCTGTTTCTTGACCGTGACGGGGTACTGAATCGCAGAATCGTAGACGATTATGTGCGCAATTGGAGCCAATGGGAATGGCTGCCGAATGCCAAAGAGACGGTAGCGCAATTGTCACAGCATTATGCACATACCTTTATCGTCAGCAATCAGCAGGGCATAGGCAAGGGACTATTCACTATGGCAGACGCAGACGATATTCACAGGCATATGATAGCAGAGGTTTCTGCTTTGGATGGGCATATTGACCGTGTGTATGTGTGTCCCGATTTGAAGGGCAGCGGTAGCCCGAACCGTAAACCCGCCATCGGTATGGCACGGCAAGCACAGCAGGATTATCCCGCTGTGCAATTGACAGACAGCGTGATGATTGGCGACAGCGTAAGCGATATGCAGTTCGGTTGGAACGCCGGCATGCGCTGTATCTATCTGACCAATGGCGAGCCCATTCCTGATGAAGTACGGGATTATACCGACATTCTCCCGGTAGATATTACTTCTGCTCCTGTGTAAATGCGTTCCACCCTTGTGCTTTCAAGGCAATTTCTTCGCCATTGCGCCCAATGAGGTTGAGACCGTATTCGGGCTTGGTAATGTGTCCGATAATGTACAGGTCGTCTATGGGTATAAGTTTCTCGTAGTCATTTATATCACAAGTAAAGAGGAGTTCATAGTCCTCTCCGCCATTGAGAGCACATGTTACGATATTGAGGTTCATCTCCTCCGCCAATGCTGCCGCCTGATAGTCGATAGGCAGTTTGTCTTCATAGACGGCACACCCCACACCCGATTGGTGACAGATGTGCATCAGTTCAGACGACAAACCGTCCGACACATCCATCATGGCAGTAGGCTTGACGCCTGCTTTGCGCAACGCTTCAATAATGTCGCGCCGTGCCTCGGGCTTGAGTTGACGCTCCAACAGGTACTCACGTCCCTCGAATGCGGGAGTGGCTTTGTCGTTGGCTTGCATAACAAGCCGCTCACGCTCCAACAGTTGCAGTCCCATATACGCAGTACCGAGGTTTCCCGATACACAGATAAGGTCATTAAGTTTGGCACCATTGCGGTAAACAATTTCTTTGGCAGCAGCAGTACCAAGACAGGTAATGGAGATGGTAAGTCCTGTCATGGAAGCGCATGTATCACCCCCTACCAAGTCCACGCCATAGCGTTCGCAAGCGAGACGGATACCCGAGTACAACTCTTCCAAATCCTCCACAGAGAAACGTTTGCTGACGCCGAGAGAGACTGTGATTTGTGTCGGGGTCCCGTTCATGGCGTATATGTCCGAGAAATTGACTACTGCCGCTTTGTAGCCCAGATGCTTGAGCGGAACATACTCAAGGTTGAAATGTACGCCCTCCAAGAGCATGTCGGAGGTCATCAGTACCCGTTTGGTGCCAAAATCCATGACTGCAGCATCATCGCCAACACCTTTTTTAGTGGACGGCTGTTTGAGTGTGATATTTTCGGTAAGATGTTTGATAAGTCCGAACTCACCCAAGGTAGATATTTCTGTTTTAGCCATAATGGATATTACTTGATTTTTACATATTTGCGTTGTAGTATTGCGGATTGCCCGTGACTTCTTCCCCAAGGAAAGCAGGACGGGTGTAGGGCTGGTCTTCACGGAGAAGTTCAAGTTCCGCCATAACCAGTCCCTCTTTGCGACCATGGAACTCGTCAACCTCCCACTTCAATGCGGATTCCTCGGGAGCGGGTTCGCCTGCGGCAGGCTGATATGGGACTATCCAGCGCGTCTTCTCTATGAGTCCGGGCAGACACATTTGCAGAAGTTGTCGGGCATCGTCCACGGCAATCTCCTTTTCCCATTCAAAACGGGCAAAGCCGACATCGTTAGGCTTGGACTTGATGGTGAGGAAAGCATGCCCTACCCCACTCTCTTCGGTGCGCAGACGAACACGAACCGTGCGACCTGCATCCTTGCAGATATACCCCTGCACAATGTGGTACTTGCAGGTGGATAGTGCCTTGTATGTATCGTTGATAACGAGGAACTTACGTTCGATTTCCATATTGTGCATAGGTCATTGCTTTTGAGGGGTGGACAGTATATTGACATCCAGGTGGGGGTAGGCGAAGGGGAAGCCATGGGGTGGGAGTTCGGTGTAGAAACGGGAGTTGAGGTCGTAGAAGACGTTCCAATAATCCGAGGTGCGGACCCAGGCACGGACAAGGAAAGTGATGTCGCTGGTATTGAGCGAGGAAAGGACTACCGTCGGGTCGGGTATGGTGAGGCCTGCGGTGTCCACCGCGGAACGCGAGTGGTTCTTGGGGCGTTCGTCCGCCGAGGAGAGTATGCGCTTGTCGGACAACAAGATTGTACGAATGGCATCCATACAGGCATTGGCGTCCACCCCGTAACTGATGTTCACCTGCCACTCTACGCGGCGCAGCACCTGCGCAGACACGTTCTCTATCGTGCCATTGGAGAGGGCTCCGTTGGGCAAGACCACGACACGGTTGTCGGTAGTGAGAATCTTGGTGGAGAAGATACTAACGTCCATCACGGTGCCCGACTGCCCTTGCGCAGTGATAAAGTCACCCGACTTGAAGGGTCGGAACACCAACAGGATAATGCCGCCCGCGAAGTTCTGCACCGTACCCGACAATGCCATACCGATTGCCATACCTCCTGCGGCAAGCAAGGCTGCAAATGAAGTAGTGTCCACGCCCAAAGTGCCTATGGTGGCGATAATGAGCATGACGGTGAGCGAGATACTGACAAAAGAACATATAAACGACGCCAGTGTGCGCTCGGTATGGCGACGCTCGAAGACGCGCACAAGCAACCGCTTGACACGCCGAATGAGCCATGCACCTATGAGGTAGATAAGGAGTGCCACCAGCACTTTGAGCCCGAAGCGAATGGCACTATCCAATATGCCCTGCCAGAAAGTCTGCGGGTCGGTTTGCACCTGCTGAATGAGGGTCTCGGTGACCTGACGCAGCGAGTCGGCAGGCAACACCTTGGGGGTAGGTGTCTCGACTGCTGTAGGTTCCAATAGGTTAATATCCAATAGCATAGGCTTAGAGGTTAGAACGCGGTAGGATACCGCTGTTAGACCGTTTCACTGTTAGATGTCAGACCTCTCTTATCGGAGCCGGTCGGCAGCGCGTACGAGTGCCTCGTCTTTGAGTATGCGGCGGGTAGCCATAAGCGACAGCACCACATTAACCAGAGGTATGGCAGCCCATACATTGAGGTACCAGTCGGCATCCTCCAGCAATGCGCCGTTGATGGGTTCGTTTCCCTTAACGATATAGGCGATGTAGAGTGCAAGCAGCCCATAATAGCCGAGGCACAAGACCACGTTCACCACATTGATTCGGGCTTGCAACAGGCGGTGTTTGAAAAGGAAAATGTTAACCAATGCGATGACCGGCACAGCGATAGTGAGTACCGCAAGGGGCCATTTGGAGAAGGTGGTCAGTGCGATGTACTCCGTACCCGTGGGGGTAAGGAATTGCACCGGCGAGAAGAAACACAGCAGTGCGCCGAGCACCACAATGAGCAGGAGATAGATGGTTTGAATACGTTGTATCATAGTTGTATCTGTTTATTTGATAGTCAGTGGTGTAGGGGTATAGGTAGCAAAATGCCCGATACCTCCATTGATATTGGTGTATGTTTGCAACTCTTCTTGTCCGCCCAACGATGTTATTTCCGATAAGATTTCGTCTATATAGTCAAAGTCAGAGCCACCCCCATCTTCATAATACACACCTGTAGGCGGTTTGCGTTCATAGTAAGAATATGTGGTTTGGGTTAACCTGATAATCGTACGATAAATATAGTAGTCGTAGGAGAATACGTCCACACTTATGGAGAGGTTGAGGAGCCTGAGACTATCCTGTTCCAATATATTAATGTCCTTATATTGGTCGGCAAAGATGGCGATGCGTTTGCCTTGCCGCAGTTGTGCCGCGGGGAGGTACAGGTAGTTTGGTTGCTCGGCACCATAGTATTTCCTGTTTATGGCATTGCCGTTTAATGCGATATTCCACATATCACCGGTGCCATAAAGAAAGGTAAGCGGGATTGTATCAAGGACGGTGATAGTGTCGTAAGTAACATTGGTATGGGTGTAGCCAAGGTCCTCGTCATACACCTTTTCCTCGTGGCGTACCTTTTTCGTGGTCAGGCAAGTGAATGCCCCACTATCGATACGAATACCGACAAGGGCATTGTCTTCTCCCGTGTAAGCATCTATATCCAATGCAAATTGCACCCAGCCGTTTTCGGTGATTTCAGGGTAGAGGTCCGTGGTGTGAATGGCACTGACGGTTACGGGTTTCGGGACGGTTTGCGTGGCGGTGGCGGTGCCGAGCGTGGTGTGGTTGACCTCCAGTTCGATACGGTCGCCGGCGGACAACGTGTAGCCGCTGACAAGATACTGCTTGCTGTCGGTGTTGTAAACGGCTGTGTGCCAGTCGCCTTCGTTGAAGCGCATACGTACCGAGGCATCAGACAGGAACGCCCGACTATGCTCCATACGGTAGTAACGCTCGGTGGTGCCGTCGGAATAGGTGCGCTCATACCAGACAGTATCCAGTTGTACATTGCCGAGTGTGGGCGTAGTGCTGCATACGTAGCAGGCGGGTTGGGTACCCGCAGCCATCTCCGCCGAGATGACCAACTGTTGCTTCTCGTTGTCGCCGTGGTACTCAATCTCGTTCTCGCACGAGATGAAGCAGACCACAAAGACAAGGGTCCCCAAGGCACGCACCATGACCCACCCTTTGGACAGGAAACGTATCTCGTCGTTGGTGAGATAGGTATTGAGAAATTCCAATAACTGCTTCTTCATAGTGGTCAGAACTTAAATTGATAACTGATGCTCGGCATGATAGGGAATATGGATACCTGGTACAACTTGCCGTTGTAACTGGGGTAAATCATGTACGGGTTCATGTGGTTGTACACGTTATAAACGCTGATGTTCACGATATGCTCGGCGTTGCGCAACCAGCCGCCCCGCGAGAGGATGGGGCTGCCCGCACGCCGGTGCGGCACATGGAAATTGATACCCAGGTCGAGGCGGTGGTAATCGGGCATGCGGAAGTTGTTGCGCTCCGGCGTATAGTCTATGTATTTGTCCAAGGTGGGGTCGTAGTAGGTCTGCGTGGCGAGTGTGGCGCGGTTGCCGGTGCCATAGACAAAGGTGGCGGCGATGTCAATCTTCTTGGTGATGTCGTACTGGAGCGTGATGGAGAGGTCGTGCTCACGGTCGTACTTGGCGTGGAACGGTCTGCCGAAATTGATTTCGTCGAACTGGCGCATGGTGCGGCTCCATGTATAGCCAATCCAGCCTGTTACGGGTCCAACACTTCGCTGTAGCAGGACTTCCACGCCATAACTCCAACCATTGCCAAGTGTAACTTGTTCGTCCCAATTTGCTGCACTCCCCATAAACGATGCGCCTTCCTTGTACTCCATGAGGTTCTTGGAATACTTGTAGTAGCCTTCGACTGATATTTCCACTTGGTTGAGCAAGTTGTAACTCAGCCCCGCCGCCACCTGCATGGAGCGCATGGGCGGCAAATCCTTGGTGATAGGCACCCACAGGTCTGTGGGCATAGACACCGACGAGTTGGACAACAGATGCACATACTGCGACACGTAGGAGTACGAGGCTTTGAACGCCAAGTCCTTGTATATCAGTGCGCGTATGCCAAGGCGAGGCTCAATGGACGGATAGACTTTGCCGCGCACACCGTAGAGGGAGCCGCGGAGCCCCATATTCAGCCGCAACCACTGCCACGGGGAGTAGGTATCCTCGATGTAGAGGGCTGCTTCGTGTCCGTGAGTCATGGCTCCGCCGAAAGTGGTATCCATCTTCATGATTTCCTGTTCGCTACCATCTTCGAGCATATAGAAATTGCCGACCGAGGGTTGGAAGAGGTGATAGGTGTAGTTGCCTCCGAACTTGATGTCGTGCTTGGTAGAGGGTGCGTAGTCGAACTGTGAGGAGAGCGTAACATCGTGAATGTTAGAGGAGTAAGTCATAGATTGGTCGAAGATGTAGGTACTGCCCTCCTCCTTGTACTCGGCGTTCATCGACTGTCCGAGACGGTACTGGTAGCGGGTGTAGGCGGCTTGCACGTTGCTGTAGAGACGCGGCGAGATTTGGTGCTCCCAGTTGGCGGAAGCCAAGATGTTGCCCCACGTGAAGCGCATGCCCATCTTGTCGGTGTCGCCACTACCCTTGTCGGAATAGCGCATGTACATGACGTCATCGCCCATGTAGTAGGTGGCGGTGAGTTTGTCGCGGTCGGAGAATGTGTGCGACACCTTGGCATTGACATCATAGAAATAGTAGCCGCCGGTCATGGAGAAGCCGTCCTGACGGCTCACGGCGGCAAGGATAGGTGCCATGAACAGGTCGAAATAGGTGCGCCTGGCGGATATGTTGAAGGTGGTCTTGGCACGCGGTTCGAGGTCGCGTTTCAAGGAGTCGAGTTGCGCCTTGGTGAAGATGGGTCCCTCGAGGTTGAGTTTCGCCGCAAGGAGTCCGACCGTGATGCCTCCGTGCCAGAATGCGGAATTGCCGTCGTTCTGCCGCACATCAATTACCGAACTCAGGCGCGAGCCGAACCGCGCGGGGAAGTTGCCCTTGTAGAGGGTGACGTTTTTGATAGCGTCGGCATTGAACACGGAGAACATACCCATAGCGTGACTGACATTGTACAGGGGTACGCCGTCAAGCATAATCAGATTCTCGTCCGGTCCGCCGCCACGCACATAGATACCTGCGCTGCCTTCCGAACCCGACTGAACGCCGGGGAGCAGTTGGATGGCTTTGAGCACATCCACCTCGCCGCCTATGGCAGGTATATTTCTAATCTGTGCGATGGGGACGTCCACCGCCGACATCTGCGCGCTGTGCGGGCTGCTGATGGACTGGTGCCCGACTACGGTGACCTCCTCCAAGCGTGTGGACGAGCGCAGGGTGAAGTGCAGGACGGTGTCCTTATCTAATAGGAACGCGCGCGCGGGCGATGAGTGATAACCCACGTAACTGACCTGCAAGGCGTGTGTGCCCTCGGGGAGTGTGAGCGTGTAGAATCCCGCAACGTTGGTCGCCACGCCCTGATGGGAGACGGTGTCATAGACCGATGCGCCTATCAACCTCTCGCCCGACTCGGCGTCGGTGATGTAGCCGCTGACGGTGTGGCGTTGCGCCATCATGGGCAACGCGAGGAGAAGCAACAGGAACAGGAGACTGCGGGGATGTATGTAGGTGGGTAATGTCATATCATTTTGCTTTGAGTATGTCTTATTTGTTATTATCACTATTTTTATATTCTGGCTTCTGCACCCAGATATACTGTACTGTAGAGGTCGCAGAAAAACACCCGACTCCTCCCTGTATGTTGGTGTAAAGTTGTATATCCTCTTGACCTCCTAACAGTTTGGAGTACTCATCTATATACTTCTTGACTGAATCGCTCATATTGAGGATTGGTTTTGTATCGGCAACGGCTATGCCATTCGGTTCGACATACATATTATCCTCGCTGCTTTGCGACAGGGAAGTTGCGTAGAAATATCCCGCTTGTGTAACCGTATGAACAGAGAGGAATAAAGAGTCTAACCTAAAGTCCCTCTTTGGCATATCATTACCATAAACATTCGGTCTGTCTGCGAAAAGAGTGACCTTTTTCGGCTCTTGCAATGCAGAAGCAGGAATACAAAGGCATCGCAGCCCATTGCCTGTGGTGTAAAAGCCATGAGGTGTCTGACGGTTGTACGCCAACGAAAATATCCTGTCCGTAGAATACAGATGTGCGAGAGGGTCGGATTCCCAAATCATTGAGTCCGTATAGGAAACCTGTCCGCCACTGAATATAATGCCTTTCGGCTCCATAAACGTTATGGCACCCTGTCCCAAACCAATGCATATAACATCCGTTTCCGCTCCCCGATAGGGAGATAATTGCATATCCACTACCACCCAGCCGTCGCCTGTGAAACGGTATGAGAGTACGGTTGCTTCAATATCTTGCGGTATGACTTGTGATGAAGTGACGGTCGGATAATCGGGGTGTGATACCTCCAACTCCACATAATCACCCGATTGAAAATGGCAGGTAGTATCCGCTATATCGTATATTATGGAGCGTAAACACTTCAGTTCGTGCCATTCGCTATGATTGACACGCATTTTGACAACAGCGTCTGTAAGCCAGCCGTAGGAATTGGCAAGTGTGTGGTGTTCGCGAATGGTATCTCCGTCAGGAGTCACATAGACAACGGGAAAAGTGATTGTATCTCGCCCCCATTCATTCATAAAGAAACACGTATGTCCCACACGAACATAGGGCAATGCTCTCGCAGATATACTGCTTTCAACTACCAATTTGTCCGGCTCCTGAGGGCCATTATATTCAATATAGTTCTTGCACGACGCGAAACAGAGACTTATCACCATAAGCAGGCACGTGGAAAGCCCCCTCAACTGCAGTCCGATGCGTTGAGGTGCGTTGCTCATTGCGGATATGTGATGTCGCTGTTGCAGTTGCATGCCTGTCAGAACTTGAATTGATAACTAATACTTGGCAATATCGGGAACAAAGAAATCTGATACAATTTCTTTTCTTTGATTTCGGGAATAATCAAGTACGGGTTCATGTGGTTGTACACATTGTACACACTGATATTCACGATATGTTCTGCCGCACGCAGCCATCCACCTCGCGAGCGTGTAGCATCACCAGAGCGTTTGTGGGGGATATGAAAGTTGGCACTCAAGTCCAACCTGTGGTAGTCGGGCATAGTGTAGTTGTTTCGCTCGGATATAAATTCCACTTCTATATATCCGTCCTGATAGTACTTTTGTGTCGCCAATGTGGCGCGCGTTCCTGTGCCATAGACAAACGTGGCGGCAATATCTACAATCTTGTTAATAGCATATTGCAAAGTAACGGACAAATCATGCTCACGGTCGTACTTGGCATGGAACGGTTTGCCATAGTTGATAGCCTCAAACAGGCGCATGGTGCGGCTCCACGTATAGCCTACCCAACCAGTAACAGGTCCAACAGTTCGCTGTAACAGGACTTCGATACCATAACTCCAACCATCTCCCAATGCCACCTTATCTTCCCAATCCGTGGATGTTCCCATAAAAGTGGCACCATCTTTGTACTCCAATAGGTTCTTGGAATACTTGTAGTAGCCCTCAATAGAGATGTCTAATTGGTTCAACACATTGTAACTGAGCCCCGCTGCCACCTGCATGGAGCGCATGGGTGGAGTATTTTTTGTGACAGGTACCCATAAATCGGTCGGAAGAGACACAGACGAATTGGATAGCAGGTGCACATATTGGGACATATATGAGTATGAGACTTTGAAAGCCAAATCGCGATAGAGCAATGTGCGTATCCCTACACGAGGTTCCACAGAGGGATAGACTTTGCCGTCCACTCCGTATAGTGAGGCGCGCACTCCGACATTCATACGCAACCATTGCCATGGGGAATACGTGTCCTCTATGAATAGCGCGGCTTCGTGTCCGTGGAGGGGTTGCCCGCCTATGACCGTATCTGTGGAATAAGGTTGTTGCGGGTCCATCACGCGAAGTACGGACATACTGCCAACCGAGGGACAGAAATGGTGGTAGGTGTACCCGCCTCCAAACTTAATATCGTGCCGGGCTGTAGGTGCATAGTCGAAATGGGTCTGCAAGGCAAGGTCGTGTATCTGTGAGGAGTACAGAACCGATTGGTCGAAGGTGTATATCGAATTGTCGGGCTTCGTCAGGACTTTGTTGTCCGATTGGCGAAGGTGAAACAAGTAGCGGGTATAAGACACCTGCGTATTGCTGAAAAGACGCGGGGTGATTTGGTGGTCCCAGTTGATTGCCGATAAGATGTTGCCCCATGTGAGACGCAACCTGTACTTGTCTTCTAACAGACCATTGTCGGTGGTTTGGAGGTCTGTAAATCGTGTGGATATGACATCATCACCGATGTAAAAGGAAGCCGACAGGCGGTCTTTGTCGGAGAATGTGTGTGCTATCTTGGCATTTACGTCATAAAAATAGTATGTACCTACTGCGGACACATCATTGTCTTGCGATTTCGATACTGCCGCTATGGCAGGTGCCATAAACAGGTCGAAGTAGGTGCGCCGAGCGGATATGTTGAAGGTAGTCTTGGCACGCGGTTCGAGGTCGCGTTTCAAGGAGTCGAGTTGCGCTTTGGTGAAGATGGGTCCCTCGAGGTTGAGTTTAGCAGCAAGG
>SAMEA104315439__coassemble_406_pt1 | contig 17833 bp, 16 predicted proteins | sample SAMEA104315439__metabat2_low_PE_016 | metagenome-assembled genome bin SAMEA104315439 (sample SAMEA104315439) | gut metagenome | biome: Monkey gut; feature: monkey-associated habitat; material: faeces | place: China | collected 2013 | reverse complement strand
TGAATAAAATCAACAAATAAACAACAACTAAAACCAACTCCGCCTATGGCATAACCGCGCATCGGTAAGGCGATGCAACGACATATAGAAATAAGCATTTACGCTAAAACTTGGATTCTCTAAATCTAGACAATTTATAGGATTCGTTATCAACCAAGGACAGCCGTGATGCTCACGTTAACCGCGTGGGCTTTGTCCGTAGATATTTGGTTGATACAGGTAAGTCTAGAACCTAAGAGAATCCGAATTGAAGCAACATCGCTCCACGCTTATTTTATGTCTATATTTCACCAATGCACAAGCCTTTATGGATAAAACGAATACAAAAACGACAAAATATAAATACTATGGCAAAACAAACAATAAAAGTGGCAGCGTCCACTAGTAATGCAGTTAAAACAACAGCACCTGCATCTTTGCTCAACGAAGCAAACAACGTCCTGACAAACTTCCAGACTTATCCTGGTATGAATATCTATGAACTCAAGTGGAAAATCCTGGATATGCTTTGCCGCCAATATCCTGCCAACACAACACTTGAAGAGGTTTATCTCAAGGCAGACACGCTGAACCGTTACTACAGCACGAATATCTTTTCCATTCTGCCAATGGCAAAGGGAATTATCCATATTTCTGATATAGACCAACGTCTGCAAAACGGAGACCCTACTCTCGTCAAGGACAATACCAAACCAAATAATGATATTGCCACCATTATATCGGGACACACCAACTATTCCTTTGCCACCAAGTATTGTGCCTGCCACAACCCAGCAGCCTACCCTATCTACGACAATATCGTGGCAGATTTCTTTGTCGCTGCCATTAACAGCGGGCATTTGACTTGTCCTGCAATCATAGGCTTGCCTATATCAAAGAATCAGGTGAAGAACGACTATGCCTTCTACAAGGATATATACACCGCTTTCATGCAGCAGTATAACCTAACCTCACTCACTTTCCGCGAGGTGGATTGGTACATTTGGACGGCAGGCAAACTGCTCAAAGGACTACTGCCTATTCCCTATAAAAACAGGAGTTCTGTTAATGTCTGGACCGCAGATAAAAGCAAAATGCCTCAACTTCCGCAATTCAAACAATTATTCCAATTAGTGTAAAAAACAATAACAAACTAAATACAACTACTATGGCAAAAACAAGTAAAGAAGAACTCATTGAGTTCGTTCGGAAAAACGAACTGAGCGAAGATGTCATCCAAAAGATGATAAACGTTATCGACAACAAAGAAGAAAAGCACACAACGTTGAACAACCTCAAAGAGCAATCGCAAGCGACATTGGACGAACTGATGAAGATTGCCACAGAGGGGAGCATGAAAGTTAAATCGGGCGTATCGCAATTAGCAGACCAAGCCGAGCAGGTGGGTGCTGCCGTAAAAGAGAAAATCGTCAATAGCGAGGCTTTGGACCAAATCAGCAATCGCCTTAAGTCTATTGTTGCTCTGAAGAACGAAAAGCAGGCAACGTCAAACGAGCCAACAGCAAAAGGATCACAGAAAATGAAGTTCATCATCGGAATTGGCGGAATGATTGAGGCGACAAATTGTGCACAAGATTCTGCTCTTGATCATATTCGCTCTTACTACGAAGAAAAAACAGGTTTCGATGGTTCGATAGAAGACCTTATAGAACAATATGGCAATCAAGTGTTTGGTATAGAGCAAACAGGTACTACATTAAGGGCTTTCCGTGAAGTTGAAAGCATCTATGTAGGAAAAATACCTATGGGAACCGACACATTGTTTTTTTTGAAAAACTATAATTACCTTAGGGATAGAGAGGATATATTTGCGTACGATGTTTCTATGGAAGACATTGGGAAAATAGCGGACGAGGATCAACAGGCAAATCCTATGATAACATACGGATTGGTCGTAAAAAGTACCTACGGGACTATTGTTTGGTATGAGTTAAGATTGGATGATGGAACTGATTTTAATCCTTCTTTGTTGAGTATCAACCATTATTATAACGTAACTTATAATAATAAACCTATGATATTATTAGGAGAATATGATCAAAATCCTTATCCTGAAGATGAGATAGAGTATAATTCTACCTATTGCGATAAAGATCCACGGTTTAGTAATAACTACAGAATATGGTAACACAGAATACAGAACCCAACACAGGTTCATTTCAGGCGCATCCGTTTTCGGTAGCACGTGAGAGACAAGTGGTATTCTCAACGGGAAATTTGCAATGCCTACCTGTCAACCATCTGCAACGGCGGTTTGCGGAACACCAATACGACATTTGTGCAAACAAGGATTTGGACAGAACCGGATACAAGAATTACTCGGTGTGGACAGATTTGTTTCCGTTCTCAATCACCACCAAACGTGTGACCGAAGATTTTCCGTGGCGCACATTGACGGAAGAGGAGTGGAAGTACTTGTTTACAGGGCGGGAACGCTATGGCAAATCTTTCAAATGCACCATTATCACGGATGATGGCGATATAAAAGGTATTGTGCTGCTGCCCGATGATTGGGAGTCTGCAAAGTGGGCAAAATTCCATTCGTGGGTACCGGATACGAGCAGCGACGCATGCAACAAGTACTATCTCACCCTCGAAGAATGGGCGGCATTGGAATCCTTTGGCGCTGTCTTTCTCCCCGAGACAAAGTGGGAAGATTGCAATGCAGGCGCAACATGGGCAAAAGAAAATGCCATTGCCTATTGGTCGGCATCAATGGAAACAGAGGAACCCGAGTTAGAGCCGCTCCACAGAATACTGCCGCAGATGCGCCAAGCGCGTGCTCTGTACATCAGCACCAAATACAGCGGTGCAGCCACACCCGCATATATCTGTGATTGGATGGCAAACAGCGGGCTATTGCCGGTACGCTTGGTAAAAGACATTGAAGAATAAAAAACAACGGAAGAAGCCGAAAATCCGAACCAAGAGTAGGCGAAACTTAATTAAATCTATAGTATTATGGCAAATTACAAAGTAATTGTTACAGCACGCGAGTGGGCACAACTGCAAATCTTTGAGAAACCGAATGGAACTACGTTTAACACATTGGAAAAGAATGTATCATTCATTGTAGATGCCAGATATCCGGATCGTATCACAATGTCGGAATTTCTGAAATCCACAGGTCTTAAGATACGAAAAGGATACCCATCGCCATTCGAAATCAGAAATGCAAACGGCTGGTCTTTGCGCGTAATGTAGTTTTTGACGACACTGAATGTCTCCTATCGGAACATAATAACAAATGTTCCGATAGGATTTCTGTAACGAATGAGTGAAGTGTATGTGTTTTTCGAGAAAGAAATTATCGCTCAAGCAAAGGGCAAATCAAACTGTCAATAGTTTGATGTCGGTGTCGGAACTGTCAACAGTGGAGTATACTGTAAAAAAGATAGTGAAAGCGACAGATGAGAATTACAAACTATTGGGAATAGATACAAACATTAAGAAGAAAGGAGACCGAAAGATATTGTTTACTTGTACCGTTTATCTGAAAGCAGGTATCGACTTGAGCAAATACGACCCCTCGGAAACGGTAATTGATGAAATAAACAAAACCATTACCCTGTCTTTACCCCACGCCCAACTCATCTCCTACAATATGCCGAGCGATGAAAGACACCAAGTGTACGACAAGGTGGATAGTTATCTGCTTCGCAAACCGTTTAAGGCAACCGAAATAAATAATTTATTTATTCAAGCAGAAAACAATATAGTGAATGATATTACCAAGATGGGTATTTTGAAAGAGGCGGAACGCAACATTATGAATTTCTTTGAGTTGCCACTCAAGCAATTAGGATTTCAAATCGTTAATTTCAAATTTAAGGACTGATGGACATAATGATATGCGGCATTATCGGTTGTGTAGCATCCGTGTTGGTTGTGTTTGTTTTATTGAAAAAGAAGCAATCTGTCAAACAATACAGCAGCATAGAGCCTACTCGGAATCTGATTGTATCTATTAGGGAGATAGCCGAACTGACTACCGCCTCGTTTTTCTGTGAAACAATCGTTACCGAGAGAAAACGACACCAAGTAGCAGATAACGGATTAGGCGACATCATTGACAAAATGGGTGTAAAGCCCATCAACGATGCTATGCACGATGAATTATGTCTTATTGCCTGCGGTATTGTACGTGCCGGATATGACTTGAAGAAAATCAAACCGGATGATTTCCGATATATCAACGGAAAACTGACCATTGTTCTTCCGCCTATTGAGATTTTGGATGTTATAGCCAATCCCACGCAATGGGAATACTATACGGACGAGGGATATTGGACGGAATATGAGATTAAAAAAGCACATGCAAAAGGCATACAAGATATAAAAAACGAGGCGATGAAAGCCAATCTGTTAGAACGGGCATCTATCAACGGCAAAAAACAGATACGCGCCCTCTTCCTCGGTTTGGGCTACAAGGATATCGAACTCTTGCAACAAGAACTACCCGCCCAATGTGCCATACAGGCAACAACGGAGCAATTAGCAATAGAATAAACAAGTACAGCATTATGACCTACAAGTTTTCAGCCAGCCATATCACGGGCGGCAATGTGGTTTTCCCCGACAAGTTGGAGATAGACGACGAGAAAGTTACATTCTACAAGGCACGGCTCATTGGCTATGCCACCACAATTATCCAACGCAATAACATTGGCAGCGTCTCGCTCAAGGCGGGACTGCTCTTTGCCGACGTCATCATCGAAACCAACGGCGGACAGGTAACGGTTGCCAACGGCTTCACCCGCTCCGATGCCAAGCAAATACAGCAACTCCTCACCAAATAAACGAATGGTGTTACAGAGAACCCGTATCTGCTAACTGCTATCGAATACCTCACCCTTGAGGCGCAGTTCATATCCACCACTGCTGTGAGAACGTATCTGCTAACGCAACTACTCCGCAGAGAATTTTCTGCGACGGACAAGTGTATTATAGGTTGATATTGTGGGGATTTGTTGGCAGTTTTTGACCGAATATAAACAGGAAGCATACTACGAAATTAATGGCTAATTCGTGAATAATTACATGTCTTTCAACGTTTTAATGGTCCTTTAATGGCATTTAATGGAACCTTGTCCTAAATGTAATTTGTGGATAATTACATGTTCTTCTGTGCTTTAATGGTTGTTTAATGGGCTGCATGGAGTCCACACCTCACTATGCATTAACGGCTTATTGACGGTCATTAACGGAGAATACAAATCCCCTATGCGTATATTGCGCACAATAGGTTTTGTCTGGTTTCGCTTGTTTTGTTCCGACTAATGCCGAAATAGGTGCATTTTTATTATGCTGTTTATCATGACTTTACAAAGAAAATGCATTTTTTCTTTCTTGAAAGTGTAGTTTTTTGCCTTTTTCTGCGTTATATATATAGAAGCGTGTCTTTTGTGAATATGCACAGCCGTACCAAATTCTTCGTTTTGTGCTATCTCATACAATGGACTGCATAGAATCCATACCTCACTATGCATTAATGGCTTATTGGTGGTCATTAACGGAGAATACAATCCCTTGTGCGCATGTTATGCACAACAGGTTTTGCCCGGTTGTCCATGTTTTGGTTTTTCTTTTTGAGGTCATTGGGGGCGGAGCAATATGGAATTGAAAGCCAATTTTTGTTAAAACTGCCGTTTTTGGAAAAGTGTAGAGAAACCACTGAAAAAATGAAGATTTTTTGGTATTGAGTGTCAATGTGTTACAAGCCAAAAATGCAAAATGCACCATTTTGGCGAAAAAACGAAAATAAATTTGGATTTCGGACGATTTTGTACTATCTTTGTACTTGAATTCGGTGGTAGTCTGTATTTTCTTGCGTGTAGTATGCCGCGCGGTCACTAACAGACCCTTGTACCTGTCCACTATTGTCGAACACCATACATAACTATCATAGAACTATTGTCAAACTATATATAACTTCAGTAATATGAAACATATCAATCTCTTTATCCTATGTGCGCTCCTTGCGGGTTGCACGATGAACGAACTGGGCGAGTCCTCCAAGACCGTCCAAAAGTTAGCCCCTGACTTCTACAGTATGACCGTCACGGGCGATGCGGGCTTCGACCTCTTCCTGTCGCAGGGCGGTGCCTCGTCTGCAGACGAACTCGGCGTCTTCCTCGGCGACTATCTCTCGGCGGGACCTTACGGCGAACTCAAGTGCCAGCCCCGCACGGGCGACATCGCGTGCAGTGCCTTGCGTGCCATGACGGCGGACGGTGCCCCCCTTGTCGGACGCAATTTCGACTGGAACAACTGCCAGGCCATGGTCATACGCTGCCTGCCCGCCAACGGCTATGCATCCGTCTCCACGGCAAACCTTGACTTCCTCGGTTTCGGCGACGACTACAAGCCCGAGGGTATGATTAACCGCTTCAAGGCGGTGGCGGGTGTCTATGTGCCTATGGACGGCATCAACGAGAAGGGTCTCGTGGTTGCCGACCTTATGGCTGGCGACGATGAGGTCACCAACCAGACCTGCGACACGCAGCCTGACCTCACCACCACAACGGCTATCCGTCTCCTTCTCAACCGTGCAGCCGACGTGCAAGAGGCACTTGCACTGCTCCAGCAGTACAATATGCACTCCGACATCGGCACGGCGCACCACCTCTTTATCGCCGATGCCGCTGGGCACACCGTGTGCGTGGAATGGGCGGACAACCGGATGTACGTGACTGAGACCAACGTGCTCAACAACCACTACCTCTGTTCCGCCAAGCAGGGCATCACGAGCGGCGAGGAGTCCAACCGTCATGAGGCAATCCTCCTGCGCTGGTACGATGAGCATAACGGCGTCCTCACCGCCGCACAGATGGCGGACGCGCTACAGGAAGCGCAGTCTCTGCCCAACGGCACCTACGGCGGCACACAATGGTCAATAGTCTATGACCTGGGCACCTGCTCCGCCACCTACTATTGGCAGCGCGCCTTCACCAAGTCCTATCCGTTCAGTGTCATTAACTTGCATAAGTGATTTATTTATAGTATCTTTGCAAACAAAACATATTCATCAATGGCAAAGAAAGATACTTCCGCAAAGGAAATGAAGTTGGAGACCGTTCTGTTCACATGCCGCGACCTGCTGCGCGGAAAAGCATCGATGGCAGATAAACGCGATATGCTGCTCACATTGGTGTTCCTGCGCTTTGTGGGCGAAAAGTTCGACCTGCAGCGGCAACGCATCTTGCGCGATTTTGAGCAAGATGGCTTCGACCTCGTGAAAGACCAAGCCTATATCGCTGCCAAAATAGAAGACCCTAACTTCTACGAAGATGTGTTCTATCTCTCGCCCGAGTGCAGGTGGGAGACGGTGCTTGCTCTGAAAGCGGATGCTACACTCAATACGCAGTTGGATACTATCCTCAACCGTATGGAGCAGGAGCATACCACCCTGCGTGGGGCGTTGCCACAGAAGATTTTTACCTCTGCCAATGTAGAGCCGAAAGTCATCAAGTCGGTGATTGACGAGGTGAACAAGATTACCAATGCCAATTTCCACGAAGGCGACTTGATAGGGCGTGTGTATGAGTATTTCCTGCAGGCGTTTGCCGTCAATGCCGAGAAAGAGGAGGGCGAGTTCTATACGCCGCATTGCATAGTGGAACTTATCTCATCGCTCATCGAGCCTTTCGACGGAACGCTCTATGACCCCGCATGTGGTTCGGGCGGAATGTTTGTGCAGTCGATGCGCCTGATAGAAGCCCACGGCGGCAACACCAAGGCGGTGAATGTGTATGGGCAGGAGAGCCAGCCGGAGACTTACCGACTTGCCAAGATGAACCTCGCAGTACGCGGTATCAGTCATAACCTCGGCGAACAACCCGCATCTTCGTTTACCAACGACCAACACATAGGGCGTTGGTTCAACTACATCATGGCAAACCCGCCATTCAACCTCAAGAAATGGCGTACCGATGAAGAACTGACCACTGACTATCGCTGGGAAGGATACGGACTGCCGCCTGTGAGCAACGCCAACTATGCGTGGATACTGCATATTTTGGCGCACTTGGAGAAGCAACGCGGTGTGGCAGGTTTCCTGCTGGCAAACGGGGCGTTGGGTGACGAGGATACGCGCCTTATCCGTCAGCGGCTTATAGAGAACGACAAAGTGGAGGCGATTATCATCCTGCCGCGGGAGATGTTCTATGCCACCGATATATCCGTTACACTGTGGATTCTCAATCAGAACAAGCGTGGCGGAGAGTGGCACGGGCGCAAGCAACGCAACCGAGAGGGGGAGATACTCTTTATGGACTTGCGCACATGGAACGACCATGTTGCCACCTACAAGAAAGACAAAGGGCAACAGAAGTCGGTGGTACTGACACCCGAGCAGATAGCCGAGGTGGTGCGTGTCTACCAAACGTGGCAGGCAGAGGGTACGGACGGCACCGCATTTGCCAAGCCCGAACTCTATCGCAGTGTGTCGCGCGATAAGATAGAGGCGAAAGGGTGGAGCCTGGTGCCGAGCAAGTATATCGAGTTTATCGACCATGATTTGGACATCGACTATCCCAAAGAAATGGCACGTATCCAAGGCGAGATGCGGTCGCTCCTCGACGAAGAACGCAAAAGCCAAGAAGAACTGCTTGCCGCTTTCCGCGCTATCGGGTACGAGATAGAGTGAGGTTATTATCGAACTATCCGGATTTTTCGGATAGTTCGAATTTGCGGGGATGACGGTATTTTGCCATTCTGAATTTGCGGGGATGACAGGAAAACGGCTCTGCAAAAACGCGGGAATCATAGAAAAAGTGCCAAATAAAAATGCGGGAACGTTAGTTGCATTTGTGTAATTCGATAATAATCAGTATCTTTGTATGGTATTGCTGAATAACAATGATGCACCATATCAAACGGGTGGAATTTTGCCGTAAATAATAGGACTAAATGTCTATTTTTTGTCCGAAAACGGCAAATAAAAGCCTTGACTTTTGTCCAAAAGTGATGAATAAAAACTTTGTATTTTGTCCGATACGGACGTTAATAGATTGATTATGAATGAAAATAAGTATATAGAACTGATAGGCAACGCTGACCAAACGACAAGCAATATATTGTTGTACACTACGGATACAGGAAGTGTCAGTGTGCAAGTTCGGTACGAAGATGGTACGTTCTGGCTGACGCAAAAACGTATGGCGGAGTTGTTTGGTGTGGAGGCGCATACCATTACTTATCATCTTAAGGAGATATATCAAAGTGCTGAATTACAGCCAAATCGAACTACTCGAAAAATTCGAGTAGTTCAAATGGAAGGCAGACGAGAGGTGGAACGGGAGGTGGATTTCTACCACTTGGATGCCATCATAGCCGTTGGCTATAGGGTGAACAGCAAGCAGGCAACCCAGTTCCGGATATGGGCAACCAAAACGCTGACCGCTTTTGTAACACGTGGGTATGTGTTGGATAAGGAACGTTTGAAGAATGGCAATACTTTCGGACATGATTATTTCCAACAACTATTGGAAGATATACGCGAGATACGCGCCAGCGAACGCCGATTCTATCAGAAAGTAACCGACATCTATGCCCTGGCTATCGATTATGACAAGGATTCGCCTATCACGCGCGAGTTTTTTGCTACGGTACAGAACAAACTGCATTGGGCGGTATCGGGGCAAACTGCGGCTGAATTGATATACAACTCGGCAGATGCCACCAAACCGCATATGGGTTTGACTACTTGGCGGCATGCCCCTAATGGCAAGATACTGAAATCGGATGTGTCGGTAGCGAAGAACTATCTCGACCAAAAGCACATAAATGCGCTCAACCGCTTGGTGTCTGCGTATTTGGATTTGGCAGAAGACCGTGCAGAGCGCGAAATACCGACCACTATGCAGCAATGGGCAACGGTATTGGACAACTTCTTGTCATTGGCAAATTATCCGTTGTTGCTTGATGCGGGCAAGGTGTCTGCTTTGGAAGCCAAACTAAAGGCGGAAAGCGAGTATGAGGTTTTCCGAAAGGTACAAGACCAAAACTATATATCCGACTTTGATGAGGAAGTTAAACGGTTACAAGGAAAGTAAGTGCGGTGATTGGCAAATGGTACACTATGTAAACGTAAATATAAAGAAAGAATTGTATAAATCGCTGTGATTTAGTAACTTTGCGGTGATAAAAGAAAGAAATGATGGAAAAATAAGGTGATCGAGAGCATGAAAAAGAGAGATTTGTTTTGGTTAGATAGCCCACATCGCTGGCGAGATAGTGCAACTATTAGTTCTGCTATTGTGGCTGCCATTGAGACGATATTCGCGATTTCGGATATTTCTTTGGATTGTATATGGGGTAGTTGGTCATGGATATGGAGGTTGTTTGTTATAGCAATGTTGTTTGGGTGTTTAGCAGTTCTCTGTTTCATCATAAAGTATTTCCATTCTCTAAAAGGCATAGCCTTAAATATCAATGGAATGAACATAAATATAATCCATAGTGATTTATTCAAATGTAAAGGTTGGAAAGTAATAGCATGCAATGAGTATTATGACACACAAGTAGATGATGTGGTTATTGCTCACAATACCATTCACGGACATTTCATAGATGAATATGTACACGACATAAACGCCTTACAAAATATAATCATAACTGCTGCAGAATCTACTAATTATAAAATAATACGAAAAGGAGATAAGTATAAATTTGCTCTTGGCAGTATCATTCCTTATGACGGAGAGTATATGCTGTTATCGTTTACACATTTTGAAAATAACCAGGCGTTTTTGTCTCAACACGATTATGAAGAGTGTTTGCGTAAAATGTGGCAGGAGATAAGCAGAACATACGCCAACAAACAACCTATATTCATTCCTCTTTTAGGTTCGGGAATAACAAGATTTGATGTAGCGTCAATATCCGATTTCCAATTACTTAAGTGTATGCTTTGTACGCTCAAGAATTGCAATATTAAAATAAATCAACCAATTAATATAGTGTTGACTAAAGAGAAATTGGAATCTATTAATATATACGAATTGAAAAACTTTAAGTGATTATGATGTACAGAACAAAAACTTACATCGCCGCCGATTGGGATGGCGATAGGAATACAGTCGAACAACTCTACAAGTGGAATGAAAGCCAATATTGGGAATTGTCATTTCAAGATGCCCATGAAATAACTCAAGCACGAGATACAAGCCTTAATTGCACTATAAAACGTTCATTAGCCTCACGATTAAACGCTTCCAAAACGTTTGTTTTAATTGTCGGAGACAATACAAAGAGTGTTAAAAGTGGAAGTTGTCAATACTGTGAAGATTATTATGCTGATTTTCATATGTGTTTAAGGAACAATGTTGTTGATTTGCGAAGTTATATTGAGTATGAATGTGAAAAGGCGGTGCGAGATGGCTTAAAGATTATTGTATTATACAAATCTTTCTTTGTTTATAAACAAAAATGTCCTGAGGTAATAAGAAACTATGGAACTCATATTCCTATGTATAGCCGTGATAATGAAGGTATGTTTAATTGGAATTATCAAGCAATAAAAACTGCCTTAAAGTAATATAGATATTGACAGATGACAAATATAACGCTTTCGGAGGTGGTGGAGTTGTACTCTGAGAGGTGCGGGAATCCGCATTTGACGGTGTATGATGTGTCGGGGGTAAATCGAGATAAGGAGTTCTTTGAGCCATCAAAGCAAGTGGGCGATGATACGAGCAACTATCAAGTTGTTCCACCTCACTATTTCGCATGCAATCTAATGCATGTGGGGCGTGATATGGTATTGCCTATATCACAAAACCATACAGATAAGAATAAATATGTCAGTCCCGCATATACTGTATTCCGCATAAAGGAAAATGATTATTTGTTGGATGACTATTTCTTTATGATACTGAAATCAGCAGAAAAAGACCGCTTCTTTTGGTTTCATACTGATTCTTCTGTGCGGGATGGAATGAGTTGGGAAGACTTTATATCTATAACTATTCCGTTGCCGGGGATAGAGGTGCAGAGAGAGTATGTGGCGGTGTATAAGGCTATGCAACATAATCTGAATGCTATGCAAAACAAATTAGATGACCTTAAGTTGGTCTGCGATGCATATATCGAACAACTACGACAACAATACCCCCTACACAAAATAGGAAAGTATATCACTCACAATAACAAGAGAAATTCAGATGGATCAATAACAAAAGTATTAGGGCTTAGTACACAAAAACAATTCCGTGTTCCTAATTCTCGGGTAAACACTGATGAATTATCAAATTATAAAATTGTATCTCCTAATGCTTTTGCGTTTGTACCAACAACCGACACTTGGAAAGTTTTGGCTTTTGGATTGAACGATATGGGTGAGAGTATTGTGGTATCACCTATTTATGAAGTGTTTTCTATCAAAGATGAACAAGTATTATGTCCGGCTTTCTTATCCATATACTTACATAGGCAAGAGTTTGACCGATATGCGCGGTATCATTCGTGGGGTTCGGCAAGGGAAAATTTCACTTGGGAAGATATGTGCGATGTGGAGATACCGATACCGCCGATAGAAGTGCAGAAGTCGATTGTGGCGATATATGATGTGTACAATCGTCGTAAGCAATATGCGGAACGATTGCGGCAGATGATTAACGAGATATGTCCCATATTGGTCGCTGCCTCGGTCGGCAATACTGCGGTGGCAGCAGCGCATTCGTAAGAACAGATGAACCGCTGAGCCATGGCAATGCCTTGGGCAAGGCGAAGAACTTGCCGAGGGGGTGCAAAGGAAACAAAAACAGAGGATAGTAGGACGGCAAACCGAATGGAAAGAATAAGCAAAAAGCATACGGAAAGCAGGTAAAGAAAGAGCAACGAGAGAGCAGAGAAGGTGCAGAGAGAGTGCAGACATACGGAAACGGAAAGAAACGAGGCAAGACAATAGGTGTTTTGGATTGGCTCATCCTATAGAGTTCTTATAGAGTTCCTATACTCATCCCTTGCGTATCCCTTGCTTATCCCTTGCTGAATCACCCGATGAAGAAACGAGACTCCCCCTGCCCCCTCAGAGAGGGGGAAACAAAATGAGGTGAAATAGTGTTCTTATAGTATTCATATAGCAAGCACCTACTCCATAGGGACTCCTAACCTTATAACTTCGGGGCTAACCTTGCAACTTAGTGGGAAATTTATAGAAAACAATAAAACGATATACGATTATGACGGGGAAACTGTATGAAAGCGAGTATGAAGAGGGCGTGATGCAGTTGCTGGCAGCCAACGGCTGGACGGCGACGCACGGTGAGGAGGTGGCGCACAGGCGGCTGTCGGAAGCCTTGATAGAAGATGACTTGCGCAGTTATCTGCAGGGGCGGTATGCCCAAGAGGCATTGGGCGACGACGAGACAGACGGTATCATAGCCAACCTGCGCAATACGGGTGGGGATACGCTATACCATACGTTGCGCAACGTGGTAAGCCTCTATCGCGACGGGTATAGTTTTCATCGCTATCACAAAGACGAGGACTTGTTTGTGGAGTATATCGACTTTATGCACCCCGAACGCAATGTATTCCGCTGCGTGAACCAGTATGTAGTGAGTTACAACGGCGGTCGTGATGTGCGGATACCCGATGTACTGCTGTTTGTGAACGGTATTCCCGTGTGTATCATCGAACTGAAGAACCCCACCGACTACAATGCCACCATAGCCAAAGCCTACGACCAGATACATATCCGCTACAGGCGCGACATACCGCACCTGATGAAATACTGTGCGTTGTCGTGTATCAGCGACGGCAGCAACACGCGTCTGGGTACGACATACACACCCTACGTACACTATTATGCGTGGAAAAAGATACATAACGAGGACAAGGCTTCCACGGCAGGACTGGCAGAACTGAACACACTGATAGCAGGCGCGTTTGAGCCGCAACGACTGCTGCTGTTGCTGCGGGATTTTGTCTATTTTCCGGACCTGCAGACGCAGAAAGAAGAGGAGATAGTGTGCCGCTATCCGCAGTTCTTTGCCACGCAGAAACTGTTTGCCAACATTATGCAGCATTTGCGCAGTGCGGGCGGCGACGGCAAAGGCGGTACGTACTTCGGTGCCACGGGGTGCGGCAAGACCTATACGATGCTGTTCTTGGCGCGGCAACTGATGTTACGGAGCGATAAAGCCCGATTGGCAAGCCCGACCGTAATAATCATGGTGGACAGAGAGGACTTGCAAGAACAATCGGGTGCGTTGTTTTGCAATTCGTCGGATTTTCTCTCGGCAGGTATAGTGCGTGTGATAGAGAGTCGCGAGGACTTGAGCAAAGAACTGACGCTGCGCAGTTCGGGCGGGGTGTTTATCTGCACGATACAGAAGTTCTGCGAGGCGACAGGACTGCTCTCCAACCGCGGGAATATCCTCGTTTTCAGCGATGAGGCACACCGTACGCAAACGGGCGTGGGGGCGCAACTGAAGATAGAAGGGCAGCGCGAGGCGATAAACGGGCACTACGATGCCAAGACGATGGGGGCGTTTGTAACCTACGGTTTTGCCAAATACCTGCGCGACGCGTTCCCGAATGCGACCTACGTCGGTTTTACGGGGACACCCATCGATGAGACGATACACGTGTTCGGCGGCGTGGTGGACAGGTACACGATGAAAGAGGCGGTGGACGATGGTATCACGGTGGATCTGAAATACATCCCCCGTCTGGCGCGGGTGATGCTCGACAAAGAGAAAGCCGCACAGATAGAGGCGTATTACAAGCAATGCGCCGACGAGGGTTCAAACGAAGAGGATGTGCGCAAGAGCAAAGAGGCAATGTCGAAGATGGAGGTGATACTGGCGGATGACGGACGATTAGGACGTGTGGCGATAGACATTGTGGAGCATTATGAACGGCTGTGCGATGCCAAACCCGATGTAGTACAGAAAGCGATGGTCGTATGTGCCAACCGACCTATTGCCTACCGCCTCTACACCAAGATACGGGAGGTGCGTCCGCAATGGTTCGAGGCAAAGCGGTGCCAGAACGAGAGCCTGCTGACCAGAGAGGAGTTGCAGCGTCTGGAGCCGCTGCCGATGGTGAATATGGTGGCGACACGCAATGCCAACGACCCGAAAGAGATGTACGACCTGTTGGGCGACAAACCATACAGAAAAATGCTGGACAAGCAATTCAAACAGGAGAAATCCAATTTCCGTATGGCGATAGTGGTGGATATGTGGATAACGGGATTCGATGTGCCGTGTTTGTCGGTGCTGTACAACGACAAGCCGCTGCAAAAACATACGCTGATACAGACTATCTCGCGTGTCAACCGCAAATACGAGGGAAAAGAGTACGGGTTGATAGTGGATTATATCGGCATACGGGAGAATATGCGCGAGGCGATAAAGGCATATGGCGGTGAGCAGTTTGGACCTACGGAAGATGATGTGGAGGCAGCCTATACAGTGTTTGTGAACGAACTGGAGGGACTGCGTGCGCTCACGCAAAACTTGAACTTTTCACCATTCTTTGCGTCCGACCCGCTGACGCGGTTGCAGTTCCTGCAGCAGGCGGCGGAGTATGTGATGGCGCAGGTGAGCAAAAGTCAGAAAGTGTCGTATCAAACACTTTTCAAACAACATGTGAAACGATTGCGCTCGGCGTATAATATCTGTCAGCCGGCGGGCGTATTGCAAGACGAGGAAACGGCATGGGCACAATGCTATATGGCGATTTGCTCGTTTGTGAGCAAGATGACGCAAGGGCAACGTGACACAGAAGCAATGAACCGCGAAGTGCAACAGATGGTGCGCGAGGCAATAGTGTGCGGCAGCGTAGAGTCAGTGTTCAAAGATAATGACGAAGAACAGATATTTACCGATGACTACTTGCGTGAAGTAGAAGCGAGCGTGAAACTGCCGCATACGAAATTTCAGATATTACTGCGTGTTTTGAAACGTGCTATCCGTGAATATAGCAGAACCAATAAAGTGGCAGCCAAGCGGTTCGACGATATGATGGAAAAGGTGGTGGAGGCGTACAACACACGCGACAAGTTGGATTTTGCCACCAATGTGGTCGGTGAGACGCTGGGCTCGATACAGGAACTGATAGATAACCGTGTGAACGAACTGTCGGGGCAGTTGGTGGATATATTTCACCAACTGCAGACTGATAAGAGTAAGTTCCGCGACTTGGGCATCACCTTTGAGGAAAAAGCATTCTACGATATATTGGTTGAGGTGCGTGATATGCACGGATTCGATTATCCGAATGAGCGATGTGTGGCGTTGTCGCGGAGTATCAATGAGTTGGTGGCAGGCACGGCGGTCTATGCCGACTGGCTGAACAATGGTACGCTGAAGCGCGACCTGGCACGCGATGTATCGAAATTGCTGTATCGAAGCGGTTATCCGCCCGAGTGGGACGAAGAGGTGTTCAGAAAAGTATTGGAGCAGGTGGAAAACTTTAAGACGTATGAAGGAGAATATGAATGATTGGTATATATGCTAAAAACAATGATTATGCGACTGCATTATATTGATAACATCCGTTGGATCACCATATTGCTGGTGATGCTGTTTCATGTCTTTTACTACTACAACGCCTGTTGTGCGGGGTCGGGCATTGGCGGATTCAGCGACTGTCAGCCGCAGGATGCGGTGGTATATATGCTCTATCCGTGGCTGATGCCGTTGCTGTTTGTGGTAGCAGGCATGAGTGCGCGCTATGCACTCGGCAAGTATGACTACCGCACGTTCTTCCACAGCCGTACACGCAAACTGCTGGTGCCCGCCACTATCGGGTTGTTTGTCTTTCAGTGGCTATCTGGTTATGCGGGCATGCTGACCATGAACTACCACTACCACGCCGACCTCGGCGCAGGGCAACCGTGGTGGGTGATGTACATCATGTTTGCGCTTACGGGCGGTGGCGGATTGTGGTTCATTCAGTTGCTGTGGCTGTTCTCGCTGCTTACCATACCCTTGCATCGGGCGGAACGGAAACTCCATATCACGTACCCGCAGGAGCAGCCCGAGAGCACCCTGCGCCCTGCACTCCGTGACGTACTCATTGCCCTGCTGATGGTGTTCTTTGGCGTTATGCTTTACTTGGGCGACCAAACGGTGATGGACGGCAACGGCACAATGCAAGACCCTGCTGCGATGGTGAATGTATATCGCCCGTTGTACTATGTAGTGGCGTATCTGTTCGGGTACTATGTCTTTGTCCGCACCGATGTGCAGGAGTGGCTCAGTCGTTAGTGTTGGCTGACGATTCCCGTTGCCTTGGCGTGCGGTATATGGCTCACGGTCACCACTTTCGGACAGGACGCCTATTCGCCTGCTTACCTGCGCAGCGTGGGCAACAACCTGTATGCGTGGCTGGCGATATTGGCTATGTTCGGCGGTTTCAAACGCTGGTTGAACCGTCCTGTGGTGTGGCAGATACCGATACGCACCGCAACGAAGCAGACTACAAAGACCATATCGCCTGCCAAGCACTCTTACGGGCTGTATATCTTGCAGTTCGTGGTGTACATGAGCGTGGGCTATGTGCTGCGTGTCCATACCCTACTCCCGCCGTGGGCGATGTATGTGCTGCTGTTTGCGGCAATGTTCACACTCACGCCCGCGCTGTATATGATTATCCGCCGCATACCTGTGTTGCGTTGGTGCGTATTGGGAGAGAAATGAGCGTGCCCACACCGCCCGCTTTCTCAGCAGCATGCAGCAGGCAATAGATTCTTTAACGGAAAAATAACTATTTTAGGACTAATAGACATTTCTTGTACCTGAAATAGGGTTAGTATGGTAGTAATAGACATTTCTTGTACCTAAAAAGTCTCTTGTAGCCTTTGCTTATGGGCGTT
>SAMEA104315439__coassemble_405_pt1 | contig 17840 bp, 11 predicted proteins | sample SAMEA104315439__metabat2_low_PE_016 | metagenome-assembled genome bin SAMEA104315439 (sample SAMEA104315439) | gut metagenome | biome: Monkey gut; feature: monkey-associated habitat; material: faeces | place: China | collected 2013 | reverse complement strand
ACAAAAATATACGTTTTTTTAGGATAAAACATTTGGAGATGAACATAAAAAGCAATTCTTCATTCTTAATTCTTAATTCAAAAAAAATAATGGTTAATTACACGGTTAATTACACGGTTATTATTATTCTTCATTTTTAATTAAAAACGGCTTCACGGCTGCATTGCTGCATCCCTGTTTGGGCGGGTGTGCAACTTTACTTGACCCGCCAATTTTATGTAAAGCATTGTATAATATATAGTTATATATTTATATATACTATACATTACATACATAATATACTATATTATACACAATATACTCTCTTTTTCCTTCTTTCCGCACCCTGTAACCCCCCCCTTATCACAAATGAAGCAATGAAGCAATGAAGCATTTGTTGGTAGTTGTTTTGACGAAATTTGTGCGCATGTTGCGCACAACAGGTTTTGTCCTGTTTTGTATGTTTTGGTTATATTCAAAAACTCCGAGACCTTACCGAGACCACACCGATCAAACTCCACCGTTTATTTTCTTTTTTGTACAATGCTCGCGCACGCGCGCGCGTACCTTACATATACGAACACTCTACACCTCCACATTATGATCAATATGATCAAAACTTTCTCTCAACTATAGAACTCTCCAACTTCTTTCAACTTTCAACTTTCAACTTTTCCACTGCACTAAACACTCAACACTCAACTCAAAAAAAAATCTCTTGTTTTTTGATCTTTTTTTCGCATAATTATCACAGAAAATGTTTTTACATACTATTTATATATGTAAAGCAAAACGAAAACAGAACAACGTACACGTTTTTCATTTTTGATCAATCGCATCCATTTACCGCGTAGGCGACCTTAGAACAAAACTGAAAAATCAATACAAAATGAGAATGACGACAGACTGAATGAAAAATTTATGTATAATTGTTCTGTAAAATAATAAAAACAAAAATATAATTCAAAAATGAAAAACGAATTTTCACAAATCCACACCTTCACTGGAGTGGTCGTTGAGATAGGACAACTTCAACTCAACGAAAGCAAGTTTGGCTTACTGCCTTACGAAAACCGAAAAATCAAAATCGAAACCGCAGAAAAATACCCGCAGTCCGCGTGGTTCACGGTCAGAGACCGTTTGTGTTCCCTGCCTTGCGCCATTGGCGACACTGTACAGGTTAACTACAATCTACGCGCTTTTACCACCGACAAAGGCGCACAAGGCACTGCCCTCAGTATATGGCAGATCCGCGTTATCGAAAGAAAATTTTCTGATCAAGAATAAAAAACAATAAATTATTATACAATATGGAAAAATTATGTAAACATTTCGCTGATACAATCAGCAAACAGATTGCTAACGAAGAGCAATCTTTAACTAACATCGAAGTCTTGAAGCAACGATATCTGCTTCCTGACGGACGGGTGGCTAAACACTGCTACATAAGCAGGTGGGATTCTACTGAAATACCACAATCTTTGACTTACGAAAAATTCCTCGAACTTTCGAATGATCAAAAAACTATCACTAACTGTGACGAATGTCAACTCCTTCTTGACATATATCCGCAGGGAGGACATGACTACGACGAGGAAAAGAAACATTACAAGCAAAATCTTTATTGTCTGACTGCCAATAGTTGGGGCTTCCTCGACAACGGCAACCGAATCAAGGGCAAAGGACTGCTCAATGACGAGGCTTTTGTCGATATCGATAAATGGCAACGAGAGGAAACGATCCGAGACTTCCTAACTCGCATCTTGACTCCTGAATTTTGTCAGAAGTACGACATCCGCAGTGCAAATATCAGCCCTTCCGCCATAGGCGCACACGTGGTTTTCGGACGCGGATATATGGAAGGTATCCCCACTGCTCAACGCCGTATGGCGGCTGTCTTGGGACTTTCCGAAAACGAATACGACAAAAAAGTCTTCGAAGATAACCGGTTAAGAACTATTGTACCTTTGAATCACTACATCATCCTACCAAAAGAAGAGGATTTCTATTTCTCATCTTGGGACGAGGCTTGGGCATGTGCACAACAATCTGCCAAACTCAATCAGAGTGAAAAAATTGTGAAAAAAGCAGCACAAAATCTCATCACTCCTGATCAAAACAACAACAATCAAAACAACAAAACACAATATCAAGGTGCCACTTATACTAACATTGTCAAATGCCTCATCCAAGCATTGGGCGGTACGCCTAAGGAAGGGGACAGACACAACATGTACGGTACTTTGGTCGGCTATTTGAGAAATATCTGCAATAATGACCCAAAACTTATTTATGATATTTTACCACTGTGGAATTCCGAGGAAGAACAATATCGACAATGTTGCGACATTTGCAAATACGAAAACGATGGCAACATCCCGCGTGTTGTACGGCAAGCCGTCAAAACGGCTAAAGAGTTGACTAAACAACAAATTTACAACTCTCAATCACTACCTCTTCCTCCATTAAACCATTTGCAAAAATTAATACTATCACGTATCCCAAAACACTATCACGAGCAATACCTGCTCATTGAAACTGCCATTGTCGGTACTTTGTTACACAACTGTTCTTGTACTTGGGTAAACGGAGAAGAACGACATTTCGGATTTGGAACCGTACTTGTCGGACATCCTGCTTCCGGAAAATCCTTCTATAAACAGGCATTGGAATTGCTCAAATATCCTGTTTATCTGCATGATAAGGAAGCAAAACAACTTCAGGACGAGTATAAACAAAACTTGAAACTCGCTAAGAATACAGGTAAACAACCTATCGATCCACAAGTCCATCTTGTTGATATTGTGATCGATACAACATTACCCAAGTTGGCTTATTACATCCAAAACGCCGATGGCGATACGCTTTTCGCACTTTGCGATGAGATTGATGAACTAACACGGACCGAAACTAAAAACTCAACCAAAAAAGTCCTTCTCCGATTTTCTTGGGATGGCTCCAAATGGGGGCAAGACCGCGTCGGCGCAGATAGTATTACTGCTAACGGATATGTCAAAATCAATACAATGATAAATGCAACTCCTGGCGGACTTCACAGATTTTATGATCAAAAAGAAGTCGAAGACGGCCTCGCTTCAAGACATGTTTTTGCTATCATGCCCGAGTTTGACTTGTTTGATATTCCCAAGTTTGAACCTTATTCAAACTCACAAAAACTTGAAATACAACAGATTGCATCAGAACTTTATGCCACTACAGGGCACTTCTACTGTCCTTTGGTTAACCAAGTCCTGACGGAATGGTTACAGGATAAAAAACTTGAATATGCTGATAAAAATCAATATTATATGCAATATGTTATCCGCGCTGCCGAAAATGCATGCAGAGCAGCAAATGCCTATGCCATTGTTAACGGGTCTGCTCGTAGATCACAAGTCAAACCCAAAACTTATACAAAAGGTGAAAAAGACGCTGCTAACTATGCTATATGGTATGCTGAAAACACTTTACGCAATGCGTTGTTCCTTTTCGATGACAAAATTGCAAAACTGCAATTCGATATGGCTAACTTCTCGTATTCAACCAAATACAGCCCTACTCGGTTGTATCAGGATTTGGATTCTCATTTTACTAAAAATGATATCAAACAGTTACAAGACGAAAACAACTACCATCCTAAAAAACTTTCTACCATCACTTCCCGTTGGCGTAAGGATGGTCTGATCATCGATAATCCCGATGGCTCATTTACCAAAGTCAAATAGGAGTTTGGTGTTTAGTGTTTGATGTTTTAACGCAGTTTGGCGTTTATAGTAGATAGCAGTGAAGTGTTTGAAGTTGTCAACTGACTTCATCGCTTCATTGCTTCATCAAAAAAACACATACCATTTACACATTTACAAATTTACACATTTTTATTTGAACATCTTGTCGCCGTTTCACGACATTAAAGAAAGAAACACCTTATAATATAACAATAAAAACAAAATTAAAATCTAATTAAAACATGGCACAAATTAAGTATTTAGCGCCCATTCAAAGCGTATCAGGAAAATTAGGCAAAAACGACAGAGTCATTTATTATGTCCGCAAAGCCGCTACATCCAACCAAAAAATGCTCGAGAACCCTTACTATTCAGCACTTGCAGGTAAGCGTTCTACGCCTTACTCTTCAACCGAAATCGCTGCCCAAACTCGGTTTGGAAACATCTGCAAACAAACGCAAATACGCCTGACTGACCCAACAAAAAAAGCCGAAGATTTGGCAGCCTTCAAACAACAATCCGTTCACAAGACCCTGCGTCAGTACGTCTGGCATAAAGTCTCAGAATTAATCAATTAACATTCACAGACTACTAATTTACTAATTTACAAATTGTTAATTTTTAATTAAAAAACAGGGGTGTAAGCCCCTGCTTTTTTGTTTGTCACTTACCTTTCTCTCTTCGTTTTCCACCAGAAGAAGTAACTGTTCTGCTTCCGCTTCTCCTCTTTGCTTCTTGCCACATATACGGGTTCCATAGTATAGGGATTCAGTCCCGTGTAGAACATTGTGGTGGACAAGGTCATAGGCGTCGGGGTGAAGTCCTGCACCTGCTCGGGGTGGTAGTGCATCTGCTGTGTGAAATGCGCCAACTGCTTCATATCCTGATTGGTACACCCCGGATGTGAGGATATGAAATAGGGTATCAGTTGCTGGTGCATGCCCGCCTCACGGTTCACGCGCTCAAAGAACAGGCGGAACTGCTCATAATGCTCCCACGAGGGCTTGCGCATGAGCCGCAACACCGATGCCGAGGTGTGCTCGGGGGCTACTTTCAGCCGTCCCGACACGTGCTTTGTAATCAGTTCGCGCCCGTAGTCCTCGGACATCAAGTCATAGCGGATACCGCTTCCCACAAACGCTTTCTTGATATACGGCAACCCGTCCACAGCGCGATAGATGTGCATCAGCGGGGCGAAGTCGCGGTTGAGGTTCTTGCATATATTGGGTTGCAAGCAACTGGGGCGTGCGCAACGTTGGCAAAGGCTCATATCGCGCCCGTGCATACCGTACATATTGGCACTGGGTCCGCCGAGGTCGCTCAAGTAACCCTTCCACTCGGGCAAATCTTTCAGTTTGTCTATCTGACGGAGAATACTACCCTCGGAACGGGAGGTGATTTGCTTGCCCTGATGGGCGGAGATGGTGCAGAAACTGCCCCCGCCGAAGCACCCGCGGTGCATGCACACCGAGAAACGTATCATCTCGTAAGCGGGGATACGCTTGTCCTTGTATTTGGGGTGCGGACGGTACATGAACGGCAAATCGTATATGGCGTCCAACTCTTCGGTAGTCATGGTCGGACAGGTAGGATTGACCACCACCCACTTGTTCCCGACGGGCTGCACCAAGGTCTTTGCCACAATTTTGTTGCTCTCCGTCTCTATCTGCCGGAAATTCTCGGCGTGACTTCGCTTGTTTGCCACCGCCTCTTCGTGACTATGCAGGAGAAGCGTCTCATTGTCTATGGCAGGTTTCTGCGCAGTCAGATAGGCAGTCTGCGGTATATCGTGCTGTATGCCGCGGCGTGCTATCTCCACCATCTGCTTCTCCCCCATGCCGTACACCAGCAGGTCCGCGTGCGAGTCCACCAATATCGATGGCATCAGCCTGTCCGACCAATAGTCGTAGTGTGTCAAACGGCGCATAGAGGCTTCGATACCGCCTATCACCACCGGCACATCGGGGAAGTGCTGTTTCAGAATGTTGCAGTAGGTAATAGTGCAGTAGTCCGGTCGCTTACCCGCTTGTGCATCAGGCGTATAGGCATCGTCTGAGCGCAGGCGTTTGGCGGCAGTGTAGTGGTTCACCATCGAGTCCATACTGCCCGACGTGACGCTGAAGAACAGTCGCGGACGCCCCAACTTGGTGAAGTCGCGATGGTCGCCGTGCCAATCGGGTTGAGGCACTATCGCCACACGATACCCTGCCGCTTCCAATACGCGCCCAATCACGGCGGCACCGAATGCGGGGTGGTCGATGTACGCATCTCCCGAAAAGAGAATCACGTCCACCTCGTCCCAACCACGCAACTGCAGTTCCTTCTTGGTAGTGGGTAGGTATCGTTTCAAATCCAGTGCCTCGTCCATCGCTACATACCAATTTGCAAATTTGCAAATTTACAAATTAAAATTTAATTCTCGTAATTGTTCCCTCGCTGCTTGTTACGATGCACTCTTTCCCGCTCAACGGCAACACCGTATTGAGAATGGAATTACCTATCTTGTGCCGCCACATCACACGCCCTGTCTTGGCATCCATGCCGATGAGCAGACCGTTCTTGGTGCCCACCCACAGTGTGCCGCCTTTCTCCAGCGGCATACACGGGTCGTGTTCGTAACCGAACCCTGCATTCACTACCCATTTCTCTTGAGGCTCGCGCGCCATAGCGTCCAATGCCACGATGTCGTCCCACATACACTTGGAATAGACGGTCTTGCCGTTTTCGCTCAGCCCCACCGTCTCGCGTACCTTGTATTGGTTGGTGCGCCAAATCTGCGCGCCCGTCTCGGCATCAAGGCACGTCCAGAACCGGTCGGGTGCAGTGATGAATATCTTGCCGTCCGACGCTACGGGCCACACACTGGCAGGAGACAGTTTCTCGTTGCTCTTGCCGTTGGTCCAACGCCATACGAGGCTGCCGTCATTGAGGTTCAGCGCGTAGAAATAGGTGTCCCAGCACCCGAAGTACAACTTGTCGCGGTACACCAGCGGTCGCGTCAGCACGTAGTTGCCCAATCCGCCAAACGCCCATTTCACTTCGCCCGAATGAATGTCGATGGCGCGCATATAGCCGTCGCCACCGCCGATATACGCCACGCCCTTGTGTATGGCGACAGCCCCCATCACGGCTTGCCCGGTGGGCACACGCCACAGCGGCTTTCCGTCCGTGGCACGCAGTCCGTAGATGGTGTCGTCGGTGCTGCCGAACACCACTACCCCATCCTCCACCGCAGGCGAACCAACAATGCGCATACCCGTGGCAAAGGTCCATTCGGTCTTGCCCGTACGCGCGTCCAGCGCATACATCGTGCCGATGTCATCGCCTATATATATAAGGTGTCCGTCGCTCACAGGGGTTGAGTATATTCCGCCTGTCAGTTGGCGGCTCCACACCTCACGCACTTGCCGATACTGCTCATTCACCGAGTAGTCGGGGCGCAACGCTAGGTCAGGTGCTCCATAATGCTTCTGCTCGAAAGGCAGACTTACCCATTGCACAGGTGCCTGTCCGATACGTTTCTCGCTCACGCGGATGCTGTCGGTCACGGTTATCCATGAGTATCCGTTGATGCTGTCGTTGCCGCGCAGGTTGGAGCGGTTGATAACATCGGGTATGCCGTCGCAGTCAAACAGCAGGTTTCGGTGGTAGTGCCCGCCGATGATGCACTGCACATTGTAGCGGCGCAGCACGTCCGTCACATCGAACCAGTTGTCCACATCGCCGTTCTGCAGCGGGTAGTGCGTTACCACGATTATCTTGTTATCGCCTTGATTAGCAACGCTGTCCAACTTCGCATGCAACCATGCAATGTCCTGCGGTGCCACGTGTCCGTCCGCCATGCGAATCACCGGTCCCGAGTTGAAACCAATGAAAAACGTGTTGTCGTAGGTGAACGAGAAACGGTTGCTCCCGAACACGCGGCTGAAGTCCATCACGCCCGACTCCGACCATGTGGTCTCATGGTTGCCCGATGTGGCGTAGTACGGCACACGCAGTTTGTCCAACTCGCCCTTCACGGTCTCCAAGGCGCGGCGGTCGCCCGATTCCGTCAGGTCGCCCGACACAATCACAAAGTCCACATCGGGCATCGCGTTGATGTCCGCCACCGACCGTTGCAAGTCCTCCAGCGGCTGTGGATTGGTGTTGCTCACATGCACGTCCGTCAGCAGTGCAAAAGAGAAAAGCAGTATGTTCAATACGTTCATATTCTATTACTCTAATTGTAGATTCATCTTATTTTTCAGTTCCTCCAAATGCGGGTTTTGCTTGGCAAGCAACTTGTACTTCTCCGCCGCAGTGTAAGCACGCGCGGTCTCTGTGCGCGTCTCCACGTCCACCTGCAGCATCAGGTAGTCGTTCTTCAGTTGTTCGCGCACGATGTTCATCACCTGCTTTCCGAACTTGGCGAACTCCTGCTTCTGCCACGGGTTGGCTACCGTGATGTGGCACAGCCGCGGGTTCAGTATCTCAGGGGTGGCAGCGGACAACATCGCCAGCAGACGCTCTTCACGCGGGAAGTGTTTGTTCAGACCAACCCACGCGTCTATGAGTTGGTCACGTGTAAAAGGGGTCTCGCGTTTCGGTTGGTCGGTCGGTGCCGTGGCTTGCGTGGTTGCTGTTGTTTGTGCCTGGGGCTTGTTCACTACGCCGAGGTTGCCGAGTGACGGCAGTTTGCCCATCTGCGGCAACGGTTGTGCCTTTGGTGGTGTAGGTGGCTGAGTCTGTGGTGCAGCAGTTGTCGCTTGCGGAGTGGTGGCTGTCGCTTGTGGAGACGACGCGTCTCGCGTCGTTTTTGACGCAACAGGTTGTGCTACAGGCTGTGGGGCTGTTGCAGGCTTCATTGTTGGCTGTGCAGTTGGTGCCGTACCTCCCCCTCCGACGCGGGGTCCCTGCAAGCCCGTGGGCGTAGCGGGGTGTTCTTGAGGGGGTTGGGGGGAGTCTTGTATTGGCATGGCTATCTGCGTCAGTTTCACCAACGCCAACTCCACCGTCAGTCGTTTGTTGCGCGCGGTGCGATAGTTGATGTCGCACGTATTCATCACGTCCAGTGCCTGAAACAACCACCGTGCGCTGCACCGTTGTGCCTGCTCGGCATAGTGCCGGCGTATCGCGTCCGAGGTCTCCAGCAGTTGTACCGTCGCCGCGTCCTTGCTCACTAATACATCGCGCAGGTGTTGCGCAAAGCCCGTCACAAAGTTGCCCGCGTCAAAGCCCTTCTGCAGCACCTCGTTCAGCAGCAGCAGCGCATCGCTCACACGCCCCTCCAATGCCGCGTCCACAAGGCGGAAATAGTAGTCCGTATCCAGCACGTTCAGCACCTCTATCGCCTGCTCGTAGGTGATATGGTTGCCGCAGAACGACACCAACTGGTCGAAAATACTCAGCGCATCGCGCATACCGCCGTCCGCCTTTTGTGCCACCACGTTCAGTGCCTCTTCCGACACGTCCACGCCCTCCTGTTTCGCCACGTATTGCAGGTGGTGAATGGTGTCCGCTACGGTGATACGGCTGAAGTCGTACACCTGGCAGCGGCTCAATATGGTTGGCAGCACCTTGTGCTTCTCGGTCGTCGCCAAGATGAAGATGGCATACGAGGGCGGCTCCTCCAACGTCTTCAGCAGCGCGTTGAACGCTCCCTGCGACAGCATGTGCACCTCGTCGATGATATATACGCTGTACTTGCCCACCTGCGGCGGAATACGCACCTGGTCTATCAGCGAGCGGATGTCTTCCACCGAGTTGTTCGACGCCGCGTCCAACTCGTGGATGTTGAACGACCGCTGCTCGTTGAACGCCACGCACGACTCGCACTCGTTGCAGGCGTCGTGATCGGGCGTCGGGTTCAGACAGTTGATGGTCTTGGCAAAGATACGTGCACACGTCGTCTTGCCCACGCCGCGCGGTCCGCAGAACAGGTACGCATGCGCCAGATGGTTGGTGCGGATGGCATTGCGCAGCGTCTGCGTCAGTGCCTGCTGCCCCACCACGCTCTCAAACGTGCTCGGACGGTATTTGCGTGCCGATACAATATAATCCATACTATTTACGATTTTCCAATTTACGATGTACGATTTATTTGGACATTTGCCGACATTGAACTATTTGTGCCTGCAATGCCCCAATCCGTTTAGCCTGCAAAGTTACGAAAAACATCTCACTTTTGCAAACTCCCCCACTCCACCAAGTACCGCCAACACTAACGACACTTACGCTGTGGGGCTCCATTAATTCCCATTAAACAACCATTAAAAACAAGGGAACATATAATTATCCACGAATTAACCATTAATTTCATTATCGGGGCAGGTTCTCCGCTAATTGCCGTTAATCGACCGTTAATTTCCATAGCATACACGTACATAGTCAACAACTAACAACAACCGTCCGCAACAAACAAAAACATCAATTCCCATATAATTCGTCATTAATTTCCATAGTATGATATATATTTTGTCAACAACTACCAACAACAGACCAACAATCAATCCACAACAACTGACACAGCACAAGTAGCAATTCTCCTTGCTACTTCTCAATTCCTCCCCTCATACTCCTCAACACAAATACAAAATTTAGAAACTTTGCGTGCCGAACTCTCCAAACTCTAAACTCTGAACGCTAAACTATTACTCCATTTCCCTGCTCTTTCCCCGACCTTACCCTACTCTCACAAACCCCACTACCACTCCCAATTTCGGTACAAAGATAATACAAAATCGTCCAAAATCCAAATTTTTCCGCATTATTTTTGCATTTTCTTTGTAAGTCAGTGATAATCAATGCCACAAAAATCGGCATTTTTCACCGTTTTCTCCATTTCTTTTTCAAAAGTATGTTCCACGAAGATGTTTCACGCTTACATTTGGTATGTCTCAAGAACCACCACACACACCAATGCCCCCAAAAAAATACAGACCAAAACCATGACAACTTGCAAAACCTTTTGTGCGCAACATGCGCACAAAAGACTACATTCTCCATTAAACCAATTAAAAAGTATATTTCTCCGTTAATAGCCACCAATAAACCATTAATGCATTGTCGGATATAAAGCTCCATTAAAGCCCATTAAATCAGCATGCAACATTATGAAACATTATGAAACATCGCGACTTTAATAAGTAAAGTCGCGATGCAAAGGTAACAGTATTATGCGAACCATCGACCGATTCGCACAACTGCAACAAAAAACATAATATTCAAGCAGTTATTGCAATCCAAATAATGCAATAACTGCCTAAATAGGATGGATATATTTCACAAACAATTATTCGTTTATCTCGACTGCTACATATACATTTCCTTCGTTTTTACGATGCGAAGCAATATCTCGTCGCTTTTTTTGCATACTCTTACTTACCCATTTTTTGTTAGATGGCTTTATTGGAGAGATTCTATGGCTCCGTTGCCCAACCTTACTGCCGACAATATGGGTAGCATTGCCTCCTATAATATCAACACCACGCCCTCCAACTTTTCCGCCTTCAATGCTATTTTTATCATTTGCTATTTGTGTGCTAGTAATGCCACTTGTTTGTAAAGAGTGAACATGTATAGCAGTGGTTTGTTTTTGCACACATATTTTTGCCACATTTACACGAGCATGTCTTTTTCCGACATCTGTTCCTTTACATTCCAAAGGATATTTTACCTTATCTTTACTCTTCATATTTTCTTTAGTTATTAGGAAAATCCTTTATCAGTATATCCATTTTATCACAAATTCTTTGTACACTTAAGATATTGTAATACTCCAATGGTATGTGCTTTTTAATTTCGCTTCGAAAATCTGTAAGTGTACCAATAGAAATGCCCTTCTTGCCATTTTTCTTTTCCACATCATGCTGCTCTAATAGTTTTGTAATTACTTCCATTACCACATCAATACTCTCGCCATCATTATCTTTCTCCCTTCCATCAGCCCCGTATAGATCTTTAAGAATTGGAAGAATATCTTGCAAATAATATAATGCACTATCAATATCGCGGTATATAAGGTAATCTACTATGGTATAAATTAGACGTTTATTCGTAGCAAATATGCTATCTCGTTGTTTACTTGCACATTCTACTTTATTATCCAAATGCTCTAATTTGCTTTCTAATTTCCAAACTTGTACATAGTTGGTAACTACGATAAAAGTGGCGAGGACTCCGATAAAGCCCAAGACAATGGAGATGTCATTAATCACAATGTCTTCAGACACGTGCATAGCAATGGCAACAATTGATAATACAATCGCTATGCTTGATATGACAGCAAGAATGATAATTGTGGTTTGAGAATTATAGGATTTCTCGACACACTCCTTCTTCTGTGTGCCCTCTTTTTTTATATATTGTTTTCATTGTTTATTGATTTTTATTATACGTTATGTTATTTATTCAGGACGATTACTTTGGCAGTTTGGTTATCCATGCCCGGCATGGTAGCACCGATAGAGGCTCCGATGTAGGTCGGGTCGCAGACGATATACTTTTTGCCGTGCAACATCAGATAATCACCACGCACATCCTGATTGAAACAAACCGCAGTTGCCAAGTGTCCCGGATAATACAACAGTACCACATCCAAATGTAACAAGTCACGTATTATACGAGAGAAAAGAATGACTCTGTCTTCACAATCACAATAGGGATAAAATAAAGATTCCGCAGAAAAGAAAGCACGGTCCTGTCCCCACACCTTCTCATCGAATTCATACTCAAATGCCGTTTGCACCCAATTAAGTAACTTATCCACGGCTTGTGCTTCCGGTACGCCACGTATGCCTGTTAACAGAGCGGGATAGAGTTGCTGTTTAATGGATTCTGCAAGAGGAGTATCTGCGTACACTTCCCACCGTGTGCCGAAATCTTCACCACATTGTCCGGACGGATAGTGATTGTAGAAATCAATCAGATTGCGGTTGACAGTGAATCGGGCAGTCAGTCCCGATGTTGCTTTGCGTGTAATAACGTCTGTAGGGGCGTTTGCAAAATGCTGCTCTTTCGTAATCTGCAAGGAAAATGCTTGCTCCTTGCTGAAACTACCACTACAGATATTCAAGCCACCGGAAATATCTTGCAACGGATAAAACGTAGTGCCATCAATGTCGAAATAGTCCCTTTCGTAAAGAATATATTTACTGCCAACCAGCATATACAGTTTACCCTCTTGAGATGTTGCCAATCGCATTTGGTAGCCCGAATTGGCATAGAGAAACGCCTGCAATAGTACTGCCTCGTTGGTGTGGGCTCCACAAGCCGTTTCCGATACCAATTGCAGCATATTGAGATATGCCCAATCGCATAACTGATACTCGGAACGCGCAGACAGGCAGTCATACAGCAGATTATCGTATTCTGTCCCTGACAGGTTGTTCCACGCCTTGGAAAGTTGCTCCCCGCTTACATCCGTCAGACGAATGGACGATGAGGCAGGAATACGAAAGGTCATGGCGGTACCATATATGGTAATAGTTGTGCGCGTCGAAGGGTCTGTATTCTCTATAACCGGCGTTACGGGTTGCGGCTGTGGCGTGGGTTGCGGAGCAGGTGCCACCTCGTCATAAGGAAGAGGTTGCGATTCGGGTTGCACAACGGGTTCCTCATACACCACGGGTGGTACTGGTTCTTCTTTTGGTCGTGGAATGGCAGGTGCTATACGATAGTACTCCCATGCCGCTTGCAGAAACCGTGCATAATTCTCATTGGCAGCAGCGCGAAAGTCCATGTATTCTTGCTTGGCTGCTTGCTGAAATGCCCTGTATTGCTCTTCAAACGATTGGGCAGATACTATACAGCAATAGCACAAAAGGCTGCCTATTAATACGATACGCTTCATAGTACTATGCTATTTCAGTTTCCACGTCTGCCACGATGTACCCACGGCAGCAGAGGGTATGACACAGGGAGTCTGTAACTTGCCGTTGATTACGATAGATTGCTGGCGCACATTGGTGGTGATATAGTTACCGAGGTCTTGCAAAGTAACATCGCCGCCGGTGGATTGCAGTTTCTTGAGCAGATAATAAGTGAACATGCCATGCTGCTTCTCGCGGTTGGGATAGGCAGTCTCATCGCCTTGCGCTGCCGAGAACACCACCATATTGCCTTGCGGCACACCGTTCTTGGCTTTGATAGCAATACCACGTGCCAATGCCAACATGCCCTCTTCACGTTTGCTGCCCGAGAAACAAGCATCCATAAAGATAGTTACATTGGCACTATTTGTCCGCCCTAATGAAGCATAGAGGTTATCCAACTTATATCCTGTAGTAACATCGGTGCCAATACCATCCACCGGCAGAAGATAAGCGGTACGGCTACTCTCGTCTGGAATACCATGCCCTGCATAGTAGAAGATGATTTGCGGGTTATCAAATGCCTCGGTAATACCCTGCAACCAATTGACTTCAAATTTGAGTTGGTTGCCTGTGGCGTTTCGCACATAGTGAATTTGCTTTTCGGGAATACCCAAAGTCTTCTTGCAATACTCGTAGAAGATATTGCCATCGTTGAGCGCAAAGGGCACAGACGCTACCGACTGGTAGTTCTCGTTGGCAATGATGACGGCAAAAGCCTTGTTGTTGCGGATATTGCTGACGGGTATATTCTCGTCCACGTCCGCGACAAGGGTGGCGCGGTGTATCTCCACTTCCGAGTCATTGCGCGCCACGTTCATCTCAATCGTTCCGCCGATGTGCTGCCCGAGTTTGAGTGAGACTGTCTCCCCTTTGGCATAACCTTTTTGCTCTGACAATGCCACCTGCACATCAATGTTCTCTGCCGCCTCTTGGTTGGTAATCAATTCATATTCAAATATTTTTGCTTCTCCTGCTGCTAACGAGGGAACCATAATGGACGGTACATCTCCACCTATGCGGTTTATATTCTTGGGTAGTTTGATTTGCACACCTACATTCTCTGCCTTGCCTTGGTCCATGTTCTGCACTATCACCTGCAGACGGAAAGATTTTTTTCGTTCCAACACACCCGAGTTATCCCCCACTATCTTATAACTCGCCACATTCACCATGGGAGTCCGCAGTTTGTGCGTGCCGATGGTGGACTTTATTTGCCCGGTGCCGTACCCATTCGGCTCGTCCACATACATACTCAGGGTAATATCCCCCGTGATAGTGGAAGCGTCTGCGCTAATGGGTATCTCCACCCATTGTGTTTTTCCTTTCGGGATAACAGGCAATGCAATATCTTTCAGTCGAATACCCTGTGTAGCACCCGTTGCCGATACCTTTGCCACGCAGGCATACCCGTCTCCACGCCCCGAGTTGGCGACTTGAAAGCGTATCTTGCACTGCTCGTTGCCGTCAATCACACCATTGCCGTCTTGGTCAACAAACTGCACCGACCCCGGCACAATATCCAAGACAGGTGGAATAACCTCTTTCTTGATACAAAAGTCCATAGGTGCACTGACATTGGATTGGGCAAGTAGGTTACTTGCCACAAATACGAAGAATAAAAACGATACTGATTTTTTCATAATGCTCTGATTTTTATATTAACCTGTTTTTTCGATACTAATAAAACATAGCTGCCAAACCTAACGTACTAAGCAATCCAAGAATGGGCCAACTCATACCAAACGACAGGGCTATATCATCTGCGGAGTAGTTGATACCAACATTGAGGCTATACATACCAAACTTGGAGTTTGTACGGAATCCCATACGCAAACCCGTTTCGCCTCCGATAGTGCTATCGTCAAACATTGTCCAACCTATGCCTTGATACAACTGCAGATCTACAGCACAGCGGTCGGGTGTAAGGCGAAAGACAGGTCCCACATTCACGGCTGCAGAACCGTCAAAGCCCACGAGGAAAGAACCATATAACCCCAAGTGCGATTGTATCCACGAGTAGTTGGCTCCTATCATGCCCTCTTCGTTGCCAAACGCATATGCGCCTATGCACTCTGTATAATGCGACGGAAAATCATACTCTGTCAGTTTAGCGAGTTCTACCAATCCTTTGACCGGCAATAGACTTAAACCGAAAGTAGGGACCCATTCTCCACCATAGGTGGTACAACCCAATGCAAAGTTGTACCAATTGAAGACATCATCACCAAATGCAAAACGTAGTCCCCAGTCGCCTGCCAAGCAATGCTCATGCTGATAGGTATATCCATAGCCGATACCTCCATATAATGACAAATCAAGATGCAATGCTTTCGGAGTAAGTCGGAATACAGGTCCAACTATGGCTGATATATTGCCATCAAAGATACCATACATAAAAGAGGTATATATGCCTGCATTGTGTTTTTGCCAAGCAAAAGAACCTCCTGCCATTACATCTCCCGAGCGTACGGCATAGCCCACCATCGGATCGAAATAGATATGACTAAACCAAGGCTCATCTGTAGCATAATCAGAGGCAAACAAACCGACAGGCATAAGACTCATACCCAAAGTCGGTACTATCTTGCGGTCATAGTATTTTACTCCCAAAGACAGGCTCCACAAACTGAAGTTCCAGTCGTTAATGGCATTATCAAAGCCAAAACGTAATCCTCCTTCCACAACCCATGTGCTGAACCTACTATCATCACCCCTTGAGACACTGGCATAACCGGCTCCCAATATAAGTTGCAAATCCAAATCGGTCCTGCGTTGATTAGTCATTGTAAGAGTAGGACCTGCCGTTGCTACGATGTCGTGATTGTCAATGCCATACATACCCGACAACTGAAATCCCAAAGCATGCCTGATGTAGGAATAACTCAAACCGGCATAGTTGTTGAGTTGCATATCATTCGTAACACCAAGACCATAATAGCCCTCCATATAGTTGTGAGGGAAGAATTGGCTCCCGTCCCACCACGTGCTTTTGATATGTTTTGGAATGATAGGGTCAGCATAGGTCTCTATTTTGAAACGAACATTTTGTGCCACAAATTCTGTTCGCTCTTTTAACGGTTGCCATACAATTTGTAGATTTGTTCCAGAAGAGACATTCTTGCCTACTGCACCTGTTACTGCGTGGAGTTCCATATATTGTGAAGATTGTCCTGTCGCCATCAATACACGGATATTGGTTTTCTTATTCAAGTTGTATGTAATTACGATAGTTTCCCCCACTTGATGAGCACGGACATTGGTGGCAATTTGTGCAACAAGGGTATATGGGAGTGCTAACAAGAATAATGTAGTAAAAAAGATATGTTTCATTCGTTTTTAAGCATTTGATATTACAATGTTATAAATCTCGAACAAGACGGACAGCATACCCACTGCAGCGATAATTGTAGCCACAATATGCGCGAATCGAGTAAAAATTGAACTCGCCAGCGTAGCCCGAGTCGAGGAGCGTAGCAGACCAATAGTGACCGCTGAACTGTATATGGTACACGCGTTGCCCATCGCGTGCCCCATTGCGGAGACCTGAAGCTGGCAAGAAGACCGCACCTGCTGCTTCTAATTTCTGCCAATCGGATAGTTTGAAAGTTTGGTAGTCAGCATAGGCTAGTACACTATTTTCACCCGAAGAACCACTCTTAAACGTTACATATGTAGGACAATTCCAATTGTCAGGAAGGAGAATAAGACCATTCACGTACTCATTTTCGCCTAATTGGATACGAGCTATACCGATGAGATTATTCGCGTTGGTACGAGTATTACGCAAGTAATACCACTCATCATAAGTCAATGTACGCCATGAATTAGTAATATCCATGCCGATAATATTCTTACCCCAGTCCACGAAATCACCACTATAATCCGAATTGGACTGCGATGTACTAACACCCCATATGGCGGACCCCGTACTACCACTCCAACCAAAGAGGTCTATCCAACCATTATACGTTTTTGATATGCTTTTATTTGCTGCTCCAATGTAATCATATTGATATGATGCAAAACGCCATGTGTTTGTGCTTGCGCGGTATTGAAGATTACCTGATGAGAAACTAACTTTTCTAGTCGCACTTACTGAAAAATAGTAGATTAACCTCGCTTCTATCTTAAAACGAACATTTTGTGCAACGAACTCGGTTTGCTCTTTCAGTGGCTGCCATATGATTTGGAGGTCGGTTCCCGCAGAAATGTCTTTCCCGACTGCCCCCGTTACTGCTTTGAGTTCCGTATATTGGGTTGATTGTCCTGTTGTGACAAAGACGCG
>SAMEA104315439__coassemble_326_pt1 | contig 20970 bp, 19 predicted proteins | sample SAMEA104315439__metabat2_low_PE_016 | metagenome-assembled genome bin SAMEA104315439 (sample SAMEA104315439) | gut metagenome | biome: Monkey gut; feature: monkey-associated habitat; material: faeces | place: China | collected 2013 | reverse complement strand
CCCATAGAAACATACTACTCACTTTCCAGCCTGCAAAATGACCTATACGCCAAAAGTTAGATAAGAAATGGCTGTACACAACGATAAATGTCCGAAATGCGGGGGAGGCGCACAATATATGCCCCCGACACTGTATCACGAAAGAATGATAATGACTGCGTACAAGTGCTTGCAATGCGGGCACTACTTCTGCGTGGAGGAAAGGCTGGTGTGATTTACGATTTACGAATTTATGATGTACGATTTGTGGTACGCCTTCGGCGTATGACGACGCAAGCCGCGTCGCCCCCCAGCAAAGTATGCCTAAAATGATAGTATTCTTTGCGCTATAGTTTGCGGATGATGGTGAGGCCGTCGCGGAGGGGGAGGATGACCTGTGAGAAACGGGGGTCGCGGGTGAGTTGGTCGTTAAAAGCACGCAAGCCGAGGGTTTGCTTGTCGTGGTCGTAAGCAGGGTCGATGATGTGCCCATCCCACAAAGTGTTGTCCGCCAATATCCAGCCACCCGCGCGCACAAGGGGATAGACAAGGTCGAGATACATGCAGTACTCCCGCTTATCCGCGTCAATGAAAACTAAATCCACTTCTCCTGTCCCCTCTGATAAAGGGGCTGTATTAATAAGGTAATCTTTGGCATCAGCGATGACGAGGTGGATGCGGGTGCCGAGAGGAGACATGGACAGGTTGTGGCGGATAGTGTCCTCCAGTTCGTCGTTGTGCTCGATGGTGGTCAGAGTGCCGTCGGGTGCCAAGCCCTCCGCCAAACACAAAGCAGAATAACCCGTGAAAGTGCCCAGTTCGAGGATGCGGCGAGGGCGTATCATGTGGCTCAGCATACTCAACAGGCGGCCTTGCACGTGCCCCGAAAGCATGTGGGGATTCAAGACCTCAAGGTTGGTATGGCGCGTGATTTGGCTCAGCACCTCCGACTCGGGAGTCGTGTGCTGCTCAATGTATTCCGTCAGGTCGGTACTCATATTCTTCTATATCTATGTTCGTTATCCTCAATGTATATGTTCATTATCTTCAACGTATATGCTCCATTTTTGGAGTGTCCATGCTTTATTGGGTAAGTATTCTTTTGATACAAAATGCACTTTTTTAGGGTACAAAAGTACGGAAAAACTTGCATACACCAAAATTAAGCAGTACTTTTGTAGGCAGAATGATAATTAAACAACAATAATACCATTATGGAAACTACAGAACGAATAGACGAATTGGATCGTAAAATCCTCAGAGTGATTACTCAGAACGCCCGTATCCCGTTTAAGGATGTGGCAACACAGGTGGGCGTAAGTCGCGCAGCAGTACACCAACGTGTGCAGAAAATGTTTGATAACGGGGTGATTACAGGTTCGTGCTATCGCGTAAATCCGAAGATGCTCGGCTACAACCTGTGCGTGTATGTGGGGCTGACTTTGGAAAAAGGTAGTCTTTATAAGTCGGTGAGTGCGGAGTTGGAAAAGATTCCCGAAGTGGTGGAGAGCCAGTTTACACTGGGCGCGTACTCGATGCTCGTGAAACTCTATGCGCACGACGACCAGCACCTGATGGTACTGCTCAACAACAAGATTCAGGAGATTCCCGGCGTGACCAACACCGAGACGCTGACCGCCCTCGACCAACGTATCAGTCGTACGCTGCCGATTACCCTCGAAGGTAAATAATCCGTCGGCAGGAGGGGCGAGAAAGTGCGAGGAGCGTTGCGGAGCAAGGTGGAAAGCATCGCGGAGCGTAGCGAAAACCTCGCGGGAAGAGGCGCTGGAAGATAAAAGATGTTAAAAGTAAGGCGTGCATAAGGGTAGCCTATCGGTTGCGCATCCCTTGCGTATCCCTTGCTGTTTGACACGAGTGTGAAAGCACTCGGTATATATAGGAACTTTAATATATTGGATATGGAAAAGGTAATCAGTGGTATCCGCCCGACAGGCAACCTGCATCTGGGCAACTATTTCGGGGCTGTGAAGAGTTTCGTGGAAATGCAAGACCAGTACAATTGTATGTTCTTCATCGCGGATTGGCACTCCCTGACCACGCATCCGACTCCCGAAAACATACGCAACTCGGCGAAGACCATCTTGTCGGAGTACCTCGCGTGCGGCATCGACCCAAAGAAAGCACCTATATATATACAGAGCGATGTGAAGCAGGTGCTGGAGTTGTATCTGTACCTGAACATGAACGCCTATCTGGGTGAATTGGAGCGCGTTACGAGTTTCAAAGAGAAGGCCCGCACGCAGCCCGACAACGTGAATGCGGGTTTGCTGACCTATCCCACGTTGATGGCAGCGGATATTCTGGTGCACCGCGCGGACAAAGTGCCGGTGGGCAAGGACCAGGAGCAGAATATGGAGATGGCAAGGCTGTTTGCACGCCGCTTCAACCGTATATATAAGGTGGAGTATTTCAAGGAACCGCAGTCGTTCCACTTCAACGACAAGGCGGTGAAGGTGCCCGGGCTGAACGGTACGGGCAAGATGGGAAAGTCGGAGGGCAACGCGATTTACCTGTGCGACGACGAGAAGACCATCCGCAAGAAAGTGATGAGTGCCGTTACCGATGCGGGTCCGACCATGCTCAACCAGGAGAAGCCGGAGCCGATACAGAACCTGTTCGCACTCATGGAACTGGTGTCGAGCAAGGACACATACGACTACTTCAACGACCAGTACAACAACATGACCGTGCGCTACGGCGACCTGAAAAAGCAGTTGGCGGCGGACATCAACGAGTTCTGCGCGCCGATTCGCGAGAAGATATTGCAGTTCCGTAGCAACGAGGCATACCTCTCGCAGGTGGCTGCCGAAGGGGCTGCCGCTGCGCGTGAGAGTGCGGAAAAGACGCTGGAAGATGTGCGTGAGATAATCGGATTCCGCAGGCTATGATTATGAGACGAGTCTTATGGATAGTAGTATTGGCGTTGGTGGCAGTGGGGAGCCCGTTGCTGCTGGCGGACAATGATGTCTATGTGGATGACTCGTACTATTGGGTAGGGCTGGAGAGCGAGACGGAAGTGGTGAGCAGCGAGCCCGTATATGACAGGCACGCGAAGGAACTGATATTCATTGACGAGCCCGACACGGTGGCACAGCCCGCAAAGCAGCACCCTGATACGGTGCGGATGCGGGTGCTACGCAAGCAGTTATGAGACGCAGACCTATATATACTGCCCTTGCGATGATGGTGGCGGCGATGCTGCAGGCACAGGATGTGCAACGGTTCTCGCAACGCGACCTGATGGGTTCGGCGCGATATGTGGGTATGGGCGGTGCGATGACGGCGATAGGCGGAGACCCCTCGGCGGCAATGGACAACCCTGCGGGGCTTGGTCTGTACAGGCGCAAGGAGGTGTCGGTGACCTTCGACAAGATGTGGGACTATACCGCGCAAACAGGGCAGCGGACACAAGAGCGTCAGTATCAGTTCTCTACGCCTGAGGTGGCGGTGGTGTGGTCGTTTGGCAACCCGAACAAACTGAGCGGGGTGATATTCAACAACCTGATGTTCAGCGCAAACCGACTGGCGAACTTCAACCGCACTATCACGGCAGAGGGCAATAGCAACGGAGGGCTTGCGGCAACGATATGCAAGATGACCAAAGGTTTGACAGAGAATGACCTTGTTGCCACCGACGAATATAAGAACAACCTCTGGAACAATACCGAATTGGGGTGGTTGAGTATCATGGGATACAATGCCTATCTGATTGACCCTCAGTCGGAAGGAAGTGACCAATGGGTGCCGGCGGTGCGTTGGAATTATTCTTCATTGTCGGTAAAAGAGTCGGGCAATGCCAACCAATACAACATGTCGTGGGCGATGAATATCAGCAATCAATGGTATGTGGGGTTGGGGCTGAATATCCCGACATTGACTTATAGCAAAGAGATGCAGCTGCGGGAAACGGCATACCAAATGTCGAATACCAACGAGTCGCTGCTGAAAAGCCGCTTATCTGCTTCTGGTGTTGGCTTTGGGGCAACGATAGGTGCCATTTATCGCCCTTGCCAGTGGGTGCGCCTGGGTGCGTCGTTCCAAACGCCGACCGTGATGCATATAAGCATGGGCACAGAAGGGGTGTTGAGTTCTGTATTAGATACTATTACTAGCAAAGAACTGACACCCGAAATGAGTAACTCCGTTTCACAATGGGTGATGCCGATGCGTGTGAGTGCAGGCGTGGCGGTGCAGGTGATGCAGTATGCAATGCTGTCGTTGCAATACGACTACGCCCATTGGAAGACAACGACGGACGTGCATACCTTCCGTGCAGGCGCAGAGGTGAATATCGCTAAAGGCTTGTATATCAATGGCGGATACGTGTTGGAACCAATGTTCTCGAGGCACGATCCTATCTCGGAAATGCCCTACAACACCATACGAACCGACACGGATTTCCGCGTGACGCGCACCTCGCAATATGCGTCGGTCGGCATCGGCTATCGCTGGAGTTGGTTTGTGCTCAACGCTGCCTACCAGTATCGCTGGCAGAATATCCACCAATATGCCACCGAGATGCAGGCGGAACCTTTCGACATCGCCACCCGGACACATCGGTTTGTGTTCACGCTGGCATGGCGTTTCAACTAAACAAGCCAAATAGTATATTGTAAATTTGTAAATCGTAAATATAGTGTTGCATTGCTCAGAGACCGGAAAACTCAACAGTAAATTCAAAACGAGGTAAATGCCTTTCCGATGGCGTGCCAATACTCTACGCCGTGATTAGCCAAGGCTATAGCGATGAGTCGGTTGGATTACAAAGGGTTGGTACACCTCAAATCCTATTTTTAGGAGTTTTCTCGCGTAACAGCAATGCAGCACTTTTTATTAATTATTAACTATTGCTTATTACATACCATGGAAATCCGTCCTTACATCGCCGCCAACCGCTCCCGTTTCCGCGAGGAGTGGGCGAGTCTTATCCGTATTCCGTCCGTCAGTTGTCAGCCCGAGCACAAGGCAGATATGCAGCGTTGCGCCGAGCGTTGGCGCGAACTGCTTCTTGCTGCAGGCTGCCAAAAAGCCGAGGTCATGCCTTCCGACGGCAATCCCTTTGTCTATGCCGAGTACACGCCCGACAACCTAAACGGCAAGCCGGTCCCGACCGTCCTCGTTTATGCCCACTATGATGTGATGCCTGTGGAGCCGCTCGACCAGTGGCTTTCCAACCCGTGGGAACCCGATATCCGCGACGGTCGCCTCTATGCCCGCGGTGCCGACGACGACAAGGGGCAGGCGATAATTCAAGCCAAAGCCTTCGAATATATGGTGCGCGAAGGGCTTATGCAATGCCGCGTGAAGTTCATCTTCGAAGGCGAAGAGGAGATTGGCAGTCCTTCTCTCGAGGCGTTCCTCCACAAGCACAAGGAACTCCTCGCGTGCGACATCATTCTCGTCAGCGACACCTCGATGATTGGCAAAGACACCCCCTCCATCACCACGGGTCTGCGCGGACTGGCGTACTGGCAAATCGAGGTGGACGGGCCCAACCGTGACCTGCATAGCGGGCATTTCGGCGGTGCTGTCAAGAACCCCGTCAATGCCCTTTGCGAGATGTTGGCGCAGGTGGTGGACAAGCACGGGCGCATCACCATCCCGCATTTCTACGACGATGTACTACCCATTCCCACTGCCGAGCGCGAGATGATAGCGCAGATACCATTCTCAGAGGAGGCATACTGCCGTGCCATTGACGTGGACGCTACCTTTGGCGAGGAGGGTTACTCCACACTGGAGCGCAACTCCTGCCGCCCGTCATTCGACATCTGCGGTATCTGGGGCGGCTACACGGGTGAGGGCAGCAAGACAGTCCTTCCGTCCAAAGCCTTTGCCAAAGTCAGTTGCCGCCTGGTGGCGAACCAGGACCACGAGCGTATCAGCCAAGCCTTTGCCGACTATATGCAGCAAATTGCCCCTGTGGGTGTCCGTGTAAAAGTAACGCCTATGCATGGTGGACAGGGCTATGTCTGCCCGATTGATATACCCGCCTACAAGGCTGCCGAGAAAGGCTTTGAGGTCGCATTCGGCAAACGTCCGCTGGCAGCCCGCCGCGGTGGCAGTATTCCAATCATCTCTTCTTTCGAGCAAATCCTTGGCGTGAAGACTATCCTCATGGGCTTCGGCTTGGAGCAGAACGCCATCCACTCGCCCAACGAGTCCATGGACCTCGAAACATGGGAGAACGGCATCGTTGCCGTTACGGAGTTTTACCGCAACCTCCCCGAAATGCTCTAACATTCACCACCTGTCAATCTCCTGCCAACTATAGGAGATTGACAGGTGATTAACGGCAATTAATGGAGTACATCGGGGACGCGGATGCTTCGTCCGCGGTTTTAATGGTCTTTAATGGAGTCTGAAATTGTATATTTAACGGAGAATAGTATATGCGTATTATCATCATCGGTCGTGGCAACGTAGCCACTAATTTGGACTACGCTTTTCGGAAGAACGGCGTAAATGTGGAGATGGTCAGCAGCCGTGAGGGCTTGGATACTATCCCGCAGAACGCCGATGTGTACCTCTATGCGGTTCGCGACGAGGCATTGGAGGCGGTTGCGGCACAGGTGCATGTGCCCGAGCGTGCCCTCCATTTGCACACTTCGGGTTCTATGCCGCTCTCTGTCTTCGGGACGGACAAACCGCACGCCGGCATTTTCTACCCGTTTCAGACTTTCAGCAAAGCGCATATTATTGAGGATTTCTCCTCTGTGCCTATTTTTTTCGAGGCGCGTGGTATTGATGATGTGAGTGCGGTCTATTCGTTGGCGCTGACTATCACGTCACATGTGTATGAGGCGGACCAGCACGACCGTGAACGCTTGCACGTGGCAGGTGTCTTTGCCAACAATTTCTCGAACCTGATGTACGGTTTAGCCGCTGATATTCTGCGTGATACGCATATCCCGTTCTCAGCCCTGCTGCCTTTGATAGACGAGACCGCTGCCAAGGTACACACTCTGTCTCCCCATGATGCCCAAACGGGTCCCGCTCGCCGTGGCGATGAAAACGTCATGCAGCATCACCTATCCATCCTACCTTCTAATGATATGTGCGAGGTATATCGTCTTCTCTCCGCGCTCATTCGCAAGCAGTAATAATACCCTTTATGCTCTTTATGACGACGCGAGCCGCGTCGTCCCCCAAGCACCGTATTCCCCATAGCGTTGTACGGTACGCATACAAAAAGAGGTTGCCTAATCTGTCAGGCAACCTCTTTTTATGTGTATCTATTGTTCTCTCAACAACTTTCAAATTGGCGAAGGAAACGTACATCGTTCTCGGAGAAGAGACGCAAGTCCTTGACACGATACTTGAGGTTGGTGATACGCTCTACTCCAAGACCGAAAGCATAGCCCGAATAGACCTTTGAGTCTATACCGCAGGCTTCAAGCACGTTGGGATCCACCATACCACAACCAAGGATTTCGACCCAACCGGTACCTTTGCAGAACGAACACCCCTTGCCTCCGCACAGGTCACAAGAGATATCCATCTCGGCAGATGGCTCCGTGAACGGGAAGTATGAGGGGCGCAGACGTATCTGTGTGTCAGGTCCGAACATCTCTTTGGCAAAGTAGAGCAAGACCTCACGCAAGTCAGCAAAACTGACATTTTTGTCCACATAGAGCCCTTCCACCTGGTGGAAGAAGCAGTGTGCACGTGCCGAAATCGCCTCGTTGCGATATACACGTCCCGGACAAAGCACACGGATAGGCGGTTGCTGACCAAGCATTACCCGCGTTTGCACGCTTGATGTGTGGGTGCGCAACAGAATATCCTGCGGTGTCTGCACGCCAGGCTGTTTCTCTATGAAGAAAGTGTCCTGCATATCACGTGCGGGGTGCTCCGGCGCAAAGTTCAATAGTGAGAATACATGTTTATCGTCCTCTACCTCAGGACCTTCCGCCACAGTAAAGCCCACACGGGAGAAGATGTCGATTATCTGCTCACGTACTAAGGACAAGGGGTGGCGCGTACCCAGTTCTATCGGGTCCGGCGTGCGCGTCAAGTCCAGCACATTCTGCCCTCCGCTCTGCGCAGTACGCGCCTCCAACTGTTCGCGGAGTTCGTTGATACGTGCTTCAGCCTGCTGACGCAACTGATTGAGTGGCTGACCAATAGAAGCCTTTTCTTCCTTGGGAATAGCACGAAACTCGTTGAAGAGTTCCGTAATCTCGCCTTTTTTGGAGATATACTTGATACGCAGTGCCTCGAGTTCTTCGGCACTATTTGCTTGCATTGCTTGTACCTGTTGCAGCAGGGATTGAATACGTTCTTTCATATTCTTACACACATTTGGGGTGCAAAGTTACACTTATTTTGCAATATATGCAACATGGTCCGCCATTTTGCAATGTAGCCACATCCATGTTTCGTATTGCGATGGCACCCGATATATGATTGGATGACGTGAGGATACAGATTCTACCACATGGGCGTGAAAATATACGTTTGAGATGGTTGCGATGGCAAATGAAGACAGGATTTGCATATATCAGTTGTTTTATGTATCTTTGCAGCACTATTGATCGTGCATATCTATGACAAGGTCTGCGTTTATAAAGCAACATGCTGATTTGTTTTGGTACACTCCTGCTGACAAGAAAGGAAGTCTGTACATTGAGGATAGCCACACAAACAACTACTACCACATCTCTGCATAGGCACAAAAAAGAATGATTCACCGCGTAGTCATATTAGGGGGGCATATACAGGCATTGGGATTGGCACGGCAAGTCGCTGCCAAATCCATAGAGGTGGTGTTGCTGGTGGATACCCGCTATGCTGTGGCTAAATATTCCAAGGCAGTACACAAGACGCATATCTATTATGGTACCACAGAGTTGGAAAAGAAGATAGAAGCACTCTGCCTGCCGCAGAAAGGGTGTCTGCTTTTCCCTACCAATGACGAGATGGTGGAGTTCCTTGCGGGGCACTATGCGGACTACCGGCAGCGGTTTGAATTGGGCATACCGCGTCCCGAGACGGTGGCTTTGTTCAATGACAAGCGCAATGCGTACCGGTTTGCAGAGAGCCACAACATCCCATGCCCCGAATGTTGGTATCCGGACACGCTGGAAGAGGTAGAGGCCATAACCTCCGCCTTGCCATATCCTGTGGTGGTCAAACCTGCCATAATGTATAGTTTCCATACCACTTTCGGCAAAAAAGCGTTCCGTTGCGATAATGCAGAGCAACTCCTTGCTATATATCGGCGTATAGCGGCTGCCGACTATCCGTTGGAAAAGGTATTGATACAGGAATTTCTGTCTGGCGGACCGCAATACCTGTTCTCCTATGGCGTAATGGCGGAGAATGGTATGCCCGTAGCATCGCTTATAGCCAACCGTATCCGTCAAAACCCGATGGATTTTGGCAACTCTACCACTTTTGCTGTAACGTGCAATGTACCCGATATTGCCCGCCAATCGGAACAATTATTACACCTGGTCAATTATTGGGGAATGGGAGAAGTTGAGTGGATGTTCGACCCCGAGAGCAGGCAATACAAGTTTCTCGAAATTAACACCCGTGCATGGAAATGGCACACCATATCGAACCAGTTAGGCTTCTCCTTTATTGGCACAATGATAGATGTTCTTAATGGCAATGAGATGGATTGTGAAAAACAATCTGCCGTTGCAACCCACCAAGTCGGTTGGGTAGAACGCCTTACCGATTGGACGGTTATTGCCAAAGAGATACTCCGTTGTCGCATGAAACTATCTTCTGCCGTTCATACCTATAAGATTCAAAAGGAGAACGCCGTCTGGTCTTTCCGTGACCCCCTGCCGGGAATTATGTATATCCTCTTATCCCCGATACTATATATACTGCGATACTAAAAGTTGTTGGTTGATGAATAATATCTACATTTTGATAGGTTGTGGCGTGGTGATGTGTGAGAGCATCGCTATGTATTGCTATTTGCACAAGAAAACCCATATCTCACTGTCATATTTATACAAAGACAATCTGTTGGTTTGTGTACTTGCTGCAATTTTAACAAGTAAGTGCATATCTGTTTGGGGAGTATGGGCAATGCTGATAGGTTGTATTGCTGTACCTGTTTGGGGTATATTATTAACAATGATTCGCTTTTTCCGTTTCCCGTTGCGAAAAAAAGTACAGAGAGAAGACGCAATTATTTCACCTGCCGATGGAAACATTATCTATATCAAACGCATAGAGAAGGGTGATGTACCGATGTCTACAAAAGAAGGTGTTACAGCAACGCTGCAAGAGTTTGCCAATGTGGATATGGATTATCCGTGTATTATTATAGGTATTAATATGACACCTTTTGATGTTCACCGCAATGCAGTACCTATATCAGGGCGTGTGATAATGAATAAACACTTTGATGGTGAGACGTTATCTCTAAAGAATCCTGAAGCCATTGCACGTAATGAGCGAAACACAATAGTTTTGGATAACGGACATTGTCGTATTGGCGTAGTACAAACTGCATCACGATTGGTTCGTCGGGTAGTAACCTATTGTAAGGTAGGAGATACTATGGAACAGGGGCAATGGTTTGGAATGATTAAGTTTGGTTCGCAGGTGGATGTTATCATTCCTGCAAATGCAAAGGTCTGTGTCAATCTCAAGGAACAGGTTTATGTTCGCAAGACTATTTTGGCAACGCTTGAGTGAATTTCGCTATGAATATATTGATAGATATCGGGCATACACCGCAGTTTAATTTCTATAAGAATCTCATACTCACTTTGGCAGAGCGTGGTAACCACGTTTATGTTGTGGTGCTTAAACGTGGGCGCTTACCGCAGATTGCTCAATACGAGTTGCGTAATATACCTAATGTAGAGGTCGTTGCAATAGGAAAACATCGTATGAATAAGTGGTCTGCCATTTTGGAGTCCAACCTGCTACGTATATTCCAAATGCTATGGTGGTCATTTGGAAAAAAGATAGATGTAGTGCTTGCCAATGGTGTGATTGCTCATATTGTGGGATGGGTTCATTGTGTACCTTGTTTTGCTTTTGATGATGACCCGCAGGTATGGGACTATCGACCTAAACTCTTTTTTTGTACACAATCCGCATACTGCATCTATGAATCGCAGAAGCCTTTGAGCCCCAAAGCAAAGATACTGCCCTGTCTCAAAGAATGGGCATATCTTGCCCCTAATGTATTCAAACATGACATAGGTGCATTAGCGGAATATGGTGTACAGCCCAAACAATACCTGTTTTTGCGTGAGGTTTCTGTCGGAACGGTTAACTATGCAGGGCAGGCAAGTGGTGCTGTATTAGGTATTGTACCCGAAATACAGAAAATGCAGGCAGAGCACCCAAGTCTGAAAGTCCTGCTCTCGCTTGAAGAGAAGCACCGCCGTGCGGAATACCCTGCTGACTGGATACTCTTGCAGGAACCCCTCAAAGACATCCACTCCTTAATCTATTATAGTGCAGGTCTTATTTCGTCCGGCGATAGTATGGCGCGTGAAGCGGCTCTGTTGGGCGTCCCTGCTTATTATCTCGGAATTCGCTATGATATGCCTGCCAATGCGGCAGCCGCCAAGGTCGCCCGACTGCAGAACCAAAAGACGCAATCCGTTGCCGACTGGCTACACGATACATTGTCAGTTGACATACAAACCGCAGAGGAAAAACAGCAGCAACTTCGCACCCACATCAACGCCGCCTTCATCGACATCAATGCCTATATGCTGTCTTTGGTGGAGAATGTAAAGAACAAGACAAATGGAAAAATAGATAATTTCTTGGTATGTGCAAAATTTGCACATACCAAGAAACATATATAGGTTGAGACTACTGCAACAAATGTAATTGCTATGGTTGGAAATGCAACGTGCATTTTTTGCACTTTCCTATATTATGCATAACTTATGATTAGTGTTGAGAACGCAAGTTATAGTACAAATGCAAAATTTGCATACGTACTTCAAATGAACTAAGGACAAAACGAGGGATTATTATTCAGTATAAGTAATAAAAATCCATTTGGTACGGTTTTTGTTGTGTATAAGTTATAAATTTATTGCATTATGGATATTATTTCAAGATTAGAATATGCTAACAAGGTAGATTCTTGGTTGGGTAAGGGACAAATCATTGTCTTGGTCGGACAACGTCGTGTGGGTAAAAGTTATGTGATGAAAGATTTTATTGCGCGGCACAAGAATGATGAGAATGCAAATATAGTCTATATAGATAAGGAGAAAAAAGATTTCAATTTTATCCATACCAGCGAACAACTTAATGCTTATATCAATAAGCATTGGAACAGCGATTGTCATAACTACATACTGATTGATGAGGTACAAGATATAGAGGGTTGGGAACATTCGGTTCGTAGTTATCGCACTGAAGAAAACACAGATATTATTATCACGGGTTCCAATTCCAAAATGCTGTCAGGGGAGTTGAGTACATTGCTGAGCGGGCGGTATCAAGAGATACGTATTCTCCCGCTGAGTTATACCGAGTTTCTTCAGTTTCACAATTTGGAGGATAGTGAAGACGCATTGTGGCTATATCTGAATTATGGCGGACTTCCCGGACTGAGAAATGTTGGTTTGGGCAATGAAGACATGGTGAATGATTATCTATCGGGAGTATTTCATACCATCATGCTGAAGGATGTGATAGAGCGGCACACTATCCGTAATGTGGTATTCCTTAATAATCTGATTGTCTTTATGGCAGATACTGTGGGCAAACTCAATTCCGCCAGTAGCATTGCCAAGTACATGAAATCGCAGCAAATGGAGGTGTCCACCAATGTAGTATTGAATTATATGTCTTATTTTAGTGAGGCATTTTTGATATACCAAGTCGGGCGTTTTGATTTGCATGGTAAGAAATTATTGGAGAACAACGAAAAGTGTTATTTCGGAGATGTAGGTTTGCGCAATTGGATTATAGGGGGAGAACGGAATCAAGATATGGAGAAGATATTGGAGAATGTGGTTTATTTACACCTTCTTCGGTTGGGATATACGGTACAAGTCGGGCAATTGCGCATAGGAGAAATTGATTTTGTATGTACCAAAACAAATCAAAAAATATATGTTCAAGTAGCCTATTTGATTAGTAATGAAGAAACGATGAAACGTGAATTTGGTAATCTCCGTTCTATAGCGGACGATTATCCGAAGTATGTGATTTCTGCAACTCCATTGTTAAAACGTAGTGATGTGGAAGGAATTACCCATTTGCATATTCGTGAGTTCCTGAAAAACGGATTATAGGTGACTTGGTGTAACTTGACTCTTTTGATGATTATTCTATAAAAACTATGAATATAAGTATTTTCGGTTTGGGATATGTGGGGTGCGTGGGCGCAGCGTGTTTGGCGAAATTGGGACACAATGTCATTGGCGTAGATGTCAATGAGAACAAGGTGCGACTGATACAGGAGGGCAAGCCTACTATTATCGAGGAAGGCATTGCGGCACTCTGTCAGGAAGCGCACGATGCAGGACGTATGACGGCTACTACCGATGTCAATGAGGCGGTGCAGAACACTGATGTGTCATTTATTGTGGTAGGTACCCCGTCAAGCAAAGAGGGGCACCTCAATCTGAACTACATCTACGCCGTGGCAAAGCAGATAGGCGAGGCCTTACGCAACAAATCGACCTTTCATATCGTGGCTATCCGCTCCACGGTGCTGCCCGGTACCAATGAGAAAGTGGGGGACATCATTGCCAATACTTCGGGCAAAGAGCGCGGCAAGGACTTTACCATTGTCAGCAACCCCGAGTTCCTGCGTGAGGGTACGTCGGTGAAGGACTACTTCAACCCGCCATTGACGCTTGTCGGCACCGATAGCCCGTATGCCGAGCAGGTGTTCCGCGAGATTTACAAGGATATAGATGCCGAGTTTATCTGCACGGATATCCGTGTCGCGGAGATGATGAAGTACGTGAACAACACCTACCATGCGCTGAAGATTGTATTTGGCAACGAGGTGGGCAATATCTGCAAGGGACTGAATATCGACAGCCACAAGGTGATGGAGATCTTCTGCAAGGATAAGCAACTGAATATCAGTCCTTACTATTTCAAACCCGGTTTTGCTTATGGCGGGTCGTGTCTGCCCAAGGATATGAAAGCCCTCCGCACGTTGGCGCACGACCTGTATATTGATGTGCCCGTTATTGAGAGTATCCATGCCTCCAATGAGGCACAGAAACGCAATGCCGTGCAACTGATTATGGCGCAAGGACACCGCAAAGTGGGCATTCTCGGCTTATCCTTCAAGGCGGGTACCGATGACTTGCGCTGTTCGCCTATCGTGGATGTCGTGGAAAGTCTGCTCGGTAAAGGCTTTGAGATACGTATTTATGACAAGAACGTGAAAATCAGCGAACTGACGGGTACCAACAAGGATTTTATCATGGCAAAGATACCTCACTTGCAGCACTTTGTCAGCGATAATTTGGATGCCGTATGTTCCAACAGCGATGTACTTGTCGTAACCAACAAGGAGAAGGACTTTGCCGATATTCTGCAACGCTATCCCGACAAAGTCGTTGTGGATTTGGTGCGTCAGTGGAAGGAAGTGGACTACGCAGGGCACTACGAGGGACTCTCGTGGGGCGACATCAATACCAATCATTCCGCGCAAACAGCCAAAGACGGTACTATGGATTTCAGACAGACAGAGTTTTAATGGCGTGCGTGTAGCAGTCGCATAGCCAGTTGCCCAATACGATAGAGCAACAATTTAGCACACAATAAGAATAGAACACACCCATAAAAGCTAGATACTACATAGCGACAGAGCAGACCTACTTGTAAGACACCCCTAATTTGCTGTTCCATTGCCACGCCCTTTGTTCGCCCCCCATTTCGGTATTATCAATCAGGCGGACATTACCTTGATTACGGAATATCGTACCCGTATTCACTATTTCATATAAGGTGTCTTGGCGGTTTTCGCTTTTTGTAGTACTTTTGCAGCCGTAATTAAACCAAGAATATGAAGAAAACAATCATCTGTACTCCTGTGCGGACAACACCTAAAGGCACAACAAACTATGAATACAAACGTATTAACCCCTCAGCAAGAGTCGCTTGTGGCATTGGCATCGTATGAAGCCACGGGCAACCTCTCCCAACTGAAGCCCGCCATAGAGCAGGCATTCGCCAACGGTCTGACCGTCAACCAACTCAAAGAAGTATTCTCTCACCTCTATGCCTACACGGGTTTCCCGCGCTCACTCAATGCATTGGGCGTGCTGCAAACCGTCCTCAAAGAGCGTGAAGCGGCGGGCATCGCTACCGAAACCGGTGCCGAGGCATCGCCCCTGCCTGCCGGTTACGATGCCCTCAAGCAGGGCACCGCTGTGCAGACGCAACTCTGCGGAGCGTTCACCTATGCCTTCTGCCCTGCCGAGGACTACTACCTCAAGGCGCACCTCTTCGGCGACATCTTCGCCCGCGACGTACTCACATGGCAGCAGCGCGAACTCGTAACAGTCAGTGCCTTGGCAGCCATGCAAGGCACCGAACCGCAGCACAAGTCGCATTGCGGCATTGCCCAGCGCGCAGGCGTACCTGCAGAGACCGTAGCAGCCGCCACAGCGTTGGCACGCCGGTTGGGTTCGCAAAGCCGTCTGACATTCATGGTAGGCAATACGAATGATGCATACGCGCAGTACTTTATCGGGCAATCATACCTCGCACCGCTTACGCCCAGGAACCTGACGGAAAGCGAACAGAGTGCCTTGCCGTTGAGCAACGTAACCTTTGAGCCGGGTTGCCGCAACAACTGGCATATCCACCACGACGCACGCCAGATACTTATCTGCGTGGCAGGCGAAGGCTGGTACCAGGAATGGGGCAAACCCGCCATGCGTCTGAAAGCCGGTGACGTAGTGGATATCCCTGTGGGCGTCAAGCATTGGCATGGTGCCACGCGCGACAGTTGGTTCCAGCACGTAGTGACTCACATTGCCGCAGAGCCCCTGCAAGGCGACACCAAGCAAGGCAACGAATGGCTTGAGCCCGTCACGGACGAGCAATATAACGCACTATAATCACTCCTGACTCATAATTCTTAATTCACAATTCATAATTAACTATGGTTCTCGAAAAGATTAACGGTCCTCAGGACATCAAGCAACTCAACCGCGAGGAGTTGCACATACTGGCAGACGAGACGCGTCACTACCTGCTGCAGAAAGTGAGCGAGCACGGCGGGCATATCGGTCCGAACCTCGGCATGGTGGAGGCGACGGTGGCGCTGCACTACGTGTTCAACTCGCCCGAAGACAAGATTGTCTTCGACGTCTCGCACCAGAGTTACCCCCACAAAATCCTCACGGGGCGCAAAGAGGCGTTCATGGACGCGCGGCACTACGACGACGTGTCAGGCTACAGCGAGCCCTCGGAGAGCGCACACGACCACTTCGTCATCGGACACACCTCGACCAGCATCAGCCTGGCATGCGGACTCGTGAAAGCCCGCGATTTGCAGGGCGGCAAAGAGAACGTGATTGCCGTAATCGGTGACGGTTCGTTGAGCGGCGGCGAGGCTTTGGAGGGCTTGGACGTAGCAGGCTCAGAGTTACAAAGCAACTTCATCATCATCGTCAACGACAACCAGATGTCCATCGCCGAGAACCACGGCGGTATTTACAAAAACCTGATGCTCCTGCGCGAGACCAAGGGCAAAGCCGAGTGCAACCTCTTCCGCGCGATGGGGCTCGACTACCTCTATGTGGACGAAGGCAACGACGTGGACGCGCTCATCCTGGCATTCCAACAGGTAAAAGACACCGACCACCCTATCGTGGTGCATATCAACACATTGAAGGGCAAAGGACTCTCGTTTGCCGAGCAGAACAAAGAGGCTTGGCACTGGGGTATGCCATTCGACCTCGAGACGGGCAAGCCGAAGTTCCCCGCCCCCGCAGGCGAGGACTATGCGCCGCTGACCGCCGAGTATCTGCTCTCGCTGATGCCTTCGCACCCCGAGTTGTTCGCCATCACATCGGGTACGCCTGCCGTGTTCGGGTTCAACAAACAGCGTCGCGAGCGTGCGGGCAAGCAGTTCGTGGATGTAGGTATCGCCGAAGAGACGGCGGTGGCATTGGCTTCGGGTGCTGCCAAACGCGGGGCGAAACCCGTGTGGGGTATCTATAGCACATTTATCCAGCGCACCTACGACCAGTTGCAGCAAGACCTGTGTATCAACGACAACCCTGCGCTGATGCTCGTATTCTGGGGCGGCATCGAGAGCATGAACGACGTCACGCACACCTGCTTCTACGACATCCCGCTGCTGATGAACATCCCGAACCTCATCTACCTGGCACCGACCTGCAAAGAGGAGTACCTCGCCATGATGGACTGGGCAATCGCCTACCGCGAGCACCCCGTGGCTATCCGCGTGCCGGTCAACGGTGTCATCTCGCGAAGCAATGTGCCATGTGCGCAATCGGATTGGTCCAAACCGGCATATGAAGTGGCACACAAAGGAAGCAAAGTGGCTATTCTCGGCTTGGGAGCCTATTTCCAACTCGGTGAAAATCTGCACGATGCACTCGCCGACGAGGGTATTGATGCCACGCTCATCAACCCGCGCCTCATCACTGCGCTGGACACCGACACACTCGAATCGCTCAAAGCCGACCACTCGCTGGTTATCACCCTCGAGGACGGACAGATTGACGGCGGTTGGGGCGAGAAGATTGCCCGCTACTATAGTGAGCATGGCTCACTGACATCCCCCTCCTTGAGGGGGCTTGGGGGAGTCATGCGCGTCCTTGTCCGCGGCGAGCGCAAGCAGTTCGAAGACCGCTACAACGTAGCCGACCTGCTCCAAGCCAACCGCCTCACCGTCCCGCAGATGGTGGAGGACATAAAGGCAATGCTGAATTAAGAACGACAAATTAGGAATTACACATCCCTGTCCCCTTCCTCTGGAGGGGTTGGGGATGTCCTCGAATCTTCTTCGGGTCTTCCTCGAGTCTTCATCGGGTGATTAACGGGTGATTATCGGGTGATTAACGGGTTGTTCAGCAAGGGATACCGAAAGGATGCCGGGAGGATATACTGACAAAACAAGAACATCAAACCAACAAAACAGATATGAAAGTATTGATTATCACTACCAGCCTGCGTCCCAAGAGCAACTCGGACGAACTGGCAAAAGAGTTTGCGCGCGGCGCACAAGAGGCTGGCAACGAGGTGGAAACCATCTCCTTGCGTGGCAAAGACCTGCGTTTCTGCAAGGGCTGCCTCGCCTGCACCAAGACCTTGCGCTGCGTCATCCGCGACGATGCGCCCGCCATGGTGGATAAGATGCACGATGCCGATGTTATTGTCTTCGCAACGCCCATCTACTACTACGAGATGAGCGGACAGATGAAGACGCTCCTCGACCGTGCCAATCCGCTCTATTCGTCGGACTATCACTTCCGCGACATATATCTGCTCACCACGGCAGCCGAAAACGAGGAGATGACACCCGAAGGGGCAGAGCACGGCTTAAGCGGCTGGATTGCATGCTTCGAGCATGCCCGCCTTGCGGGACACGTCTTCGCCGGCGGTGTCACCGACATGGGCGAGATAGCCGGTCACCCCGCCCTGCAAAAGGCATACGCCATGGGCAAAAGCATCCACTAAACCACAACTCCCCACGCAGCGCCTCCCCTCCCCTATCCCTCGCGACTGCCTGTGCACCACAGGCAGCCGCTTTTTTATCCCCATACCCTCTGCATGCAATATGGGTATTCCATGCATCATTCGGCATAAGTGTTCCCCTTTGGTATCAACATTTAGTTTCCCCGATATTGTTAGGTTGCTCTCAAAAGTGAATATCCACTCCGCCGACGGCAGTGGCAAGGGGCATCGGGTAACCCGCATTGATTTCGTAGCGTTGGGCAAGCAGGTTCTCGCCGCGCACCCAAAGGCTCACATATTTGCATACCTGCACTTGTCCGCGGAGGTTCCACAGCACGAAATTCTGCTTCTGCACGGGCGAAACGGATGTATAGAGTCCGTTGATATACTGCACGCCCGTGGAGACCGACCAACGACTATCGCGGTAGAGCGCACCGACATAGAGTTTATGCTCGGGTGCGGCAATAACAGGCACTTTCATATAAAGGTAACTGTAGTTGGCATCCACCGACCACGCCCCGTTGATACGCCATGCCACCTGCGCCTCCGCACCCGCATTGTCTATCTTGCTGGAGTTCTGATTGAGCATACCCGCACCGTTGGGATTGGGCTGCGTGAGAATGATATTCTTGCCGTCGATATAGAAAGCATTGAGGGCATAGGTCAGCCGCCCGTCCAGCAACCGCTCGGAGAACGAGAGTTCGTAACTCCACAGGCTCTCGGGGCGCAAGTCGGGGTTCTGCGGCGGGAAGAGATACATCTCTTTGAGGGTCGGGTTGCGATAGCCCTTGTTGGCAGAGAGTTTGAGTTCGATAGCATACGGCAGATGCACCGCCACGCCTGCCTGCGGCACCCATGCAAGTCCCGTAAGCGTATGATAATCAAGACGTACACCCGCATTGAGCGTTATCCACGAGGTGATGTGCTGACGGAAATCGAGGTAACCCGCCACCTCATGCACGGTGCGGTTGATGAGCGTGTCGGCTTGCCCATTGCGCTCACCCTCGACAAAGACATTGCGGGCACGGCCGCCGAAAGCGAAATAATCCAAACCGATGGTCAGGCGGTTGCCGCGGAACATCTGCACACTCTGGTAGGCAGAAACGCCCGCCATATAGTCGTGCGAGTCAAAACGGTACGCTTTGGGCGCAGCCCCTGCGGCATAGCCGTCGTTGATGTAATGGTGCCCGAAATTATAAAAACCGCTGATACTGCCCGATGTACGGCTATAGGTGTTGCTCACCGAAAGGGAGGTCATACCGCGGGTAATGTGCTGGTCGGCATCTTCCAACGGTTGCGAGACGGTACCCGGCTGCGAGGCGTTGAAATGCGTCACATTCACATCGGCATGGATATTCCATTGCTGCGAGATGTCGTAACCGAGTTTGGCATAGCCGCCGTATTGCTCAAACTGCATATTCTCGCGATGCCCGTCGGTGCGGTTGTAGGAGGCACTGACCACCGAGGTAACACCTTTCTTGTAAATGCGGTTGGTGGCTTCCGTTTCCATGGTGTTGTACGCCCCGTAGCCCGCATGGACGTCGGTCTGCACCCCCTCTTGCGGTTGGTGGGTAACGATATTCACGACACCGCCCATCGCATTGGAGCCGTATAGCACCGACGCAGGTCCGCGCAATACCTCCACACGCTCCGCCATAAGCGACTGGTAGGAATCGGCTATCGGATGCCCCATAAGCCCCATATATTGCGGATGCCCGTCGATAAGCACCATCATCTGCCCTGTGCTGCCGCTCAGTCCGCGCATGGAGATTGCGCCCGAAGCACCACCCGACACACCATAGCCCATTACGCCGCGGGCGGTGGCAAAGAGTCCGGGGACCTGTTCGGTAAGGATCGGCAGCAGCGAGGGTTGCAATGTCTGCGCTATATCAGTACGGTTGATGACAGAGACCGTCTGCGAGAGATGGCGCACATCGGTCTGACTGCGCACACCCGTAACCACCACCTCGGGGATAGAGTCAGATATATTCGGCTCAGAGACAGGTGCTTCCGCAGCCTGTGCCGCTATCGCACTTGCCAACAAACAGGGTAATACAACGCTTAGTCTATTCATACTTGTGCCCCAATTATCGGCGGGTGATTTTATGCGTATATACATGGTTGACGCTTTGGATACGCACCACATATATGCCGCTCGCATAAGCAGACAAATCAATCGTCCGCTCGGTCGCCGACATAGTGCGGTTTCCGCACAAGTCATACACCTCCACCCTGTCATAATCCCCTGATATATACAGCATATTCCCTTGTACCGATACGCTTGGTTGCGTCTCGGCTACTGCCAAACCGGTTGTGGTATTCAGTCCCACTTTGGGC
>SAMEA104315439__coassemble_298_pt1 | contig 22453 bp, 16 predicted proteins | sample SAMEA104315439__metabat2_low_PE_016 | metagenome-assembled genome bin SAMEA104315439 (sample SAMEA104315439) | gut metagenome | biome: Monkey gut; feature: monkey-associated habitat; material: faeces | place: China | collected 2013 | reverse complement strand
TCAGCCAGTCTTGTCCTAATGCTATTTTGAGACGATTATCAATAGCATTACGCAGTGTCACCTCAAAACAACTGACTATCGTAAATACCTCTTGCGAAAGACGGAGATTCTCACGATATAGGGTCATCGCTCTCGCCGTATCACCTCCTGTTGCAATCAGGTAGCGATGCATCCGCTCTGGCGACATAATGGCTTCAAATTCTGTATATTTCATAAGAAAATAACATTTTTTGTCTAACTATTTGGTGGTATCAGGTAAAAGCAGTATCTTTGCAGTCGGAATCCCTGGTAGTCCCTGACATTCGTCAAACTATCAGGTGTCGTTCTTTTATGAGAGTACTCATTTCTTCTACTCTATTTTGGCACAAAATTACAGAAAAATTATGAATTGCACAACGTATTTAGCAAATCGTGTTTGAAATTATGGCTAATTCGTGAATAATAAGATTGGTAGGTGTTGTGCTTTTTTGTATCTTTGCAGTCTGATTGTGGTATAGGATGGTTATAAAAAGGAAAAAGATATGAAACGATATATCGTATTATGCGTCATAGTTGTGTTGGCATCGATGGGGGTGAGTGCTGCGCGGATACGGGGCGTGGTGGTGGATGACAGCGGTCAGCCCCTTGTGGGCGCGAATGTCTATTGGGCAGGCACTACGACAGGCGTGGCTACCGATACGGCAGGTATGTTTGCACTAGAACATGTGCATGGTACACATCTGCTGGTGAGCAGTTATCTCGGCTATCACAACGACACGACCGATGTTGGCAACAACCGCACATTGACCATCGTTCTGGTTAGCGATATGGTGCTGGACGAGGTGAGCATCACCGAAAGGCAGATGTCGGTGCTGCGTTCACGCGTATCGCCGTTGAACGTGGAGACGCTCACGGGGCAGGAACTCACCAAAGCCGCATGCTGCAACCTGTCGGAGAGTTTCGAGACCAGTGCCTCGGTGGATGTGTCATACGCCGATGCCGCCACAGGAGCCAAGCAGATACGTTTGCTGGGGCTCAGCGGCACCTATGTGCAACTGCTGACGGAGAATACCCCCGCCGTGCGCGGACTGGCGCAGTCTTTCGGCTTGGAGTATATCCCCGGACCGTGGATGGAGTCGATACAGGTGAGCAAGGGTACCTCGTCGGTCATCAACGGCTATGAGGCTATCACGGGGCAAATCAACGTGGAGTACCTCAAACCGCAGACCACTAATCCCATTGCCGTGAACCTGATGCTCAACTCCGCTTTGCATGCCGAACTCAATGCCACGGGTGGTTGGGACCTCAACGAACACGTGTCCACGGGTGTGCTGCTGCATGCACAAGATGCCTCATGGGAGATGGACGACAACGGCGACGGTTTTCTGGATATGCCCAAGAACCACAACCTCAACCTGCTCAACCGCTGGTTTATCCGCCGTGGCGGCTACACGGGACAGGTGCTGGTGCATGCGCTCTACGACCAGCGTGTCGGGGGACAGATGACACGTGCCATGCACGGGCATACGCCTGTGGACAACCCCTATCGCATTGATTTGCGCACACGCAGGATAGACGGGTTTATGAAGAACGGTTATGTGTTTGATGCAGCGTTGAACCGCTCTATCGGTATCATTGCTGCTGCATCGTACCATAGTCAGGACAACCGTTATGGCGAGCGATTATGGGACGCCAACCAGACCAATGCCTATCTGAATGCCATTTTTCAGACCGAGTTCGATGACAGTCCGCGTGACCCATTCGGGTGGCACAAGCACAAACTATCCACGGGTTTGAGCGTCAATTTCGACCGATATGACGAGATTTTGCATGCGCCGCTTGCCTTGGCATGGCTCAATACGCCCGAGGTGGAGCAGTACGACCTGAGTCGTATGGAGACCACGCCCGGTGTGTTTGCCGAATACACCTATTCCTATCGCGAGATGCTGACACTTCTCTTGGGCGCACGTGCCGACTACTCCACGCGCTACGGGGTCTTCTTCACGCCGCGTATGAATATCCGCTATGCGCCGTTCACGTGGTGGACACTCCGCGCTTCGGCGGGCATGGGATACCGCTCGCCCAATGCCATTGCCGACAATGCCGCCTACCTGCCGAGCAACAGGGTGTATTGTATTGGAAATGAACGCCTTGCACAAGAACGAACCGTCAATACGGGGGTTACTACCACCTTCTATATCCCTGTCGGCAAGCGTGAGTTGCAACTCTCGGGCGAGTACTACTATACCCGTTTCATAGACGGTGTGATTACGGATATAGATGCCGACCCGCACCGTGTTAATCTATTCAATATCAGCGATGTGACGGGTGCACAATCCTTTGCGCACAATTGGCAGGTAGAGGCAAATATGGAGATACTGCGCGGTTGGACGATGACGGCGGCGTTCCGCTATACGGATGTGCAACAGACTACATTCTCTGCCTCCGGCAATGCACTCGTGTTGCGCGACAAACCCTTGCAAAACAAGTTCAAGGGCATTATCTCGACCTCCTATCAAACGCCGCTCCACACGTGGCAGTTCGACTTCACCGCGCAGTTCAACGGCTACGGGCGTATGCCCGACGGCTTTGTGGTGCCCGAGGGGAGTAGCCAGTATATGACGCGCAATGGTTATACATACCATCGTTGGTACCCGCAACTGCTGGCGCAAATCACCAAGTACTGGCGCACCTGCTCGCTCTATGCCGGTGCAGAGAATATGACCAACTTCCGCCAAGACTCGCCCATCGCGGGTGCACGGATGGAAGACAGTCACTATATCGCCCCTACCTCACCAGACTTTGATGCCTCTATGGTCTGGGGACCTGTACACGGATGGAAAGTCTATATCGGCTTCCGTTGGGCATTGGACAGGGCAGAGTAGGGGCATACATACACCATTCCCTCAAGGAATAAAGAGAGCCGCTCCTCGAAAGGTAGCGGCTCTCTTTATTGTATATTGCGAGGTACATTCCTACAACCAACGCACATAGCAGAAGTCCATGCGGTGAGGGAGAAGCGGGTGCGCGGGGTACATACGCAAGCCGAACTTCATGCCACCGGCATAGTCGAGGCGGTACATCGTCTCGAAGAACATGTGCGAACCCTCGGTCTTCACGAGATTGAGGGGCTCCACTTCGTATAGTTTGTCGTTGTTGTGCGTGGAGGTGCGGATAGCCACCAGTTCGATGCCGATACCCTTGTCGTTGAGGTTGTGGGTGTCGAGTTCAACAGCCACCTTGCACTTGTTGCCGACATTGAGTGCCGCCTCTGCCTCGTTGAGCGTTGAGTGCACCACCTCTATCTCGTTCCAATGGGCAACCATATTCTCCTTCCATGCGGCTATCTCCTTCGCCTGCTTGTAGTTGTCGGCAGAGAGGAGCGCGTGACGCTTGGCGAGTTTGTTGTAGAAGCGGTCGAAATAGTCGTCCATCATGCGTTTGGTCGTAAAACGCGGCGTGATTTGTGTGACGCTGTTCTTGATGGTCTGTATCCACTCGGGCGAGTAGCCGCGGGAGTTCTTGGCATAGTACATCGGAATGATTTCCTCCTCCAGCATCTGGTAGATGGTGGCAGCGTCCAACTGGTCCTGATGGGCTTGATTCTCATAGGTACGCTTGTCGGTAAGTGCCCAGCCTGCGCCCTTGACGTATCCCTCCAGCCACCAGCCGTCCAGCACGGAGAAGTTGAGAACTCCGTTCATCTGTGCCTTCTCGCCACTGGTACCGCTTGCCTCCAAGGGGCGGGTAGGGGTGTTGAGCCAGATGTCCACGCCCGAGATGAGTCGCTTGGCAAGACGCATATCGTAGTTCTCGAGGAAGATAATTTTCCCGAGGAACTGGGGCATACGGCTGATTTCGATGATTCGCTTGATAAGTCCCTGTCCGCCGCCGTCTGCGGGGTGTGCCTTGCCCGTAAAGAGGAACTGTACGGGACGGTCGGGGTTGTTGACCAGTTTGTCAAGGCGCTCCAAGTCGGTGAACAGCAGATAGGCACGCTTGTAAGTGGCAAAGCGTCGCCCGAAACCTATGATAAGGTTGTTGGGGTTCATCTCATTGAGTGCGCGCACGATGCGAGCGGGGTCTCCCTGCGTCTTCATCCAGTTCTCGCGGAACTGCTCTTTGATATAGTCAATCAACTTGCTCTTGAGGCTCATGCGGGTGTTCCATATCGTCTCTTCGGGCAGGTCGTTGTACGCTTTCCACATGTCGGGGTTCGACTGGTCGGTGTACCACTCCTTGGGGAATGTCTTGAAGTACAGGGCTTTCCATTCGCTGGCTGCCCAGGTGGGCATGTGTACGCCGTTGGTTACATACCCTACGTGCAACTCTTCCGGGAAGTAGCCTTGCCAAACGGGAGCGAACATCTTGCGGCTGACTTCGCCGTGCAGTTTGCTGACGCCGTTTGCCTCTTGGCAGGTGTTGAGGGCAAATACGGACATGGAGAACTTCTCGGTGTTGTCATCGGGGTTCTGACGTCCCATACCGATAAGGTCGTGCCACTCGATGCCGAGCCTTGCGGGGAAGGAACTCATGTATTTGTAGAAGAGCCCCTCTTCGAAATAGTCATGTCCGGCAGGCACAGGGGTATGGCAGGTATAGAGTCCGCTGGCGCGTACCACTTCCAATGCCTGTTGGAAGGTAAGGTGCTCACCCTCGACGAGGTCAAGGAGACGTTGCAGCCCCATGAAGGCAGCGTGTCCCTCGTTGCAATGGTAGATATCCTTCTTGATGCCCAACTTGTTGAGGGCGATGACGCCGCCCATACCGAGGAGTATCTCCTGCTTGATACGGTTCTCCCAGTCGCCTCCGTAGAGTTGGTGGGTGATTTGGCGGTCCCATTCGGAGTTCATCTCGTTGTCGGTGTCGAGGAGGTAGAGATTGATACGTCCTACTGCCACCTTCCACAGGTACGCCTTCACGATACGCTCGGGGTAAGGTACGTCAATGACCATGGGTGTGCCGTCGGCGTTATATACTTGGGTGATAGGCAGGTTGGAGAAGTTCTGCGCCTCGTAGTTGGCAATCTGCTGCCCTTCCGGCGAGAGGGTCTGGGTGAAATAGCCGTAGCGGTAGAGAAAACCGATAGCGGTCATGTCCACGTTGCAGTCGGAAGCCTCTTTGAGGTAGTCGCCGGCGAGGATACCGAGTCCGCCCGAGTAAATCTTGAGGATATGGGAGAGCCCGTATTCCATGGAGAAATAGGCGATACTGGGTCGCGTGGTGTCCTTGGGGGCGTCCATATAGGCGCGGAAATCGGCGTAGGTCTTGTCGAGTTGCGCCATGAATTTCTTGTCCTTGCTGAGTTCCTCCATACGCTCGTAACTGATGATGTTCAGCAGTACGATAGGGTTGGATTTGGCGCGGTGCCAAGCATCGTTGTCGATGTATCGGAAGATGTTTTTTGCGTCCGAATTCCATACCCACCAGAGGTTGTAGGCAATCTCTTGCAGTTTGTTCAGGTTCGCAGGGAGGTTGGCATGCACCGTAACCTCCGTCCAATTGGGTTGATTGGTGTTACTAACACGTATTACCATGTCTGAAATCTTTTTTGTATAAATAAAATCTATTTGTACCTATGCGGGCTTTCCGCCCAAAAATCGCGCAAAGGTAGTGAAAAAAACGGAGATTGCAAACTGTTTTCTTTGAAATGTTGTGAATATGCTCCGCTAACGTTCCCGCAAAACGGATTTGACACGATTTCGGCTTTAATGAATAACGACGCAACCCGTGTCGTCTTTCTTTTATTTCTCCTCTTTGATAGGGTAGGGTGAATCTCGAGTCTCCTCTATGTTATTAGTATGTGATTAGTATGTTATTAGTATGTGATTAGCGAGAGGATAGCGGGTAGATGATATGTCTTTCTGAGACATTTGGATACATCCTGTCTATGAAGGGTTTGGCACCAATCGGAAGAGTTTGCTGTGCATTTGGGAGACGACGCGGCTCGCGTCGTTATCGGCTTTGCCGAACTGCATATACGTCCAGATATGTCTTTTTGATAGCACTCAAATGCTCTGTGAGGAAGCAAAACAATTTGCTCATCTCGTTAAATTGTTGTAACTTTGCAACCTGCATCTGTGAGATGTATAAGGTATTTATGCATAATAACTAATTAAAATAACATAACAACCATGAGAAAACTTTTCCTCTCATTCCTTACAATGTGTCTCGCCGTATCTCTTTATGCTCAGGACACGCCTGTTGAAACGTACAAGATGGACTTCTCTTCCAGTCAAGGCGACTGGACGATAGACAATGTAAAGATGGATACTCATTTGAGTTGGGTCTGGCAATATAGTACGTACAACAATCAAAGTTACATGAAGGCGAGTGCATATGTCAGTGGGACTCCTTATGCCGCAGAGTCGTGGCTTGTCTCGCCCGAGATAGACCTTTCCGAGGCAGCCACTGCCACGCTGTCGATGTACCATACTATGAACCATGGCACTAATGGTATGTATGTCCGCATGAGGGCAGACGGCACCAACTGGACGGACATTGCTGTCAGTCCTACCCCGTCGGGCAACTCATGGACGTTTGTTACCAGTACGGCTGACGTGTCTGACTTTGCCGGTGCGGAGAAGGTGCAGATAGCGTTTGTATATACCAGTACCTCCGCCGGCGCACCTACATGGGAGGTACAAACTGTATCCCTTACTACTACGCAGAAACCCGAGGAGCAACCCTGTCGCTACGAAGGACTCGAAGGCTACTCCTCGACTGAACTCCTGCAACGACTGCATACCGCAATTGCTGACCATACTGTATTGTCTTATGATAATGTACGTGCAGACCGTGCCAATGTGGACATATTGGACGACGGGACGGTGGATGACATCTATGCCGGTTGCACGTTCTATCCTTCGGACTACTGCCATAGTGTGACAGATGTACCTGACTGCTCTTGCTACAATCGCGAACATAGTCTGCCTAAGTCGTGGTGGGGGGGGGCGCAGAGTGAACCTATGTACACAGACCTTCATCACATTATTCCGACAGACTACAATGCCAACACGAAACGTTCTGCATGGGCGTATGATGAGGTTACTACCGCTTCATGGAGCAACGATTTTGGCTCTAAACTTGGCTCCAGTAAGACATGGGGTAGCAGGGAGACCGCCTTTGAGCCGGTGGACGAGTTCAAAGGCGATATAGCACGTATCTATTTCTATATGCTCACTTGCTATCTTGACAAGGACTTTACGAAAGGAGGCAAAGGATACCGATATTTTACCTACAGCAACTCTATGGCACATTTTACCATAAATGCCCTGACCCTTTTGCTCAAATGGCATCGCCAAGACCCTGTGTCGCAGCGGGAGATAACCCGAAACGAGAAAGTGGCTGAGAAACAAGGCAACCGCAACCCCTTTGTGGATGACCCGAACCTTGTGGAATATATATGGGGAAAATGGAAGAACAAAGGCTATTCATGCGATGGTGAAACGGATAATAGTGCCGTGGATAATATCACCCTTTCGGATATACAAAATGCAACTGACATCCGTATCTATACTGTCACGGGTATGGACGTTACACCGCAGCGGGACAATCTGCCCGCAGGTATCTATATCATCCGGACGCCAACTACTGCCCACAAGATTTTGGTTAAGTAAGGAGACTGCCTGAGTTTGTTACCGCCATTGCACAAGTGAGAAAAATGCAGTACCTTTGCAGCCCTGTTCTTGGAAAGAAAGCAAATGATACCATATAGCAACCTACGTTACGACAACAATGACCTGCACGAAGCCGTGCGCGTACTGCGTGCAGGAGGCGTGATACTGTACCCAACCGATACGGTGTGGGGTATAGGTTGTGACGCTACCAATGCGGCGGCAGTACAGCGGATATTCGACATCAAGCACCGCGCGGATAGCAAGTCGATGTTAGTATTGCTTGATGGTGCGGGCAAGTTGCAGGGGTATGTGGAGCGTGTGCCTGATACGGCGTGGACGCTGTTGGAGGCTTCGGAAGGCGGCAAGCCGATGACAATCATCTATCCGCATGCCAAAAACTTGGCGCACAACCTCTTGGCAGAAGACGGCAGTATAGGCATACGAATCACACAGGAGCCTTTCTCCAAAGCCTTGTGTGAGCAGTTGCATCATCCTGTTGTGTCCACGTCTGCGAATGTTAGTGGCGAACCGGCAGCACGGATATTTCGCGAGATTGCACGGGAGATAGTAGAGGCGGTGGATTATGTGTGTATGTTCCGCCGCGAGGACGAGACACCGCACAAGCCGTCGTCCATAATCAAGATAGACGAGGCGGAACGGATTACAATAATACGCAAGTAAGCAATGAGACGCCTGAATAACCGTAGAAAGCAACAGTGGATATACATCTTTGTGGATGCCGTGTCGGCGTTGGTGGTATGGTTGTGCTTTCTGTTGTTCAGGTGGATGGTGTATGAGGGCAAAGTGTTCGGGGTGGACACGATACTCATACCCGCCTTTGATTTCTATCGCCCGCTGTTCTTATACCCGTTGGGGTGTCTGGTTATATACTACCTGTCGGGGTATTACCTGAGACCGCTACGCAAACGGTATAGCAAAGAGTTTGTTACCACCTTGGTCAGTTCGTTGATTATAGCGTTTGGAGCGTTCTTCCTTATTATTATAGATGACCCTGTCACATCCTACCATCGCTACCTTACTTCATTGTTGGTGCTGTTCGGATTGCAGTTTATGGGGTGCTATCTGCCACGGTTGCTTGTCACATACCTGTCGCGCAGGCACTATCCGGAATTGTACAGGTGCTTTACCATACGCAATTTGGCAGAGGTGGAAGACTTTAAACGGGTGCATGCCAGGACCCCGCAGGATGAAGTGGTGATAGACCTCAACGGGAATACGAATGAGCAGGATATATACACCATTATCAATCGCATATATCCGTACAACGTAGAGATTTCGGTCGTGCCTCGGTTATATGATATGCTTACGGGGGCTGCAGGTATTCAGGAGGTGGGGGATGTGCCGATGGTGCACCTTACCGAGCACAAGATGGGTGATAGTTCGATGTGTATCAAGCGTGCGTGCGATATATGCGTGTCGGTCTTCGGACTGATAGTGCTGCTGCCCGTCTGTCTTATTGTAGCACTGTTGGTCAAGTGCTCCTCCTCGGGACCTGTCATATACCGTCAGGAGCGTATCGGACTGCATGGGGTACCGTTTATGATACTCAAGTTCCGTACTATGACCGATAATGCGGAGCAGGATGTGCCGTGTCTTAGTGCGGACGATGACCCGCGTATCACGCGCGTGGGGCGCGTGCTGCGGAAATACCGGATAGACGAGTTGCCGCAGTTGTGGAACGTGTTGCGGGGAGATATGTCTGTCGTTGGACCGCGACCGGAGCGTAGATACTTTATCCGTCAGATAGAGCAGGTAGCACCCTACTATTGCTTGCTTTACAAGATACGCCCGGGATTGACCAGTTGGGGACCTATCAAAGTAGGCTATACCGATACTATGGAGAAGATGGTGCGCCGGTTGAACTACGATATAGTATATATGGAGAATATGTCTCTCCTGTTGGATATGAAGATATTGTTCTTTACTATAGGTGTGATATTGGATGGTAAAGGCAAATAAAGCAATATAGCACTATGACGTACGACGAGGCCATAAAGCAACTTGAGACCATTGTGAAAGAATTGGAGGACACCCCTGCCCTCAGCATGAGTGCCTATCAAGCCAAGGCAAAAGAGGCGAAAAGACTGTTGGCGTTCTGCCAAAAGCAACTTACTGACTGGGAAGAGAAGATGGATGAGATACTCGTCTGATTGCCCGTAGGGTAGGGCAGGAATATCCATTATTGAAATATGTACGATGCTGCCAATGTGGCAGATGCCTACTCCTCGGAGAAGTGGACGAGGACGTGGCGATAGGAGTTGAAGATTTTGGACTTGGAGACAAAGCCCAAGTAGCGTTTTTGTTCGTCCACGACGGGGAGATTCCATGCGCCCGTGTCTTCGAAGACCTCCATGACCTTCTCCATAGGCATGTCGTGGGTGAGAATCGCCTGCGGTGAGTTCATGAGTTCGCGCACGGTGAAACGGTTGTAGAGACGGGGCTGGAACATGATATTGCGCACCTCGTCGAGCAACAAGATGCCGAGAAACCGCCCGTTGTGGTCAATGACGGGGAAGATGTTGCGATGGCTCTCTGCAATGACCTTGACGAGTTCGCCGAGCGTCATCTCGGGATAGAGTGTGGTGAGGTCAGTCTCGAGGACATTGTCCATCTTGAGAAGCGTGAGGACAGACCGGTCTTTGTTGTGGGTAAGCAGTTCGCCCTTCTGCGCGAGACGCATGGCATAGAGGCTGTGGGGCTCGAACATCTTGATGGTGAGGTAGGAGACAACAGACACCACCATAAGGGGCATAAAGAGGTGGTAGCCGCCTGTGAGTTCGGCAATGAGGAAAATGCCCGTGAGGGGCGCGTGCATGACACCCGACATGAGTCCGGACATGCCCGCCAAAGCGAAATTGGACTCCGGCACCACGAAGCCGACGAGGTTGAACAGGCGTGCGCAGATGAAGCCCGTAACAGCACCCATAAACAGCGAGGGGGCAAAGATACCACCCACACCGCCACCGCCGTTAGTGGCGACAGAAGCAATGATTTTGAGCAGAAGAATGAGTGCAAAATAGCCTATCAGCACCCAAGAGTCCGTTCCCAGCACGGCAAAAGGACTGTTCTCGATGGCGGAAACGGAGTCGCCGTTGAGCAACTGGCGGATGACATCGTAGCCCTCGCCATAGAGGGGAGGGAAGAGGAATACCAGCAATCCCAGCACCAAACCGCCAACAAGAAACTTCGCCCACGTCTTCTGCACCTTGTGACGGAACAGGCGTTCAAGGTAGTTCATACCGCGCGTGAAGTACAAGGACACGAGTCCGCACATCACGCCCAAGACAAGGTACAGCGGTATCCGCTCCAAAGAGAACGGTTCGCTGGTCAGTAAGGGGAACATCGCCGTCTGCCCCGATGCCATCATGGATATGGTGGTGGCGGTAACGGACGAGATGAGCAACGGTGCGACGGAGGTCATGGTGAGGTCCATCATCAGCACCTCAAGGGTGAAGACCAGTCCCGCTATAGGGGCTTGGAAGATACCGCCTATGGCACCTGCAGCGCCGCAACCAATCATGAGCATCATCGTCTTCTGGTCGAGACGGAAGAGTTTGGCGAGGTTGCTGCCTATAGCCGAGCCCGTGAGCACGATAGGCGCCTCGGCACCCACCGAACCACCGAAGCCGATAGTGAGCGCGGAGCCCACGATGGACGTCCACATATTATGGGCTTTGATGATGGATTTGCGCTGCGAGATGGCGTACAGTATCTTGGTGATACCGTGCGAGATGTCGTCTTTGACCACGTACTTGACGAACAGTCCCGCCAGCGTGATGCCTATCATCGGGCAGATGAAGTACCAGAAATGGTGGTGCGACACCAACTGCAACTCCACAAACCGCTGTATCCAATGTATCAGCAGTTTGAGCAACTGGGCAGCGCATGAGGACAAAGCCCCCACGAAGAAACTGAGCAGCAATACAAGGTTCTTCTGCGAGATATGCTGCTCACGCCACGCGATGAAACTGTCGTATGTCAGTCTTGGGTGTCCCAACCGATGCCTCTGTATTTGTCCAAGTCCCACTCTTCGTCCACCTCGTTGAGGTAGATAGTGTGTGGCTCCTCTTCGTTGTCCGTATCTGTATCTTCTTGTTTCTCAACCGCTTTGATATCAATCGGCGCGTGCGAAATCTCAATCACCTGATTCTGCTCTTTGTTGAGTTCCGTCCACAGCACATCCTTGAGTTCGGTCATACCCATACCCTGCACACAACTGATAGCCACCACGGGGATATTATACTCTGCTTGCAGGTCGCGCACCAATTTCGCCATGTCCAATTCAGGGTCTGCCACATCGCACTTCGAGATAGCCAGCACGCGCGCCTTGGTGAGCAACTGCGGGTTGTACTTCTCCAGTTCGGACAGCAGCACCTCGTACTCGCGGCGGATGTCCTCACTCGTAACGGGCACCATAAACAGCAGCACCGCATTGCGCTCGATATGCCGCAAGAACCTGAGTCCCAAGCCCTTGCCCTCTGCGGCACCCTCGATGATACCGGGTATATCTGCCATGCAGAACGACCGGTCGTCGCGGTAGGACACTATGCCCAACTGAGGCGTGAGGGTGGTAAACGGATAGTCGGCAATCTCGGGTTTGGCGGCACTCACGGATGCCAGCAATGTGGACTTGCCCGCATTCGGGAAACCCACCAATCCGACATCTGCCAGCACCTTGAGTTGCAAAACCACTGTGCGCTCCTGTGCGGGTTCGCCGGGCTGCGCGTAACGGGGCGCCTGATTGGTGGCGGTTCGGAAGTGCCAGTTGCCCAGTCCGCCGCGACCACCCTTGAGCAGAATCACCTCCTGCCCGTGCTCTTTCACCTCGCAGATATACTCGCCTGTCTCGCCGTCGTACACCACCGTCCCGCAAGGCACCTCGATAATCTTGTCCTCGCCGTTCTTGCCAAACGAGCGCGAGTCGCCGCCCTTGCCACCATCAGTAGCCATGATGTGCTTCTGATACTTGAGGTGCAGCAGCGTCCACAGGTTGCGGTTGCCGCGCAGAATGACATGCCCTCCGCGTCCGCCGTCACCGCCGTCGGGACCGCCCTTGGGCAGGTATTTGGCGCGATGCAGGTGCATACAGCCCGCACCGCCCTTCCCCGAGCGGCAGTAGATTTTGACGTAGTCTATGAAAGAGGAAGACGGCATTATTTCTGTACCAATTGCAGAATGGTGTCAATCTGGTTGAACGTATCCTCCATCGAGCGGTTTCCGTTGATAGAGAAGTAGTTATGACGATGCAGATAGAAGTCGCACACGGGTTGTGTCACCTCGTGGAATATCTGAATCCGCTTCTTAATCGTCTCGTAGTTGTCATCGGCGCGACCGCTTGTCTTGCCGCGGTTCAGCAGACGCTTGATTATCTCGTCCTCATCCACGAACAAGTCCAGCATCACGGCTTTCATCTTTCTGCGTTCCAACAGCAACTCCAGCGCCTCTGCCTGCTCCACTGTGCGGGGGAATCCGTCGAATATAACTCCCTTGCAATCAGCGGGTAGCGCGTCCAAGTAGTGCTCAATCAGGTGTATCATCTTATGATCGGGCACGAGGTTTCCTTTGGCTATCAACTCACCAATCTCTTTGCCCAGCGGGCTGCCCGACTTGATTTCGGCGCGCAGCACATCGCCCGTCGACAGGTGTTGCAAACCGTATTTCTCTACTATCAAATCCGACTGCGTTCCCTTTCCGCTTCCGGGAGCGCCACAAAGTATTATATTCAGCATAGTTATCCGTTTTCTGCGGGGTGTCTGCCGATAGCCCCATTATTCTCTGCGGGGTATTCGCAGCACACCCCTTTTCTTCTCACACAAAACGAGTTGCCCCCACGGAGCAACTCGTTAATATACACAGTATCTGCTAATTAGAGAGCCAAGCCGGCACCTGCCTTAAACTTAACTGCCTTCTTTGCAGGAATCTCAATTGCTTGCTTGGTAGCGGGGTTGATACCCTTGCGAGCAGCCTTCTCTACAACGGCAAACGTACCGAAACCAATCATTTGTACGTTCTCACCCTTCTTCAATGCGCCTGCAATAGCGTTAATGGTAGCGTCCAGAGCCCTTTGAGCCTGTGCCTTCGGCATTTGTGCCTCAGCTGCAATAGCAGCCACGAGTTCAGCTTTATTCATAAAAACTATGATTTAATAATTAAACGTTTAATTCCATCGCCCAATAACCTTGACGATTTGTGCGCAAAGTTACTACATTTTTCTTATACCGCAAACATTTACCGAAAAAAATGCGGTTTTTTCTGCCATTTCCGCCTTTTTGTCCCCGCCTTGCATGGTTTTTGTACAGCGTCTTGTGGTTTTTTCGTACTTTTGTACCCGATAATTCATTCAGCAACCAACTAAACAACCCCTATATGCGTAACCTACCTCCTGTTACCCGCAACCTGCTTATCATCACGTTCCTGTGCTGGTTTGCGGATACTGTCTTCGCTCGCTACGGCATCAACTTCTCGCAACTTTTCGGCTTGCACTATGTCACCGCCACGCAGTTCCGCATCTGGCAGCCGCTGACTTACATCTTCATGCACGCCAATTTCTCGCATATCTTCTGCAATATGTTCGCGGTTCTTATGTTCGCGCCCGCTATCGAGGAGCGGTGGGGCAGCCGCCGTTTCCTGATATACTACTTGGTTACGGGCATCGGTGCCGCACTCATTCAGGAGGCGGTTTGGGCTATCCAACTCCAACCCGCACTCAGTGCCTACGACTTCGACATCGCCCGCCAACTCGCCAACCGCGTAGTCACCATCGGTGCCTCGGGAGCCGTCTTCGGTATCCTTTTTGCTTTCGCATGGCTCTTCCCCGACGTGCGTATGTTCATTCTGTTTATCCCCGTGCCTATACGTGCGCGCGTACTTGTTATTTTGTACGCTTTGGTCGAACTCTTCGCAGGCTTCTCGCCGCTTCCGGGCGACAATGTAGCGCATTTTGCGCACTTGGGAGGCATGGTTTTCGGCTGGTTGCTCATACTCTGGTGGCGTCATCGCAACTATTCGGGCTTTGAGAAAACCGACATGGAGGACAGCAGTTTCCGCCTCTGGCTTCGCCGCCAATGGCAACGCTTACAGTCCAAGTACCCTCGTCTTTTCCGCCCCCGCCATTTCCGCATCCGCCGCTCCAAATCCAAAGACTACACCGACTACCACTACCACGAATCCGTATAATATCTCTAAGGTCTGTATAGTACATCTTTCATCTGAAGGATTATGTGACTATGCTTGGGAGACGACGCGGCTCGCGTCGTCATTCTCTCTTCCCTCAACTCTAAACTATTCCCCTTCACCCCATTCTTCCTCAAGCAACTTTCAACTTTCTTCTCTCAACTGCACTCAACACTCAACTCTCAACACTCAACCATCAACTTCTTTTCACTCGAAATCTTTTCGACTTAAAAGTATGACATTAGTATGTGATTAGTATGTTATTAGTATGTGATTAGCGAGAGGATAACGAGAGGATAGCGGGTGGATAGCATGTCTGTTCCGGCAGACTTTCTGACATATTTCCTTATTTTGCAACTTGGAAACCACAAAAATGTAAAAAGTTTCCGAGTGTATGCTGTATGGCATAGTTCTTGTATAGTACATAGCGCGTATGTATAAACTATGCACGGACCATATACATAATGGATGAACAATATATAAACAGGAATACAGAGGCGGACGTACAGGATAATACTGATACGACCAAGACCGGTGTGTCGGATGCGGTGCGGAAGGAGATACTCAATGCGGCGATAGAGAAAATGCGGATTGTGGGAATACGGTCGGTGAGTATTGATGATATTTGCAGGCAACTCGGCATGAGCAAGAAGACCTTTTACGTGTACTTTGAGTCGAAAGACCAACTCGTAAAAGACATGCTCGCCGTACATGAACAGCAACTGGAACAGAAGATGCTCCGTGAGATGGAAGGCAAAAGCGTAATCCAAATCCTGCACCAGTGGGGGGCTATGGCACGCAAAAACGAGAAAGACCTCGAACAAACGCCACCCATCATGTACGACCTGCAGAAGTACTACCCCGCACTCTGCAACCTCTACAAAGAACACCTCTGCGCTATGATGTGCCGCAATCTGGTACGTTTCCTGCACAAAGGACAGGCAGAGGGAGTCTTCCGCAAAAACATAGACGCCGACCTGACGGCGCAGTTGTTTGCCTATTCGCACTATATCGTCCTGGAACAGATACAGCAATACCCAAAACGGCGCGAGGAGATAGTAGCCATTGCACGACAAGGCTTGGAGATATTAGGAAAAGGTATTCTGACCGAGCAGGGACTGACGGCACTCCGAGCGCTGGGCAAACCCGAGGATACGGCAAAACAATAAGAAAGCAAATACATTAAACCGACAACATATAAGAAAAAGAAAATCAAGGTACAAGATGAAGAAACTACTTTCATTGATGGTGGCCGCGCTGGTGATAAGCGGCGGTGCCACGGCAGAAGACCATGTGATGGCTGCAACAAAGAAAGCCCCGCAACGGAATGTGCCGCAGGCTCTCAGTCTGAGTTTGGAAGAGGCGCAAGACTATGCCATCGAATCCAACCGTAGTCTCCGCAACGCAGACCTCGCTGTACAACAAGCCTACGCACAACGCTGGCAGACCATTGCAGCCATGCTGCCGCAGGCTGACTTGAGTTGGAGTTATCAGAACCTGCGCGACTCGCTGTTCGATAACTATAAATTAAACTTCGGCGGCATGGGCGGTGGCTTTGAGATGTCCGATAATACGTTGGGTGTTTCTGCTTCTATCGGCATCAACGGGCAGGCTATTGTGGGTGCACTGCTGAACAATATCGCCATCGATATGCAGAAGATAAACAAAGAGCAGTCGGAGGTTAATCTGCGTGCCAGTGTGAAGACCTCGTATGCTTCGGTGTTGGTGCTGCAAGATGTAGTAGCATTGTTGGATTCATCGTTGGCGAATGTGGAGCAGTTGGCAGAAATGACGCAACGGAGTGTGGACGTGGGTGCTGCCGAGCAGACTACGGCTGACCAGATAAAAGTGCGTGTGAATACGTTGCGCAACAATATCAACTCGAACAAGCGTTCCACGCTGTTGGCATTGAACTCGCTGAAGGTACTCTTGGATGTACCTGTGGAAACAGAACTGACGCTGACGACTTCGTTGGACGATATGTTGTCGGCTGATGCAGTATTGAAGTTACTCGGCGAAGACTTTATTCCGCAACGCAACTTGAGTTACCAAACGTTGGAGAAGAATGTGGAGTTGGCAAAGACAAACGTTCACATGGCAGGCTGGGCATACGGTCCGACTGTGGGATTGGCATACAATTATACCAAGCAAGGTCGTATGGACGGTTCGCCATTCTTTTCCATGAATCCTCCACACACTATTGCCGTGTCGGTGTCGATGCCGCTGTGGTCGTCGGGTAAGCGTGCTGCGGGTGTGGTAGAGAAAAAGATTGCGTTGGAAGAAGCGCGCAACACCTTTGCCGAGACCGCTGACAACCTTGACATACAGAACCAGCAACTCAGGTTCAACCTTCAGAACTCGTTTGAGACATACTCTACCGAGAAAGAGAACATGGATGTTACTCAGCGCGTGTTCCAATCGACGACCAATAAGTTCAACCACGGTGCAACAAGCAACCTCGAACTGGTAAACGCCAGCAACGACCTCATCACCGCTCAGTCCACTTACGTACAGGCTGTGCTGACGTTGGTGAATGCGCAGGCGGAACTTGAAAAATTCTTAAACAACAAGTAGCCTATCCATAGCCCAAGGGTTGCGCATCCATTGCGTATCCCTTGCTGTTTGACACGGCAAAGACGAGATTAAGAAAGTATAACGGGGGTGCTCTATAAATTCCCCGTTTCATAAAAATAAAAACAATAAATATGGGTGTGTAAGAAACTTTTTTGGTGCTTTTCGTTTTTTGATTGCATCTGTTCGATTTTCATTCAGTCACAATGCTCGCATTGCTCCTTCATTCAAATCAAACATCTGCTAACCAAAAATTCAAAAATCACTCAAAAAGCAATTTATAGAGCACCCCTAATCAACCGAATAAAACGAAAAAGATATATGAAGAAATCAGTGATTTTCGCAGTGGCTGCCTTGAGCGTGTTGGCAGGCTGCCAGAAAAAGACCGCAGACAATCAGAACGCAGAGACCGAGCGCGTGGAGGTGGTGAAGACTATGACGCTGCAACCCCGTGAGATAGAGCGCGTTATCAATGTATCGACCAACCTGCAAGGGTATCAGACGCTGAACGTGGCTCCGTCGGTGACGGGTAAGATTGAGCATATCTACGTAGAGGTGGGCGACAAGCGCAACGTGGGCGATATGCTGGTACGCATGGACCAGAACCAGTACAACACCTCGAAGATACAACTGACAAACCTCAAGACGGAGTTGGACCGCGCCGAGGCATTGCTGGCATCGGGGTCGGTGAGCCAACAGACCTACGACCAGGCGAAGACGCAATACGACCAGTTGAAAGAGAACCTGGCGTTCCTCGAGAAGAACACCTACGTGAAGGCTCCGTTTGCGGGCGTGATATCGGCGAAGAACTACGAGGACGGCGAGTTGTACGGCGGTCAGACCATCGTGGTGCTGACCCAGATAAACAAACTGAAAGCCCTGATAGCCATTCCCGAGACCTATTTCCCGATGGTAAAAGAAGGCATGAAACTGACGGTGAAGAGCGAGATATACCCCGACCAGGAGTTCCCCGCAACCATCGAGGTGGTGTACCCGACGATTGACGCAAGTTCGCACACGTTCCAGTGCAAAGTGATGATACCCAACGCGAAAGAGAAGTTGCGCCCGGGTATGTACGTGACGACCACCCTCGGATTAGGCAAGGACGAGACGATTGTGGTGCCTTACCAGTCGGTGGAGAAACTTGTGGGCGCCAACGACCGCTATGTGTTCATCAACGAGAACGGCCGCGCAAAGCGTGTGGCAGTGACCATGGGACAACGCTTCGACGAAGACGTGGAGATATTTGCTCCGGAGATAAAAGCCGGCGTGGAGTACGTGTATGTGGGTCAGCACAAGTTGGTGGACGGCGTGAAACTCAACGTGGTGGAATAAGGCAATTTGTAGATTTGTAAATTTGAAAATTTGAAAGTTTAACTATGTCAATTTATCAAACAGCCATAAACAGACCGGTGACGACGGTGCTGATATTCGTCGCCGTGATAATCATAGGCTTGTTCTGCTATATGCAGTTGCCTGTGGATCAGTTCCCTGAGATGGACCCGCCTTACGTGACGGTGATGACCACCTACCCGGGCGCGTCGGCGTCGGAAATGGAAACCAACGTGAGCAAGGTGATGGAGAATGCCTTGAACTCGGTGGACCACCTGAAGCACCTGTACTCGACCTCGAAGGATAATATATCGATGGTGACGTTGGAGATGGAATGGGGTAGCGACATCGATGAGGCGGTGAACGATATACGGTCGTACGTGGATATGGTGCGGGACAACCTGCCCGACAACTGCGGTACGCCCGTGGTGTTCAAGTTCTCGTCGTCGTCCATGCCTATCTGCCAGTACTCCTTCACCGCCGACGAGACGTATGCGGGGTTGGACAAGTTGCTGAACGACGAGATTGTGCCGCAACTGAACCACATCGACGGTATCGGTAACATATCGCTGTCGGGTTCGCCTGACCGTTATGTGTATGTGGACCTTGACCAACAGAAATTAGACGCCTACGGACTGACTCTTGAGCAAGTGGGCAACGTGGTGAGCGCCAACAACCTGAACCTGAGTTCGGGTACGGTGAAGATGGTGAAGGAGCAGTACCAGATGCAGGTGCGTTCGGAGTTCATCGAGTCGAGCGAGATAGGCGATTTGATGGTGACCATGACGCCGCAAGGGCAGCAAGTGTTCATCCGCGACATCGCTACGGTGCGCGATACCATCAAGGACTTGTCGCTGGACGAGAAGACCAACGGGCGTGAGGCGGTGCGACTGATTGTGGCAAAGCAGACGGGCGCGAACACCGTGCAGGTGTGCCGCGATGTGAAGAAAGAACTCGACAAGATTCAGAAGCAGTTGCCTGCGGATGTGAAGATTCAGCAGATTTACGACTCGTCGGAGAACATCCAGAACTCCATCAACTCGTTGGAGGAGTCGGTGCTATACGCGCTGCTGTTCGTGGTGCTGGTGGTGCTGTTCTTCCTCGGCAAGTGGCGTGCGACGCTCATCATCTCGCTCACCATTCCTATTGCGCTGATTGTGGCGTTTATCTACCTGAAGATGGCGGACACCAGTCTGAATATCATCTCGCTCTGCTCACTGACCATTGCGATTGGTATGGTGGTGGACGATGCGATTGTGGTGCTGGAGAATATCACCCGTCACGTGGAGCGCGGCGAGAACCCGCGTGAGGCGGCTATCTACGCGACCAACGAGGTGTGGGTCAGCGTCATTGCGACGACCCTCGTGCTGGTGGCTGTGTTCGTGCCGCTGACAATGCTGAGCGGTATGGCGGGTATCATGTTCAAGTCGTTGGGCTGGATTGTGACGATTGTCTGCTGTACCTCCACGGTGGTGGCTATCACGCTGACGCCTATGCTCGCGTCGCGCCTGCTGAAGCCGCGCAAGGTGCATGTGGATGAGAACGGCGACCTTGTGGACGAGGGCGAGAAGAAGACATGGTACGACCGTACCGTGGTGCGCTTCCTCGACAAGGTGGACCACCTCTATGCGCGCTCATTGGGCTGGTGCTTGCGTCACAAGTTGGTGACGGTGGGCATACTGCTGGCGTTCTTCGTGCTGTCGCTCATGCCTGTATTTATGGGCAAAGTGGGAACCGACTTTATGCAGCAACAGGATAACGGGCGTCTGTCCGTGACGGTGGAGTTGCAACGCGGTACGCGTATCGAGGAGACCCTCAAGACAGCACGCCGTTTGGAGACACGTTTCCAAGAGTTGGTGCCTGAGATAGAGTTGATTAGTACCTCGGCAGGTAGCAACGACGACGCCACCATCTCGGCGATGTTCTCTTCCACAATGAACAACAAGATTACGATGACCATCCGCTGCAACAAGAAATGGCAGCGTGACCGCTCTATCTGGGAGATAGCCGAAGTGCTGCGTAATGAGATGGCTACTTATCCGGAAATCACTGACTACCAGGCTACTGCCAGCAGCGGTATGGGCGGTGGCGGCGGTACCACGGTGGACGTGGAGATATACGGCTACGACTTCGACCTCACCAACCAACTGGCACAGCAGACCAAGCAACTGTGCAAGGAACTGCCGGGTGCGCGCGACATCAACATCTCGCGTGAGGACGACCGCCCCGAAATCAAGATTATCGTGGACAAGGAGAAGGCTTCGCGTCTTGGCTTGACCTCGGCAACCATCTCCACCTACCTGCGCAACCGCGTGAACGGTATGGCGTGCGGCTACCTCAAGGAGGACGGCTCGGAGTACGACATCAAGGTGCGCCTCAAAGAGGAAGACCGCAATTCCATCTCCGATATTCTCGACCTCTCTATCCCGACCGCCACGGGCAGCACCGTCAAACTGTCGGAAGTATGCTCCATCGGCGAGTATTGGGCACCGCCTACCATCGAGCGCAAGTCGCGTCAGCGTATTGTGACAGTGAAAGTGACGCCGTACGATGTCTCTATGGGTGAGTTGGCGCAACAGATTGAGGCAAAGGTGCTTCCGCAACTCGACCTGCCTGCGGGCTACAGCACACGCATCGCGGGTGACTACGAAGACCAGCAGGAGACCTTCGGCAATATGATTATGCTCGGATTGCTGATTATCATTCTCGTGTATATCGTCATGGCAAGTCAGTTCGAGTCCTTCTCCAAACCCGCTATCATCATGATGACCGTGCCGTTTGCACTGTCGGGTGTGGTGCTGGCATTGTGGATGACACACACGTCACTGGATATGATTGGTGCCCTCGGACTGGTGCTGTTGGTGGGTATCGTGGTGAAGAACGGTATCGTGCTGGTGGACTATATCAACCTCATGCGCGAGCGCGGCTACGAACTCAACGAGGCTATCCAACTCTCCGGTCGCAGCCGTATCCGTCCTGTCCTAATGACCGCGTTCACCACTATCCTCGGCATGGTGCCTATGGCAGTCAGTTCGGGTGAGGGTGCCGAGATGTGGCAACCGCTGGGTATCGTCGTTATCGGCGGTCTCACCGTCTCCACGTTCCTGACGCTCTACATCGTGCCCGTGCTGTATGGCTCAATCTCACGGCACGATGACCGCAACAAACTCAAGAAAGTGCGCGAGAACTTCATCTTCATGAACATCAAAGTGAAGAAAGAGGACGCCGCTCATAATTCATAATCCTTAATTCATAATTATATGAAGGCAGTAATGATAGTATTCAATCAAGCCAACACCGAGCGTGTTGAGTATATGCTTGATGTATTGGAAATACGTGGTTTCACCATGTTCGAGCAGGTGCAGGGACGCGGTTCCAAGGACGGCGAACCCCGCCGCGGCACGCACACATGGCCGGAGATGAACTCCTGCGTCATCACCATCGTGCCCGACGACAAGGTGGACGTGCTGTTGGAGTCCGTTGAGAAACTCGACCTCCGCAACAAAGAGGTCGGTGTCCGCGCCTTCACGTGGAACGTCGAACGCACAGTGTGAACCAACATTCTTGACTCCGTAAGGGGGAGATTACCTAACAACGAAAGAGACTGCCTAACGAGTTTAGACAGTCTCTTCTTTATACCTCGCCATAAGGCGCATCAATATCCATTCGTTGATATTCTTCTCAAAGTGATATGCATTGGGACTAATAGACATTTCTTGTACCTAAAAAGTCTCTTGTAGCCTTTGCTTATGGGCGTT